>Ga0256914_1002884_pt1 | contig 14043 bp, 10 predicted proteins | sample HulkmetaG_FD_191571 | JGI IMG/M metagenome (GOLD analysis project Ga0256914, IMG submission 191571) | Hydrothermal chimney microbial communities from Main Endeavour vent field at the Juan de Fuca Ridge, Pacific Ocean - Hulk | ecosystem: Environmental > Aquatic > Marine > Hydrothermal vents ... | reverse complement strand
CTTCGTGGTTTCTAGCCGGGCTACCTTAGTAGTAACCGTTTCTTTCCTTTTTTCGTGCCTTTGTGATCGTGGTGAGCCCTCATCAGCAGTCAAAAATCACCACGACCAAGGGGGTATTGTTTGTTTAGCCGGGAACAGGAAACGCTGTCAGCATTTCTTTCACCTGGGCAGCAATGCTGGCGATGAGGGCGTCATCTTCTGGCTTTTGCAGCACTTGCACCATCCAGCGGGCAATTTGTCGGAATTCATCCTGGCCCAGGCCACGAGTGGTCATGGCGGGGGAGCCCACGCGAATACCGCTGGGATCCATGGATTTGCGGGTGTCGTAGGGAATCAAGTTTTTATTCACGGTGATGCCTGCCCGACCCAGTGCATCTTCGGTGATGGCTCCACCAATGCCAAAGGGTGTCACATCCACCAGGGCCAGATGGTTGTCGGTGCCGCCCGAGACCAGACGCAGGCCGGCAGCGGTCAGTTCTTCGGCCATGGCCTGCATGTTGTCCAGCACATTTTGGGCATAAACCTTGAACGAGGGTTTCAGCGCTTCGCCCAATGCCACCGCCTTACCGGCAATCTGGTGCATGAGTGGGCCACCTTGCAGACCGGGGAAGACCGCTTTATCCACTTTGCGACCCCATTCCGCTTTGCTGAGAATCATGCCGCCCCGGGCGCCGCGTAAGGTTTTGTGCGTGGTAGTGGTGACAACGTCGCAATAAGGCACGGGGTCGGGATGTAGTTTGGCCGCAACCAGACCGGCGATGTGCGCCATGTCCACCATCAACAGGGCCTCGACCTCATCAGCGATGGCGCGCAAGGTCTTGAAATCAATCTGGCGGGGATAGGCGCTGGCGCCAGCCAGAATCAGGCGGGGACGCACCTCCAGGGCCAGGTCGCGGATGGCGTCGTAATCCAACATTTCGGTGTCGGGATTCACGCCATAGCCATAAAAGTCGTAGATTTTGCCGCTGAGGTTGAATTTGGCGCCATGGGTGAGATGTCCGCCATGGGCCAATTTCATGCCCATAACTTTATCGCCCGGTTTGAGCAGGGCCATGTAAGCGGCGATGTTGGCGGGCGCACCGGCGTGCGGCTGTACATTTACATGTTCGGCACCGAAGAGTTTTTTGGCCCGTTCGATGGCCAGCGCCTCGGCAATGTCCACATACTCGCAACCTCCATAGTAGCGGGCCCCGGGCAAACCTTCGGCATATTTGTTGGTCAGCACTGAGCCATCGGCAGCCAAAACTGCCGCTGAAACATAGTTTTCCGATGCAATCAGCTCAACATGGTCTTGCTGGCGGGTGCGCTCCTTCTCGATGGCTGCAAAGATTTCGGGGTCTGCTTCTTTGAGAATGGCGCGGGGATCAGGTGTTTGCTCCCAGGGGAGTAGGGTTGATTGGGTCATTTTTCTTCCTCGTCTTGGGGGGGCTCCGGCTCGACTGAGTCGGGCGCTGGTAATGATGATGTTTCGTCGATTTCTATTGCATTCTCCGCCTCAGAAGGCGGCGAGGTGTGTAACTGAGAGGCTTCTTCAATTTCTGCATCAATTTCTTCGATGACTTCGCGGGCAACTTTGTCGGAGATGATGCCTTCACGCTCCAGATCTGCAATGCTGGCCCGCTGGATGTGCAGCGCTTTACGCCGCAAGGAGGCGGTGATGCGGGTAAAAAGCTCCTGATTGGTCTCGGCAAAGTGTTGCTGCTCCTGATTCAGCTTTCGAATGCGTTCCTCCATCTCATTTCGCACAATTTGCCATGCTGCCGGGTCCAGCGTGCCGTGGTCATATTCCCGTTGCAGGCGGGCATAAGCTGCACGGGCAGCCAGCAAGCGGGTGTGGATATGCTCATACTGGCGTTCTTCTTCCGACTGGCCCGAAAGGCCCAACTTGCGTAGCAACGGGCCAATAGTTGTCGATTGCACCAGCAGGGTGAAGAAAACCACAGCAAAGGTCAGCGAGATGATGAGATCGCGGTTGGGCACATGATGGCCCAAGCTCAGGGCCAGCGCCAAGCTCACCGCTCCTCGCAAGCCGCCCCAGAACAAAACATGTTGATACGAAGACTTGACCCGGGTTCCCAAGAGCTTGCTGACAACACTCAGCCCGTAAACAGTGATGGCGCGACTGATGAGTACCACAATCACCACCACAAAAATCAGCAGATAAAGCTGGCTCCCCATGCTGGGAATCACCACCTGCATGCCGATGAGAATAAAAACGATGCTGTTGGTCAAAAAAGCAATATATTCCCAAAAGTTGGTAAGCATGATGCGGGTGGTGGCCGACATGTTGTAACTGCTGCGATTGCCAATGAGCATGCCGGCAAATACCACAGCCAGCACGCCGCTAAGATGAAAATGCTCTGCCAGCAGATAAGCGCCATAGGCCACGATGGTGCTAAGGGTAATTTCAATCAGATGATCATCGATGCGACCGAAGATGAAATTAGCCACAATGCCTGTGGCCACACCAATGCTCAAGCCGCCAATGGCCACAGTTCCAAATTGCAACACCGCGTGTATCCAGTCAAGATGAAATTCAGAGCCGCCAACCAACACCGCGGCCACAACGATGTGAAAAACCACGATGGTGGTGGCATCGTTGAACAAGCTTTCACTTTCAACCAGAGTAGAAAGTTTTTTGGGCGCACCCAGCGCCTTGAAAAGAGAAACCACCGCTACCGGGTCTGTGGCAGCAATCAGCGCTGCAAAAATCAAGGCGGTTCGCCAGTCCAGCAGGCCGGTCATGCCCAGCAGGCCCCAGATGACGCCGATGGTCATTAGCACGCCAAAGATGGCCAGCAGTAAAACGGGCAGTGCTACACGTTTGAAGATGCCGTAATCGATGTGTAGTGCGGCCTCAAACACCAAAGGTGGCAAAAAGAGCAATAGAATAATGTCGGGTGTAAGCTCAAAATGCACCGTACTCTGAAACGAAAGCCCCAATCCCACCAACACCAACGCTACGGTGTAGGGCAATCGCAGCCGATGCGCAAACATGGCTACGACAAACACCAATAGGAGTAGAACAACAAAGGAAAGCTCAATAGCAAGAAGGTCGTTAGGCATGATTGTTTTCTGACCAGAAGCAGGCGCCTTGCTGGGGCCTGCAAGCATGAAGTTCAGATGAGGGTTAAAGGAATGGTCATCATACAAATTATAGCACGCCACAATCAAAGAATGGAAGCGCGGCGAGATGAATACTTTCATGGTAACGATTTACGTTTTATGATTAGCCACGAAGGACACGAAGACACAACGGTACGAAGAAAGAAAAGATCCGCTCTTCGTCACCCTCGAGCCTTCGTGGCTAAGGATTGAAGGGCGCTACCTGTATAGTTACCTCTCATAAAGCTTGTTTTTATGCAGCGCCCCCAAATTCTTATACTTCGCTAATACTTTTGCCATGCCCCGCATATACTTCGGCGCTATACTGAAAATAACCAATTCTGGGCGCTCTCTGTCTGCGCCCCGCATCGAGAACTTATTCATCCTGAGGAGGATTTTAGAAATGGCAAAAACAGTTGGTATCGATCTTGGTACGACCAACAGCGTCATCGCCGTCATGGAAGGTGGTGATGTAACTGTAATCCCCAACGCCGAAGGTGGCCGCACAACCCCTTCTGTGGTGGCTTTCAATAAAAATGGCGAGCGTCTGGTGGGCACAACTGCCAAGCGCCAGGCTATTGTCAATGCAGAGAATACCTTTTACTCCATCAAGCGCCTGATGGGGCGGCGCTTTGAGGATGCCGAGACCAAACGCACAGCGGAAATGGTCTCTTATAAAATTGTGCCCGGGCCCAATGGCGACGCCCGTGTCGATGCGCCCATCGTGGGCAAAACGTTTACGCCGCAAGAAATCAGCGCCATGACACTGGCCAAGCTGAAGAAGGATGCTGAGGCCTATTTGGGCGAACCTGTGACCGCCGCCGTGATTACCGTGCCCGCTTATTTCAATGATAGTCAGCGCCAGGCCACCAAGGATGCGGGCAAGATTGCGGGTCTGGAAGTGAAGCGCATCATCAATGAACCCACTGCCGCAGCGCTGGCCTATGGCCTGGATAAAAAGCAGGAAGAGACCATTTTGGTGTTCGACCTGGGTGGCGGAACATTCGATGTTTCGGTTCTGGAAGTTGGCGATGGCGTCATCGAGGTAAAATCCACTGCCGGTGATACGCACCTGGGTGGTGATGACTGGGATGAGCGCATCGTGGATTGGTTGGTGGATTCTTTCCGCCGGGACCAGGGCATTGACCTGAGCAAAGATCGTCAGGCGTTGCAACGCTTGCGCGAAGCGGCTGAAAAGGCCAAAATCGAGCTTTCCAGCGTCAAAGAAACAGAAATCAACCTGCCCTTCATCACGGCTGATGCGTCGGGCCCGAAACACTTGCAGTTCAAACTCACCCGCAGTAAATTCGAGCAACTCACCGAAGACCTGGTGCAGCGCTGCCGCAAGCCATTCGAGCAGGCCTTGCGTGATGCCGGATTCAAGACCGGCGACCTGGATGAAGTCATCTTGGTGGGTGGTTCCACCCGTATGCCCATGATTCAGGATTTGGTACACAGCCTGACCAGCAAAGCTCCCAACAAGACAGTCAACCCCGATGAGGTCGTTGCCGTGGGTGCGGCCATTCAGGCGGGCGTGCTGGCGGGCGAAGTCACCGACGTGCTACTGCTGGATGTGACCCCCCTGAGCCTGGGTGTAGAAACCCTGGGTGGCGTGATGACCGTGCTCATTCCTCGCAACACCACCATTCCCACCCGCAAGACCGAGGTGTTCAGCACCGCCGAAGACAATCAGACCGCGGTAGATATCAATGTTTTGCAGGGCGAGCGTCCCATGGCCAGCGATAACAAGCTGCTGGGCAACTTCCGGCTGGATGGCATTCCGCCCGCGCGGCGAGGTGTGCCTCAGGTCGAAGTAACCTTTGATATCGACGCCAACGGCATTTTGCACGTGACCGCTAAGGATAAAGCTTCGGGCAAGGAAACAGGCATCAAAATCACTGCTACCACCAATCTCAGCGAAAGTGAGGTTGAGCAGATGGTACGGGAAGCCAAGGCCCACGAGGCCGAGGATGAGGCCCGCCGCCAGCTCATCGACGCCCGCAACACCGCAGACAGCACCGTTTACGCCATGGAAAAGATGTTGACTGACCTGGGCGATAAAGTTCCTGCTACCGAGAAAGGCCAAATCGAAGGGCTTATCAGTGAGCTGAAAACAGCGATGGAAGGTGAAGACACCGACAAAATTCGTTCTTTGACCGAGCAATTGCAGCAGGCCAGCCATGCGCTGAGCCAGCAGTTGTACAGCCAGCAGGCCGAAGAAGGCACTCCGGGCGCAGCAGGACCGGGCCCACAACCAGCGGGCCCCGCGGGCAATGATGACGACGAAGTGGTCGAAGGTGACTTCCGCGAGGTCTAAGAGGTGGTGAGGGGTGATTTCCCCATCCCCCAGTTCCATCAGCATAAAAACCCCAACGGGCGGGAGTTGCCAAAACTTCCGCCCGTTTTTATTGGGTAAATCCTCCGGTCAATATCGCCAAAGTAGCGCAACAGGAGTATACTAGTTGCAGGCAAGCCAGCCCGACAAAAAGGAATGGATTTATGGACTACAAAGACTATTACAAAATTCTTGGTGTGGCCAAAAATGCCACCGACAAAGAGATAAAGAAGGCTTATCGCAAACTGGCCCGAGATTATCATCCAGACAAAAATCCCGATGACCCGACAGCAGAAGAAAAATTCAAAGAGGTCAACGAGGCTTACGAGGTGCTATCCGACGCTGAAAAACGCCAAAAGTATGATCAGTTCGGCTCGCAGTGGAAGCATTTTACCGGCAGCGGCGGCAGGCCCGAGGATTTTTGGCAGCAGTACGGCGGCGCCGGGCAGGCGGGCCGTGGCCGTGGGCTTTCTCCCGAAGAGCTGGAGCAAATGTTCGGCGGCGCGGGCAACTTCTCCGACTTCTTCGAGACATTGTTTGGCATGGGAGGACGTGGCGGCGGCTTTGCCGGCGCACGCCCGGGCGCATCATACGCACGCCCGACGCGCGGGCGCGATGCCGAACACAGCATCGACATCACCTTGGAAGAGGCCTATCATGGCGGGGCGCGCACCCTGCAACTGGCCGATGAACGCATCGAGGTGAGGTTGCCCAAAGGGGTCAAGACCGGCTCGCGGGTGCGCGTTGCGGGCAAGGGGGGCGTCGGGCGGCATGGCGGACAGGCAGGCGATCTTTATCTTCGCATCAACGTCTTGCCACATCCCCTGTTTCAGCGCGAAGGAAACAACTTGCGCCTGAAATTGCCCGTAGACCTCTACACCCTCATCTTGGGGGGCGAAGTGCAAATTCCCACCCTTGAACGCCCCCTCATCCTCAACATTCCTCCCGAAACAGCCAATGGCAAAACCTTTCGGCTGCGGGGCAAGGGGATGCCACAGCTCAAAAAACCGGATGAGCGAGGCGATCTTTATGTAGAAGTAACGGCACAACTGCCCACAAAGCTTTCCGAACAGGAGAAATCCCTCTTCCGGCAGCTTCGGGCGCTGCGTAAGTAAGCCCGAAGCGCACGATGTGCTATAATTCGTAAGCACCATCAATCACTAACCGCATCACGTCTCAAAATCCTATGTTCAAAAACTTACTAAAGAAAGTCGTTGGCGATCCCAGCGAAAAACTCATCAAACAAATTCGACCCAGAGTCGATGAAATCAACGCGCTGGAACCAGCCATCAAGCAGCTTTCTGATGATGATTTGCGAGCACAAACAGCGCAGTTCCGCCAGAAAATTCAGCAGGAGACTGCGCCGCTGCGGCAACAAATGGCAGCACTGCAAGAAGCCTTGGGGCAGGAAGAAGACCCCAGCGACATCGACCGCATCAAACGCCAGATTGAGCAGGTGGATGAGGATTGGCGGCAATTGGAAGAGGACATCCTCATGGAAATTTTGCCGCGAGCCTTTGCTGTTGTGCGAGAGGCCGCGGTGCGTACCCTGAGCATGCGTCATTACGATGTGCAGCTTATTGGCGGCATTGTGTTGCACATGGGTAAAATCGCCGAGATGAAAACTGGCGAAGGTAAAACCCTGGTGGCCACGTTACCCCTTTATCTCAATGCGCTAACCGGACGAGGTGTGCATCTGGTTACGCCCAATGATTATCTCTCGAAATATGGCGTGCAGTGGATGGGCCCGGTGTATCACTTCCTGGGCGTTAGCGCGGCAGTCATCCAGAGTGGTGCGGGCAACCCCGATCAAGGCTCCTTCATCTACGACCCGGAATATCCCAATGATGATGACCGGTTTAGAAATTTGCGACCCATCACCCGCCGCGAGGCATACCGGGCCGACATCACTTATGGAACCAACAACGAATTCGGGTTCGATTATTTGCGTGACAACATGGTCAGCGAGGTCGAGCAAATCTCGCAGCGCCCCCTCAATTTTGCCATCATCGACGAGATCGACAACATCCTCATCGACGAAGCGCGCACGCCGCTGATTATCTCGGGACCGGCGCAAGAGTCCAGCGACCTTTATCGCCGATTTGCCCAACTTGTGCCCCGATTGCAACCCCAGCTTGAGGAGGATGGTCCTGGTGACTATGCGTTGGATGAAAAAGATCGCGTTGTGACCCTGACCGAAGAGGGTTTGCGCAAAATCGAAAATTGGATTGGCATCCCACAGGACAAAACGCTTTACGACCCCGAATATGCCGAGATGGCGCCTTATCTGGATAACGCCTTGCGAGCCCAGGTTTTGTTCAAGCTGGACAAAGATTACATCGTCAAAGATGGTGAAATCATCATCGTGGATGAGTTTACCGGGCGCTTGATGCACGGGCGTCGCTACTCCGAGGGCTTGCATCAGGCCATCGAGGCCAAAGAAGGTGTTAAGGTTCGCCGTGAAAATCTAACCATGGCCACCATCACTTTCCAGAACTTTTTCCGCATGTACCACAAATTGGCCGGTATGACCGGTACTGCTGCTACCGAGCAGGAGGAATTCCATCGCATTTACAATTTGGATGTGGTGGTGATTCCTACCAATGTGCCAGTGCGACGCATCGATCATCCCGACATGGTATTCAAATCGCAGCGGGCCAAATTCAAGGCGGTGCTGGAAGAGATTGACCGGGCACATCAAACGGGCCAGCCGTTGCTGCTGGGAACCAGCGCCATCGAAACCTCGGAATACATTTCGGCATTGCTGCGACGGCGCGGCATTCCGCATCAGGTGCTTAACGCCAAAAACCACGAACGCGAAGCGGTGATCATCGCTCAGGCGGGGCGTCCGGGCGCAGTAACCATCGCCACCAACATGGCGGGCCGCGGCGTCGATATTCTGCTGGGCGGCAATGCCGAAAATCTGGCCCGTGAAGACCTGCGCAAAAAGGATTACGACCTGAACGAGATTTCGGAAAGTGACTGGGGCGAGGTCGTGGATGCTCTGCGCAAGGGCAAAGACCCTTATGATGTGGTGCAAGCGCCCTGGGTGAAGGTGTTGGCAGAGCGCTGGCAACGCACTCAAATCGATGGCGACAAAGTGCGGGAGCTGGGCGGACTCTATGTTATCGGCACAGAGCGGCACGAGGCCCGGCGCATTGATAACCAGTTGCGTGGCCGTGCCGGACGACAGGGCGATCCTGGTGTCTCGCGCTTTTACCTTTCGCTGGAAGATGACTTGATGCGGCGTTTTGGCGGCACATCACTTTCGAAAATTATGGATCGGTTGGGGGTAGATGAAGATATGCCCCTGGAAGCGGGCCTGGTGAGCAAAGCCATCGAGCAGGCGCAATCCAGAGTAGAAGGCTACAACTTTGACATGCGCAAGCACGTGCTGGAATATGACGACGTGGTCAACAAGCAGCGCGAAGTTATTTATGACCAGCGTCAAAAAGTGCTCAGCGAGCCCAATTTAAAACCCACCATTTTACGAATGGTCGAACTTTATTTACAGCGCCTGGTGGCCCGCTACACCGCGGCCAAATATCCCGAAGATTGGGATCTAAAGAACCTGCATCAGGCAGTGCTGCGGGTGATGCCTTTGCCTGCCAGCGAGAACGTGGAGGCCTGGGCCGGAATGGGGCGTGACGAGCTGGCTGAGCGATTGTACGCTCTGGCCGAGCAGAATTATGCAGCCAAAGAATCTCGCTTGGGCAGCGAAGATATGCGCCGCATCGAGCGCTTGCTGATGATTCAGGCCATCGACAAGCGTTGGGTGCGCCATCTGACCGATCTGGACATCTTGCGCGAAGGCATTGGGTTGCAAGCTGTGGCTCAGCAAGACCCGCTGGTGGCTTACAAACGGGCAGCTTTTGACATGTTCGCTGACTTGATGGAGCAAATCCAGGATGATGTGGTAACACAGATTTACCTGGTCGAGCTGGTGCGAGAGCGGCAGCGGGCTCCTGTGCAGGCAGTGCATCCCAGCGCCGGAGGTGGCGGCAAACCCAAACCGCAACGACGCCAGGGTCCCAAACTGGGCCGTAACGATCCTTGCTGGTGTGGCAGTGGCAAAAAATATAAGGATTGCCACATGCGCAGCGATCAGGCCGGGGGCACAAGGCCCACGGGCGACACGCCGGCCAAAGGTCATACCTCCCGGCCCGCCAGCAGTGGACGCCGTAAACCGAAGAAACGCAAATCCAAAAAACGGCGCTAATGGTTTTGACGTAAGATTGCGAAACATGAGGCCCATGAAATCCCGACACTCCCTTCCGCTGACCCTTTTGCAAGAAACTTACCGCCCGTTGGCCTTTTTTGCCAGCGAAGTGCTGTGGGCGGCTGCGCCCTTTTTGCCACAAACCGCGGTCGATTGGGTCCGGCGTCTGCTGGCCCGAGCCCCTGAATCCTGAATAGCCCTTTGATGTCGATGTGGCGTTAAGTAGGTGATGCTCTGAAAATTGAGATGGAATGATTCACCCCTATCCAGAGCGCACCACCAAGGGCACAAAGACACCAAGGCATGAAGAAAAAAGGAGGCTCAACTGGATTTCAGGGGTGATAGGCCGGGCGGATTGCGAATCTGCCCTGGGAGCCCCCGCTCTTGAGCCGGATCCGTGATCCGGCGGCTTGACAGCGCCAGATCCTCTGAAATCCAAAAGAGCCAAAAAGGAAAGAATTGCTCAAAAAATCTGTGGCATCTGCGGTTGCCATCTTCGTCGTTCGTCGAGAGACCCAGCGCTTTTCTCAAGTTTCAAATGTGCATCTACTTAGTGTTGCCGCAGGCCACATTCCCCATCCCTTCACGCATCCCCCATGTCTCCTCCTCCCCTTGACTTTCTGGCTTTGGCGCTGCTGGTGCTTATGGCATTGGCCGCAATCCTCATGCGCCTGCGTTCGGCGGGCGAGGATGTGGCCGCTACCAGTAAACGTCCTTCTGCCGACCCTTTTTATCGGCACGACCCGGTGTGGTTGCCGTTGCCGCTGACCGGGCTGAAGGATGCCTGGCCTCAGCAAAAAGATTATCTGCCCGAGGATATCGAGCGTTTGTTGGCTCAGGATACCCCGGCTGCGCCCGTGGATGAGGATGCCGCGGGCCTGGAAACAGCCTTGCAGCCGCAGCCTCAAACATTTGCCTCTGTTGGCGTGGCCCGATTGTCCTGGCTACTAACGCTTTCGCTGGTTTTGCTGGCGCTATTTTTTTTGCTGCTGCGTTTGTTGATGGCTGTTTGATGATGGATCTTTCTTCTCGTAGCGTACCCCGTTTGCTGGCCGTTCTGATGGCGCTGACCTCTGGGTTGTTGGCGCTGGGGAATTATTTCTTTGGTCTGGCTATTTTTACCACAGCCACGCAGTTTGTGCTTAAAGTGACTGTGTTGACCAGTGGTGCGGCATTGCTTATGGCTGCATTGCATCTGGCTGTGCGACATGTGACCCGGGCCCGGCACAAGGATGTGGGCAGTTTGCTGCTGGTGCTGGGCTTTGTGTTGATGTTTGTGGCGGGCCTGGCGCCTGGGGGATTTGGAGCAGGTTTGGGAGGATGGTTGTATCGGTGGCTGCTGGTCCCCGGTATGGCTGCCTTGTTTGCGCTGTTGCCGATTTTTTTGGCTTACGCACTCTTTCGGCATCTTTCGGTACGAGATACCGGCGGTGTTTTGTTTTTGCTGGGGCTGGTGATTGTGCTGATGGGGCAGACGCCCGCATTGGCCACCAAGGTGCCCGCGTTGGCAGGCTTGCGGCACAGTTTGCTCATCGGGCCCGTGGCTGCTGCTTTTCGGGGAGTGATTTTGGGGCTTTCGTTGGGGGCATTGATGGCTATCATTCTCAAGGTTGTGCCCCGTTCGGGTCTGATGCGCCGGGCCGGGCAGCAGGAGGATGAGGCATGATTTGTCCGCATTGTGGGCAAGAGACGCCTGATGTCGGTGATGTTTGCGAGCATTGCGGCGGCGCATTGCTGCCCGAGGTTCGTCCGCCGCGGCTGCTAAGCCAGATTCAGGGCTTGATTTTGCCTGAGCCGGTCATCAGTGTGGGACGTTTGCATCATCCCGATGTTACGCTGCCGCCCGCGTTATTGCCGGAGCACCTGGACGTTGTTTTGCCTGAGCCAGAGCCCCAAGCGGCAGCAGAGGGTCATGTCGTTGACCTGGACGAGGAAGCAGATGATGGTGCGGGCCAGCAAGAAGGCTTTCCTCCCCCACCGCCGCCACCGCCGCCAGCGCTGCAGGCCCAACCCAATTTAACGATGGCGATCATAGCCTCAGCGATGTTGGCGCTGATTGTGGCCGGCAGTTTGTGGAATGTGTTGGGAAATGCCGGAGCTGCTATGCGTCCGGCGGTAAAGGAGGCGTATACATTTATCGAGATTTTGCCTGACGATGCGCAGGTGCTTGTGGCCTGGGATTATGACCCAGCCACTCAGGGCGAGATGCGTTTGTTGGCGCAGCCCTTGTTGCATCACTTGCAGCGTCGGGGCGTTAAAATTGTGTCTATGAGTTTGCGGCCCTTTGGGCCCGATGTGGCGACAGATGCGATGGCTTTTAGCGCTCGATGGCAAGCATTGGATAGTCGTAGTCTGGGGCCCGCGCCCAGCTCGTTGGGATTTATCCCGGGTGATGCGCTGGCATTGCGATCGTTGGCGCTTTCGCCGGTGCTGGCTTCTAGTCAACCCAGCATGAGCGCCCAGGCCACGGGGATGCGTCAGGATGAGACAGTGGAGCGTTTTGATCTTGTCATCGAGTTCAGTGCAGATTATGCCAGCAGTCGGCATTGGATTGAGCAGGTGGCGGTGCGGTCGTCATCGCGGTTGCTGGTGGCTGCTTCTGGGGCCATTGCGCCCAGTTTGCGTCCCTATGAGCAGTCGGGGCAAATTCGGGCGCTGCTGGCCGGGTATCCCGATGCGTTGGCTTATGAGTCATTGTTGAATCAGGTGGGCCCGGCACGGGCGCAGGTTACGGCCCAAACATTGGCCTTATTTTTCATTTTGGGCGTGGTGCTACTGGCTGCGCTGCGCTCTATTGTTGGTAGGTTCCGTTCCTGATTATGACTACGACTCTTGGCATCCTTTTGGCGACACTTTTGACCCTGGCCATTTTTAGCAGGGTGGTGTATCCTCATGCGGTGTTTCGCTGGGTCTCGCATTTGCTGCTGGGTGCAGGGGCTGGTTATGTGGCGGCGATTATTCTTCGACAGGTGCTGCTGCCCGCGTTTTCATTCCGCGAGTTGCAAAATCCGCTGCATTTGGCCATTGTGCTGGTTTCGGTGCTGATGATTGGCCTGATGGCGCTGCGTTTTGCTACGCATGAGGCTGTGCGCGTCTGGGGATTGTTGCCGTTGGGGACTACTGCGGGTGTGGGTGGGGCCTTGGCGCTGGCGGGCATGATGCGAGGTTCGTTGCTGCCACAACTCATGGCTGTCGAGAAGTTGCAGTTTGTGGCGTCGGTGCCAGCGTTGGATTTATTGAGCATCGTGTTGGCCACCTTGACCAGTTTGGGAGTGTTGCTTTATCTTTTGCCCAGTCCCGATGAGGCGCGGTTGTTGGATGAGGAGCAATCGTTCGGGCGTTGGCTGCTTTCAGGTTGGCAGTTGCTGGGCTATTGGGCGCTGATGCTGGCTTTGGGGGCGCTGGTGGGCAGCACCGTGGGTGCGCGTCTGACGCTGCTTATTGAGCGCGTGCAGTTTTTGCTGGAGCTGTGGTTTTAGGGGGAGGGGAGGGGGCAGCCCCAGCGGGGCTTGGCAACGGTAGCCCGTGGCTTCAGCCGCGCGGGCGGACACGCGAACACGTGAGGCGCGGGCGAGCACAACCTTCAACCAGCAAACCTTGAACCTGAAATCCTAGACCCGCGGGCAACCCGCCGAGTCGCAGACTCGTCTGGACACCTTTTTTTGACGGAGGAGCTGGCGGTTTGCCACAAAACGCTGCCCGCGGATGACTCCCTCCCCTGCGAGCGATGGAAAATGAGCGGGCGGGGGAGGGCCGGGGAGGGGGCAGCCCCAGCGGGGCTTCGCAACGGTAGCCCGTGGCTTCAGCCGCGGGCGGAGGGCGGTTGGGCGGACAACCCGCCGAGTCGCAGACTCGCCGGGACGCGTTTTTTTTCGATGGAGGGGTAGTGGCAAACCAGCCTGCGGCGAGCATTTTGCCCCCCTCCCGGCCTCCCCCCGTTTAGGCTGGGGCCTCACGGTGGGAGGAGCTGGCGGTTGACTACGAAACGCTGCCAGCAGATGGCTCCCTCCCCTGCGAGCGAACGTGCATGAGCGGACGCGCGGGCAACCCGCTGAGTCACAAACTCGCCTGGACACGTTTTTTTGACGGAGGAGCTGGCGGTTTGCCACAAAACGCTGCCCGCGGATGGCTCCCTCCCCTGCGAGCGATGGAAAATGAGCGGGCGGGGGAGGGCCGGGGAGGGGGTAGCCCCAGCGGGGCTTTGCAACCGTAGCCCGTGGCTTCAGCCGCGGGCGAAGACGGTTGGGCGGGCACACGGGCGCATGATGCGCGGGCGGGGCGGTCAACCCGCCGAGTCACAGACTCGTCTGGACACGTTTTTTCGACGGAGGAGCTGGCGGTTTACCTCTGTCCCGCTGCCCTCTGGCCCTCTGACCTCTGGCCA
>Ga0256914_1002883_pt1 | contig 14046 bp, 11 predicted proteins | sample HulkmetaG_FD_191571 | JGI IMG/M metagenome (GOLD analysis project Ga0256914, IMG submission 191571) | Hydrothermal chimney microbial communities from Main Endeavour vent field at the Juan de Fuca Ridge, Pacific Ocean - Hulk | ecosystem: Environmental > Aquatic > Marine > Hydrothermal vents ... | reverse complement strand
TACCTCACTTTATATCTCATCATACTTCACTTCTCTTTCCTTGTCCACCAAAATCCAATCTTTAAATTCTTTTTTAATACTAAATCAATTTTCAACATCAAATCAATGAAAATTTAAAACTACCAAGCAAAAATCAACCGGCCAATACTGATCTTGACCGGCGAATGCTGGTTAAAATTCTTGACCGGCGGATGCTGGTCTTGACCGGCGAATGCTGGTCTTAACCGGCGGATGCTGGTCTTGACCGGCGAATGCCTGTTCCGACTTTATAGATCTTACGGACTTCCATCATCTTCTTCCTTTTTCTCCGACAACTTGACATCCAAATAATTATGTTTTTTATCAAACATTTCCAAATCCTCTGGGCTATAATCCTCCGTCGGCTTCACTCCATAATAATCCAATAAAAATTTTGTCATCTCTCCAAATACCGGTGCCGCCGTAGCTGCCGCCCATTCTACATCTCTAGGATGATCAATGATAACCACCATGGCAAAAATGGGATTGTCCACCGGAGCAAAACCGGCAAAAGTTCCGATAGTAGCCCCCTCCAAATATCCTCCGTTAATCTTATCGGGAATTTGCGCCGTTCCCGTCTTTCCCGCCACTTTGTAACCGGGCACCCCCGCCAATTTTCCGTGACCATTTTGAACATTACTTTCCAGCATTAAAGAGGCCTGTCGCGCACTGGTTTGAGAAATTACTCTCCCTACTTCCTCAATTTCAGTCACTTCCTCCTTTCCGTCCGGATGAATAATTTTATCAACCACAATCGGCTTCAACAAAATTCCCTTATTGGCAATAGCCCCGTAAGCCATCGCTAATTGCAAAGGGGTTACGGAAATACCCTGCCCAAAAGAAGCGGTAAAAAACTCAATGTCTCTTTTTGTTTTTAAATTGCTGATATTTCCCGCCGTTTCTCCCGGCAAAGTAATGCCGGTCTTTTGTCCAAAACCGAATTTTTTGACATATTTGGCAAATAATTTATGTCCCAATAATTTTTCCACGAAAATCACTCCCGTATTTAAAGATTTCTCAATAACTTCCGTCATCGTCTGTTGACCATAGGCCTTTTCATCGGAATTTCTAATTTCAAAACCATCGGCCACCACCGATCCGGTATCATTATAAGTCGTATTTGGCGAAACCCGACCGGTATCCAATCCGGCCGCCATAGTAATTATTTTAAAAACCGATCCCGGTTCATAGTTACCACTGATAATCGGATTTTTAAATTCTCCGGCTTCATAACGAGAATATTCATTGGGGTTAAATGTCGGCCAAGAAGCCATTGCTAAAATTTTACCGGTTCCAACCTCCGTAATTATAATTTTTCCTCCGTCCGCTTGATGTTTTTCAACGGCATTCTTCAAAGCCAACTCCGCTTTAAATTGAATAACCTGATTTAAAGACAATACTAAATCACTTCCATCACGAGAAGGGCTTACCTTCCTTTGCCCGATAGAAATCCATCGCCCCGCAACATCCCGATCTTCTTTCAACAAACCCTTTTGACCTCTCAAAACATCATCAAAATACTGCTCCACTCCATACCGACCGGTTAACCCCCTTTGTCCGTAACCCAAAAAACCAATCGTTTGAGCTGCCAATTCTCCTCCGGGATAATAACGCCAACGCTCCTTCTCAAAATGAACTCCTTTAATATTTAATTCCCGAATCTTTTTAAACTCTTCTTCGGAAATCTTTCGCTTGATAACTTCGTAAGGGTCATCTTTTTTATAGACCTTTTGTCTAATCATTTCTTTCTCCAGGTCTAAAGTGTCCGCCAATTTCGTCACTGCCTCTTCTTTATTTTCAATTTCTCCGGGCACAACATAAACGGTGGGTATTTCCTTATTAACAGCAACGGCGAAATTCTCCTCCCGTCCTCGCAAAAATATTTCTCCCCGTTGCGGTTTCAACTCCTTAACGGTTTGATATTGACTATCCGCCAAAGCGGTATAATAATTATGTTGCTTTATTTGTAACCAAAAAAGGCGGAAAAAAATTGCTCCACCTAAAACCAAAAAGAACACGGCCACCGTATAAAACCTTAAAAGAGATATTGGTTTTTTAAAAGTTTTTTTCCTTTTGTTTTTTCGCTTCATTTTAATACCTCCCCCTTCTAACAAAAATTAAACATCAAATCGAAACTCTTATTGCTTCAAAGCCAAGCCGGCGGTAACATTTAAATAATCAACTTTTTCCGGTTTTTTCATCCCCATTTCCAAGGCCTTATCTTCCAAAATCGCCATTGACTTTAATTCCGATATTTTTATTTTCAACTCATCATTTCCATTTTTCAAATCCCTTATCTCCTTTTCCATAACCTTAATATCATAACCGGCGGTCGCCACCCTGTTAATGGTAAAGGCATAAAATAAAATCAAAACAACCAAAACACCAAACAACATTGGGATTAAAGATGCAAAATCAACTCGTTTCTTTCCCAGACGAACTTTGGACCTGTTTCTATTTTTCTTTGTTTTTTTCCGCCCCAAGCCACTTGACTTGGCGGTTCCCAAATAAACAGTCATTTTTGTCAAAGTCTCCCCCTCTGACATTATTTATTTATTTTTGTTTTTATTTTTATAAATATTTCCTGATTTTTAAACTTTTTCCAATACTCTCAAAATGGCACTACGCGCTCTACGATTGTTTCGCAACTCCTCCTCTCCGGCTCTGATAATTCTAAAACTTTTTCCTTCTTTTTTCTGACCGCAAACACAAACGGGAATTTCTTTCGGACAAACACATCCCCTAGCCTTTGCCCGAAAGAAATTTTTAACCAAACGATCTTCCAGAGAATGAAAGGAAATTATCACTAATCGCCCTTTACTCTCCAAAACATCAAAAGATTGTTCCAAAAATATTTGTAAATTACTCAATTCTTCATTAACCGCTATTCGCAAGGCCTGAAAAACCTTAGTAGCCGGATTTAATTTTCCTCGCTTTTCTTTCTTAACTCTCGCTATCAAATCCGCCAACTCCTTAGTAGTTTCAATTGATTTGCTTTTTCGCTCCCTCTCAATGGCTTGAGCAATCTGTTCGGCAAAACCTTCCTCACCCAATTCCCAAAAAATAGATTTTAATTCTTCAACTGACCATTCATTAACAATTTCCCGAGCAGTTATACCACCACTCTCCAAGTCAAATCTCATATTCAACGGTGCTTCCTCCCGAAAACTCATTCCGTATTTTTTATCTTCCACTTGTTCTATTCGCCAACCTAAATCAGCCAAAACGCCATCAACTCGGTCTTTATTCAAATCCCCTATTGAATAAAGACCTTTGATGACTTTAGTAATATTTTTAAAATTACTCCGAACTAAAATTAACGATTTCTCTTTTATTATCTTAATCTCACCATTATCTCTTTCCGCTACCACGGTAAATTCATTCTCTTCAATAAACCGTTCAATGGCTTCCTTGTCCCAATCAAAGGACACTACCTTGCCACTATTCCCGACTCTCCTTGTCATTTCAAGAGTATGCCCACCGGCTCCCAAAGTCGCATCTACAACAATATCTCCTCGTTGAATATTCAAAGCCGAAATCGCTTCTCCTAATAAAACCGTCTTGTGTCGTTGCTGTTCTTTTTCATTCATACTCATTTTTTTACCCCCCCCTCAACTTACTCAACTTAAACTTCAAATGAAAACCGGTGTTTGAAAACAGTCCTTTAATACATCCCTAATCGTCCCAACTGCTCCGCCACTTCATCTTGATTTTTTTCCGCTCCCTTCTTATATTTTTCCCAAGACTTCTTATCCCAAATTTCCAAACGATTAAACAATCCGGCAATCACCACCTCCTTGTTCAAATTGGCATACCTCTTCAAATAATCCGGGATTAAAACTCTTCCCTGCGAATCTAAACTGCTGTCAGTCGCTCCCGCCAAAACCATTCTGATAAAACTTCTGGTACCCTTTTCTCCCACAGGCATCGCCCCCAACTTTTCCGCTATTTTCTCCCATTCTTCCTGAGGGTAAACAAATAAACAACCATCCAACCCCCTGGTCACCACTATTCCTTTTTTAAATTGCTTTCTAAACTTAGCCGGTACCGCCACTCTTTTTTTACTATCCAAAATATGTTGATATTCTCCTATAAACATTTTGCTGATTAATTTTCAATCACCGTTTTTTACTTTTGCAAAAAACGACAAATGAAAATTAAAAATTTTTAATATTCCCCACATTTCACCACCACACTTACATTATACCCCACCAAGCGACACCGGTCAACACTTTTCCTCCAAAAAAAACACATCAAAAAAATGGCTTATTTAAGCCATTTTTACAAAAGAATTCTTAGTTATCCACAGGTAAACTTTTACTTATTCAATTTTTTGTTTACAATCAACTCCGTTTTGCTTTGAAAATAAAACGGTAAAGCCAACAGACTGACCAACATTTGAATAACCCGAGCCACCATTACCACCGCCACCGCCACCGTTAAGTCAACTCCGAATATCCCAAAGAAAAAAACATAAGCCCATTCTTTTATACCGATATTTCCAACACTGATTGGCAAAGAAGCGACTAAATTAGTCAAAAAGGCCACGCTTAAAAAATCAAAAAAACTTAACTCCACTCCAAATGCCTTGAAAAGAAAAAAATTCGGAATGGCAATTCCCAAAAAAGCAAATAAAAAAGAATAGCCGAACATCGAAAAAAGTATTTTGCCACTTTTAAATCTAACAAATTTTTTAATATAATCCCCGAAAGCTTTCGGTAAAATTTTTAAAAACTTTTGTCCGAAATTACTCTGAAAACAAACAAGTGTTATTCCCCCCAGCAAAAGCCCTCCCCAAACAATTGCCAGCAAAAGATTGACAGCAATTTTCTGTTGCAAAGCGGAATAATTCAAAATGGCAAAAAAACCGGCTAAAATCATTATCCCGACCAAACCGCTCAATCTGTCGGCAATCACCGTCAAAGAACTTTTTTTCAAGTCATTTGTCCGACTCCCCAACCGATAAACACGATAGGTATCCCCACCGACAAAAGAAGGTAAAAAATTATTAATAAAAGACCCCAAGAGATAATTTTTGTAATAAAAAAAATATTTATATTGAAATCCCAAAAACCTTGCCAACACTTGCCACTTGCGAGCACTGATCATAATGCCCAAAAAATAAAAAAAAGTAAAAGCCAAAAGCCAACCGGGTCGGGCTTGTTGAATTTTTAACCACATCTCCCCCCAGTCAACTTTAAGCAACAAAAAAACAACCAGCCCCACCGCCATTATCACTCTTATTATTTTTCCGTAACTTCCTTTCATATTTTTTCATATAAATCAACATATTGATCGGCAACACTTCGCCAACTTAATTTTTCCGCCAAGCGTCGACTATTTCGTCCCATCTCCTTACACTTAGTCGGATTATTCAATAAATTTTCCAACTTTTCCACAATGGAATTTACATCTTTCATTTTTATCAAATACCCGTTCTGCCCATCAACCACCAATTCCTCCGCTCCCCCGGTCGGCGTCATTAAAACCGGCAAACCTCCGGCCATAGCTTCCAGTAAATTATTACTCATCCCCTCATTCAGCGAAGGCATTAAAAATACATCGGCTTCTTGATAAATTTTTGCCGAATTCTCCTTTAAATAAGCTCCGCTAAATTTCACCTTCTCCTCCAAATTCAATCTTTTTACCTGCTTTCTTAATTCTTCCCCGGCATCTCCATCTCCCCCCGCTATAATCATCCTAACTTGCGAATACTTCTTCTCCAATTGAGCAAAAGCATCAATAGCATAATTAAATCCCTTTCTCTGAGAAAGGCGAGAGGCCAACAAAATCCTAAACTCCTTCCGACAATCATCCTCTGAACGCTTTCCGGGCTGATAGAAGGTGGTATCCACTCCATTGATAATTTGCAAAAATTCTTGTTCCGAAGCGGTTTTTTTAGCTAATTCCGTCAAACCCTTGCTGTTAGTTACAACAAAATCAGCTTCTTTCCAAACCAATTTAATTAAAGGTGTTAAAAACTTATACAATCCGGCAAATCGCTCACTATAACCGGGAACATCCGATCCCCGCAAAGAAACAATATATGACAAACCGTATTGTTTTTTAAACAAATAAGACAACACCCCGGTGGGAACAGCAAAAAAACTGTGAGTTAAATCATACTTATTTTTTCGAATAAGTTTTCGTCCAAAAAAATAAGCCTTTAAAGTATAAACAATTAACTCCTTTTGACTTTGATAATTTAATTTTCCCTCTTTTTTACCGATAGGTAAACGATGCACCTTGATATTCGGAGCAACTTTCTCCAACTGATATTTATCGGTTATGGAAGAAGTTACCAAATCAACTTGCACATCATCCCGTCGAGCATATTCTTGCAAAAGATATTTAGTGGCATTGGCCGCCCCTCCTCCCAAAGGAGGATATTCATAATTCAAAAATAAAATTTTTCTCATTGTCGTTTAATTTGCTTAACAGCGTAATTCATCCTTCCTCGCGATTGATAATAATTTTTAATAAGAATATCCGCCAAAAAACCAAAGACGAAAAACTGAACACCAATCACCACAAACAACACTCCGATTAAAGGCCAAATTTTTTCCGATAAAGATGCTCCGTAAAAAATTTTTAGAATCGCCATCCAAATTAAAATAATCGTCCCAATCAACCCCAGCAAAATTCCGCTTCCTCCGAAAAAATGCAAAGGGCGAGAAGCGTATTTTCGCCAAAACCAAATAAATACCATATCCACAAACCCCTTAACCGATCGTCGCCAATTATATTTGGTTACTCCGTGTATTCGGGGATGATGTGAAACCTTAACCTCTCCCACCGTATAACCGTCCAGCTCCAAAATAGCCGGAATAAAACGGTGCATTTCCCCAAATAAATCAACTTGTCGCAAGGCCTCTCCTCTATAAGCCTTCAAACTGCATCCGGAATCATGAATAGTGTCCCGCAATAAAATTTTTCTCAACTTATCGGCGGTCCGAGAGAAAAATTTTTTAGAGAACGAATCTTTTCGTTTATAACGCCAGCCGGAAACTACATCATAACCCTCTTTCATTTTTTCCAAAAGTTTTGGAATGTCTGCCGGATCATTTTGCAAATCACCATCCATAGTGATTATCACCTCTCCTCTTGACTGTTTAAAACCGGCATCAAAAGCCGCCGTTTGCCCGAAATTTTTTCGCAACTCAATCAAGATCAACGGTGTCAAACGACGACATTTTTCCACCGTAGCATCCGTTGAACCATCATCAACAAAAATAATTTCATAAGATTTGCCCAACTTGTTGCAAGCCGTAACTATTTGCCGATGTAACTCCGACACATTACCCTCCTCGTTATAAATCGGTACCACTACCGAAATTTCCACTTGTTTTTCAGTATTCTGAACACTCATATTTTTTATGGATTTAATATTTATCTTTCTCCAATCAAAAAACCTGCCCCCTTAATCACTCTTTCTAAAAATAACTTTGTCCTTAAACTCATTGTACCAATTGATGGCCATCTTGACAATCATATTTTTTACTCCCACTAATCAATTCTCTTTTCCATCCTATCATATTCTCTTTATCACATTCATTATTTTTAAAAACTCTATACTCCGAATTCACCTCCATATCATCAGGAGTAACGGTAACATAATAAAAATTACCGGCATTTTCAAAGCGATACTCTTTCTTTAAATGCTCTTTATCCTTCCAAAAACCTTGCAAAACAAAATACTCAATTTGTTCATGTTCTTCATAACACATTTGTTCTATATGCCCGGCAAAAACAGCTCGAATATTGTATTCTTCAAACAATGCCTGCATCTTTTCTCCTTGAGGAAAAATTCCCCAATTAGGCCAAGAGTCAAGATTTAACGGAGGGTGATGAATAAAAATTAAAACATGCTTTTCCTCAATTTGTGCCTCTTTTAACACCGACTCCAACCAATTCCATTGCTCATCATTGATACATCCCGGATAATATCTTTTTTCCGGAGTGGTATCCGTACCATCCGGAAAAAAATTACTATCCAACATCACCAACCTGTAAGAAATCTTCCCCTTGGTAATATCTTTATAATAATAAGTATTATTATATCCCACTAAATCCAGCCAAACCGTTTTTTCAAATCTCCCCGTCTCATGATTTCCCAAAACATGATACACCGGCATCGTTAACTTATTTATAATCTTTTCAGTCTGTTGCCAAGTTTTATACGCTCTATGATCCTTCCCATCAATAAAATCACCCAAATCAATTACCACATCCGGTCTAAATTCTTTATTCATTTTTTTTACAAATCTCTCTAACGGGTCCTTAATTCGCCAACTTAGTTCCCACTCTCCCGTCTGCTTATCTCTACGAGCATAAGATTGAACATCCGTTATTATTCCCACTCGCAATGCATTGTCATCCTCAACACGACCGCCTAAATATTTATACAAAAAATATCCACTTGCACTTACGGCTAAAAACAATAAGCCACTCAATAACTTTACAATCATCTGTTTATGTATTAAATTTGTTTTCCAATAAATTTTTAAGTCGACCAATTCATCACAGTTAAAATTCATCACGGTTAAAATACTAAAACATCCAAACCATAAAAAATTTAAAAATACTATTGTTCAATAATTTTATTTTTGAAATAACCTCCTTACTGAAAAAATCAACCCTTGATTTTCTCCATATCTCTCATATGCCACTTGTAGTTTATGGCACTGCTCGAATTTTTTTATTCGTTTTAATGTATCCGTCTTGATATACCCCACTCCCATTCGACCAATTCGCCTCTGTGTTTTTCTAACAAAAGAAAAACACTCTTCTAAATTATCTTTCAATTTTTGTTTGGTTTGCGGATCCGCTCCAAAAATTATTATTTTAATTTGAGAAACTTTTTTTAACTCTCTCTCATTCTTATCTTGAAGTTCTTTGTATTTATTTTCCAAATCTTGAACAATACCATCAGCAGTTTCTTTTTCTTTATCTTCTATAATTTGTTTCCACCAACCATCCGGTTGACTTAAATCATTATCATTTTTCATTCTCCCATTTATAACAGACGCTATTTCCTTCTCTGACATTCCTCCGTAAAATTCCTTAACCTCTCTCAAGGTTTTATTAAGCACTTTTTGAGCTTTCTTTGTCCTGTACATTTCCCACCTCTTAGAAGCGTTGAACTTGCAACTACTATTAATTTCTCCTTCTCTATTATTAACAGCTTCATTGTATTCAAAAACTACCGACTGGTCCCAATAATTTTTTATTGTTCTTCCTCCTCCCGGTCTCTGACAAGAAATGGCATAATTATCATTTTCAATAAATTTATTCCCCCCTATTAAAAAGTTTCCCAAATCAGGAGTATCTTTATAAAACTGAAGAGTAATTCCGCTGGCACGATTTTTCTTGATAACATTCTCGGTTATTTTTAAATTTGTTCCTCCGACAATCACTTCTATTCCACTTTCTCCATTATTTATTATTTCATTTTCACTTATCACGCCAACAACCTGTGCTCGCACATCCACTCCTTCTTCCAGATTGTCAATAATTTTATTATTGCCCACAACCACCTCCCCTTTTTGTCGTACGTAAATACCTTTTCTATTTTTAAAAATTTCAGAATTGGCTAAAATTAATTTACCGCCATCCATCACTTCAATTCCGATGTCTGAATAAGTTACTCTTACATCTTTTACAACAACCTTAGCTCCCGAGTTTATCTTTAAGCCGGTAATCACCTGTCCCAAAGACATTTTTTTTAAATTATTAATCTCGACGCCACGCAACTGACTTAAGTCATTCATTTCCACACTCCCTTCAATTACAACAGGCTTCTCAACGCCTTCCACGGACACCCCGTTTGGAATAACAATATTCTCCCTATATCTACCCCCCTTTACCAAAACATCTTGACAGTAATGAGATAACGCTCCCTGAATCGTATTATAGGTTTGTACCTTCCAAGTATTTTCACCAACATAACATTCTTTTGCACCAACAACAAAAGGAAAACACAAAATCATCATCAACAAAACAGCACTTGATTTCTTCATAAAAAAACAAACTTATGTAAATTAATTCCTTTTTAAAAAACAACCTTGATTATTTCTATTTCCTCTTTTCAACCTCTTTCTTCAACTTGTTCACAAGCTACCGATTGTCAGTTATTAATTACCACCGCCCGAAACTTCAAAAAGCGCAAACCTAAATTAAGCAAAACAATCAATGAAAATCAAAAAGGACTGCTTCCAAAAAGCAACTCCTAAACCTCTTGAATATCTTTCAATTTTTTCTTAACCGCTCGCTTTAACCTGCTTTCCTTTAAAAATCCTTTTGTCGCTCCCACTTCTTGAATTACCGCCGAACTATTCACCAAACCACCGGCCAAAGCCCTTTGTAATTTCTCCGTGAATTTCATTTCCAATTCATTTTCGTCAAAAATAAACATTCCCAAAAAACCGCTTACAAAAGCATCTCCGGCACCGGTCGTATCCCTCAACTCTTCAATTTTTTCTCCCGGTAAATAATAAACAATCAACTCTCCACTCACCTTCGCTCCCACCCAAGCACCGTTAGCTCCATCGGTTGCCGCCACTATCTCAACTCCGAAAGAAATAATCTTTTCTATCAAGCCGGATAAATTTTCCAAAAGCACTCCTCCTTCTTGACGATATTTTTTCACATCTTCTCCCAAAAGTTTTGTTGCTTCATCCAAATTGACAAACAGAATATTGATCCCCTCCAATTTACCCAAAAGTTCATCGGCATTGTTTTCAATTTGATAACTGGAAGGATTAAAAGCGATTTTTGCTCGTTTTTCATTGGCAAAATTCGTCAAAATATCCATATTCTCCAGATGGTTTTTCTTTTGCGAACTAAGATAAATCCAATCCACTCGCTCCCTAAATTTTCGACAAGCTTTTAATAAATCAAAATTTTCCACCGAATCACCGCTTCGCAAAATCACTCGGTCCCGCTCAATACTATCGGCAACAATCACGGAAGTCTCTCCGGGAATTTTTCCGCTTTGTTGTAAATAATTCTTCTTTAATTTCAATTTACCGATTTGCTTTTGAATCCACTTGCCGGCAACGGTTTTATCAGTCCGTGCAAAAACAAAACTGCGGAAACCCAATTTTTTAAGCCCCGCTCCCACATTAACCGCTCCCCCGCCAACAGTTTCTCGATAACTATCGGTATAAATCTTACTGCCGGCTTCCAAGCAAATTCTTTCCGGACTTTTATCCGGAACGGTTACTCCCAAAAAAATATCTCTGGTTGCCGAACCGACACATATTATTTTCTTCATCTATTTAACTTTTATTTTTAATTTTTAATTAATTTTTCAATTTCTTCCAACCGATTGTATTTGCAAACTCTTTCTCCCCGAGCGGTTGCTCCGGATTTTATTTGTCCGGCGCCAATTCCCACGGCAAAGTCAGCGATAAAATCATCAGTAGTTTCCCCGGAGCGATGAGAAACCATCGTTTCCCAGCCAGACTCCCGAGCCAATAGGTGTGACTCAATCGCTTCCGTAACCGATCCGATTTGATTTAATTTTAACAACAAGGCATTGCAAGATTTTTGAGCAATGGCTGTTTTAATCCTCAAGGGATTAGAAACGGTTAAATCGTCTCCCACAATTTGCACCTTTCTTTCCGCCACTTCTTTTCTCAAACGAGCAAAGGCCTTGAAATCAGTTTGGTCAAAAGGATCTTCAATGGAAATAATCGGATATTTTTCGACTAATTCTTTATAAATTTCAATCATCTCTTCCACGGTTTTTAAATTTGCCTCCTCCATCTTAAATCCCAAATCATATTTTCCTTCCGTATAAAATTCACTGGCCGCCACATCCAAAGCGATATCCACCCTCTTTTCATAACCGGCTTTTTCAATCGCTTCCATTAAAATATCCAGCGCCTCACCCTCCCGAATAAAATTATTGGGAGCAAAACCGCCCTCATCACCCAATAAAGTGGCCACTCCGCCAAATTTTTCCTTTAAAATTTTCTGCAAACTGTGATAAACTTCCGAACCGGCCCTGTAATTCTCCTGAAAAGATCCCAGGTTCGGTGAAATCATAAATTCTTGAAAAGCGATTTGATTACCGGCATGCTTCCCCCCGTTAATAACATTAAAAAACGGCCGACTAATCTCCAAGCTTGTCACTTCTCTATCGGCTAACTCTGCTATGTATTCAAACAATTTAACTCCTCGACTCATTGCCCCCAAGCGAGCCACCGCCATAGAAACACCAAGAACGGCATTGGCTCCCAACTTTCCTTTATTCTCCGTACCATCCAATTCAATCATCATTCGGTCAATTTTTTCCTGTTCAGTCACCTCCGTCCCCAACAAAACCGGAGCAATAGTTTCGTTAACATTTTTTACCGCCCCTAAAACACCTTTCCCCTGAAATCTCTTTTTATTACCATCCCTTAATTCCACCGCTTCAAAATCTCCCGTGGATGCCCCCGACGGCACTCCCGCCCAAGACTTTATTGTCCGGTCTTTGCCAAACATTTTTTTCTCTTCCGCAACAACTTCCACCTCTACTGTTGGATTTCCCCGAGAATCTAAAATTTCCCGAGCCTTAATTTGTTTTATTTTCATTTTAATATAATTTTAATATAACTAATATCTTAAACTTCCATCACGCCTTCATTATACCATCTAATAAAATTATATTCAACAAACTCCCAATTCAACCGGTTAGCTAAAGGAACTACTTCCAAACTCCGTTTTTCCCCAATCCTCCCAAGTCTGCGACTTTTTGAAAAAAATTTATCAACACTACCTCTACTCTTCCAACACTACCACATTTCCACTACCACATTTCGAAATGTGGTAACATATACCACTACTACTTTTATTATTTTTACCCGCCACTACTTATATTTCGAAATATGGTAGTACGCAAAAAAACATCTTCAAAATACCTCCTCACAACTTTTAACCTTATCAACTCCCGACCGACGAATGCTGGTCTTACCGGCGAATGCCTATTTGAACTTTTGATTTGAAAACCTCCCCTTCTATGCTATAATAGAACTCAGTTAATTACTGACAAATTATGAAAAAAACATCTTCAAAAAAACCCGTTGCAATAACCCTACTAACGGCACTTATTCTAATAGTTGTCTTAACAACAAGATTCTTTTTCGGTTTCTACCATCTGGGAAAAGAATCCTATGTTGACGAAAGACTTTGGACTTACGGCAAAGAAAAGCGTTTGGAAAAATATTGGAACAACATCAAAGAATTTGATTGGGGACACACCAAGCCCAGCGATAAACCCGGCATCACTTTGGCAATCATTTCCATACCCTCCCTTTTTTTCGTTACCCCTTCCGACTTCAAAGAACCAATTACCGACAAGGAATCTTTTGTGCAAATGTTTAAAATAATGCGTCTGCCGATTTTAATTGTTAGCACTCTTTTGATTTTATTATTTTACTTTATTATCCGAAAGTCGTTCAATCAAAAAATAGCCCTTTTATCTGCAATTCTAATCGGACTTTCACCGATTTTGTTGGGCATCAGTCGGATTATCAACCCCGATGCCCTTTCTTGGATTTTCATTCCCGCCTCCTTTTTGTCGTTCTTGGCTTATCAACAAAAACCGTCCCGACAACTGAGAAATCTAACCGGGATTTTACTGGGCCTATCTCTTTTGACAAAATATATTGCCAATATATTATTTCCCGTTTTCATCGCTTTAATTTTTTGGAAAGTCCTCTGGGACGAAAAGCCTTCTTCCGAGTTAAAAAAATGTTCTAAATACCTTAAACAAAATTTCAGTGATTTACTCAAAATAACCCTGCTTGCCTTGCTTACTTTTACAATTCTTTATCCGGGAGTTTGGGTAAAACCGAGTCGTCTTTTAATAGGGACTCTTTGGAGTCAGGCCTTTCTTCCGGTCTGGAAACCGTTTGTCGGTTTGATTTTCTTTTTAGCTCTGGATTGCTATTTCAATAACTGCAAACTTTTCGCCCTTTTTACAAAAAAAATATCTTTTTTAAAAAAAATAATCACTTTTATTTTACCGACAACTTTTCT
>Ga0256914_1002882_pt1 | contig 14047 bp, 14 predicted proteins | sample HulkmetaG_FD_191571 | JGI IMG/M metagenome (GOLD analysis project Ga0256914, IMG submission 191571) | Hydrothermal chimney microbial communities from Main Endeavour vent field at the Juan de Fuca Ridge, Pacific Ocean - Hulk | ecosystem: Environmental > Aquatic > Marine > Hydrothermal vents ... | reverse complement strand
TATCGTGTGCTGGAATATTTTGAGAGAGAGGATATATCGCTTGTGGAGGTAAGGATATTGACTGGACGCACCCATCAGATCCGGGTGCATATGGGCTATCTGGGGCATCCTGTGGTTGGGGACCAGATATATGGGGGAAACAGATTCATGAACTCATGTAGCTCCCCTATTCTTCCCCTTTTGATAAAACGTCAGATGTTACATTCCTGGTCCCTTGAATTCCCTCATCCCCGTAAGCACAGGACCCTGAGGTTTACCTCCCCTGTCCCCCTGGATTTCTACAGGGTCCTTCTTCAACTCCTATCCCGTCCTCTGGTGGTGGGGATAACTGGGAGTGTGGGGGCTGGAAAGTCCAACTTGAGCAGGGGCCTGTGTGCAGACAGGGGATGCTCCCTCTGGGATGCAGATGCAGTGGTGGCTCGTCTCTACAGGAGAGGAGAGGCAGGATGGGAGATGATACGACGGACCTTTGGGAGCGATTTTCTGGATCAGGACAGGGGAGAGGTGGATAGAAAAAAACTACTTGCATCCATGCGTAAGCACCCGCCTTTTTATGAGCAACTCCTGAAGGTGATTCATCCTCTGGTGGAGGGAGAACTTGTGGATTTTTTGAAAAAAAATCAGTATAAAAGGCTCTTGGTGTGTGAGGTACCCCTCTTATTTGAGGCGAGATGGCATGGCCCTGCCAGGATATTTGATGTGGTGGTGCTGGTGTTTTGTGAAGATGAAGAGAGGTATCAGAGGCTTTCGGTCCTTAGGGGGTGGAGTAAAGAGCAGATATCATGGATAGATTCCTGGCAACTTCCCCAGAGGGAAAAGGTAAGGATGGCAGATATAATCGTGGACAACTCTGGTGATAAGGCATCCCTTGAGAAAAAGGTATCTTCTCTAAGGGAGATCCTGCGGTCCCTGAGGAGAAAGAGGCTCATGCAGGAGATTGAGCGCCTGAAAAGGTCCTGTATAATTCAGGGTTAACCGTGGAAGTAGCAGTTGAGCAATAATTTGTGGTCCCTTGGATGATCTGGTCCCTAGATGAGTTGCTGAGAGGTATCTTTATATGTTTCCCATAAAAGACTATATCCCCAGACGACACCCCCCTTATGCAGTGAGGACCATTATCCTCATAAACACCCTGGTCTATGGAATGGAACTTTTTATGGGCAGGCCGGAGCTGGCAAACCTTTTTAACCTCTATGGGGTGGTGCCTGCCAGATATTTTCATCCAGTGTGGGCGAGGTGGATGGGTTATCCTGACGCAGGGATTGTACCCTTTTTCACCTATATGTTTATCCATGCTGGATTCATCCACTATCTGGGCAACATGTGGGTCCTATGGGTCTTTGCGGATAATGTGGAGGATATAATGGGCCCCTACAGATTTGTGATCTTCTATTTCCTCTGTGGGCTATGCGCCCTGGCAGGACATATGTTTGTGTATCCAGACTCCACCCTTCCTGTTATTGGGGCCTCTGGAGCAATTGCCGGGGTAATGGGTGCCTATCTTGTGCTCTATCCCTCTGCCAGGGTCCTCACCCTTATCCCTATCCTCATATTTCCTCTCTTTGTGAACCTCCCTGCGTGGGTATTTCTGGGAATATGGTTTGGGATACAACTCATCTCTGGAATCTCCTCCTCCCTTACCATGGCAGGGGCAGGGGGGGTGGCCTGGTGGGCCCATGCCTTTGGGTTTGTGGCTGGAATCTTGTTTTTACCCCTATTTAGAGATGACAGGGGGGGACTGAGGCCTTATCCTAAGGAAGAGGAGTTTTTGTTTTCTTAAATTAGTAAAGAAGCCAGTGGGAGGAATGTAGATGTTAAAGATTGAGGACTTATATGTGGAAGTGGGGGGAAGACAGGTCCTTAAGGGAGTAAACCTGGAGATAGAGAAAAATGAGACGTTTATCCTTTTTGGGCCTAATGGCTCAGGTAAGACCACCCTTCTTATGACCATTATGGGGTTTAGTAATTATAGGGTGGTAAGGGGTAAGATCTTTTTTAGGGGCAGGGATATAACCCATCTGCCCACCTACGAGAGGGCGAGAATGGGGATAGGAATGTCCTTTCAGCGTCCTCCCACCATAAATGGACTCAGGACCAGGGACCTGGTAAGGCTATGTGCCCGGGGAAGGGATGTGGACGTGGAAGGGATGGCCAGGCAGGTGAACATGCTGGAATTTTTGGACAGGGATATAAATATGGGATTTTCTGGAGGAGAGATAAAGCGCTCAGAGCTTTTGCAACTCATGGCCCAGCAACCAAAGCTCCTTTTATTTGACGAACCAGAATCTGGGGTTGATCTGGAGAATATGGCCCTTATTGGGAAGGTGGTTAAGGAACTCCTGGGACAGGGGCTCAAGCCAAGACCTGACACCAGTATGAAAAAGCTCAAAGAGAGCAGGGAGGTGTCAGGCCTGATTATTACTCATACTGGCTATATCCTGGATTATATAAATGCAGACAGGGGGATGGTCATGTATGGGGGGCTATTATGTTGTGAGGCAAGGCCAAGGGATATCCTGGAACACATCAGAAAATATGGGTACAAGGAGTGTGTAAGATGTCTAAGGTAGAAGAGATAAGGATTGAAGACTTCATTTTAGATGGGGCAGAGGTGGAACCAATTACAGACCTCAGGAGCATGTCTGAGGAGGAAAAAGATAATCTCCTTATGGCGGGCATAGATCTGGAAGAGAGGGATAGGAGCGCTACCTTTCTACATGTAAATCATTCTCGTGCCCATTGTAAGACGTGCGTGTCCGGGCTGGAGGTGATGGATATAAAGGAGGCCCTTGCAAGGTATGAGGGATTGAAGGAATATTACTGGAAGCTGGTTAATCCAGATAAGGATAAATATACCAGGGCAGTATATGAAAAACTCCACGGCGGATATTTTATAAGGACGGAAAAAGGGGCCAGGATAACCAGTCCTGTGCAGTCCTGTCTTTTTATCCAGAGGGAGAGGGTGGGACAAAATGTTCACAATATAATCGTGGTGGAGGAGGATTCGGAGCTACATATAATAACAGGATGTTCCGTTGCCCATGACGTGCGGGCCGCTCTGCATCTGGGCATCTCAGAGGTATATGTGAAGAGAGGTGGAAAACTCACCTTTACCATGATACATAACTGGGGACCCCAGGTCCATGTAAGACCTCGTTCCGCGTGCATAGTGGAAGAGGGAGGGGTCTTTATAAATAACTACATCCTCCTGAAGCCTGTAGAGAGTGCCCAGCTCTATCCCCGAATTTACCTCAATGGAGCAGGTGCAAGATGTACCTCTAACTCCATTCTGGTGTCCCCTCCAGGCTCCTATCTAAATGTGGGTTCTGCAGTTGTGTTAAATGCCCCTGATACCAGGGCAGAGATAATATCCAGGGCCATTACCACAGGGGGGACCATTGTGGCCCCTGGATATATTGAGGGAAATTCTGTCCCCTCCAAGGGGCACCTAGAGTGTAAGGGCCTTATCCTGAAGGATGGGGTGATCCACGCCATCCCTGAATTGAAAGGGACTGTGGAAGGGGTGGAATTATCCCATGAGGCCGCTGTGGGGAAGGTGGCACAGGAAGAGATTGAATACCTCATGGCCCGGGGACTGGATGAGGAGGAGGCCACATCCACCATTGTGAGGGGCTTTTTGAATGTGGATATAATGGGATTGCCCCCTGAGCTAAAGGCCGCTATTGACAAGACCATTGAGGAGGCAGGAGAGGATATGTTTTAGGATAGCTTGCTTGCAACACCTGGCCTTTGAACTGGTTGAGAAAAGGACCCGTAATAGGCGGGTCTTTTTTGTGAGAGAATGTTTACTTAAAAATAGTTATAGTTGACCTGACCCCAAAAAGTGAGTATAAGATTTTGGATTTTTTCATAGATGCTGGCAAGGAGGTATGGTTGGGTGTTTATAGAAGAGGTCTTTAAAGAGGTAGAGCGAGGGTATGAATTTTCCTTTAGGGAGGCCCTGGAGGTGGTGGAGAGGTGCTGCCTCAGGGATGTGTTATGGCTGGGGGACAAGTTGAGGGATGCCTTTAAGGGGAGGGAGGTCTTTACCTGTTCTATAATAAATGCAAAATCAGGACATTGTTCCCAGGATTGTGCATTTTGTGCCCAGTCTAGCTATCACCGCACCTCTATCAGGACCTATCCCCTCTTGTCCATTGACCATATGGTCAGGGAGGGTATCAAGAGAGAGGAAGAAGGTGCCACTTATTATTCCTTTGTAACCAGCGGGAATATGCTCTCTTTGAGAGAGATGGAGGATATATGTGAGGCCGCTGCAAGGCTCAGACAAAGGACCAATCTCAGGCTTTGTGCCTCCCTTGGTCAGTTGGACAGAGAGAGGGCCTCTCTGTTGAAGGAAGCGGGTTTTTCCAGGTATCATCATAACCTGGAGACCTCCGAGAGTTTTTTCCCCTCTATATGTACCACCCATTCCTATAGAGAAGACCTGCACACACTGGAGGTGGCCCGTTCCGCAGGTCTGGAGGTATGTAGCGGCGGCATAATGGGTCTGGGAGAGGAGTGGTCTCACAGGGTGGAGCTGGGGTGCACCCTTCGGGATATGGAGGTGGAATCTATCCCCATAAATTTTTTAAATCCCATTCCTGGGACCAGACTAGAGTCAAGGGGACTTTTGCCTCCCCTGGATGCCCTCAAATGTATCTTTCTCTTTCGTCTGTTAAACCCATCAAAGGACATAACCATATGTGGAGGCAGGGAGATAACCCTTGGAGACCTTCAGGCCCTGGTGTTTTTTGCAGGGGCAAACGGATTGATGATAGGGAATTACCTCACCACGCAGGGACGGGATGTGTCCATGGATATGTCCCTTATAAGGACATTGGGGCTTGAGGTGAGAGGAAGATAGATGCTGGTGGCTGGGGAGTTTTTCTTTGACCCTTCCATGTCCCTTTTTAAAAGACATTTTCCAGGAAGACCAGTGGTGCCAGGTAGCCTTATCCTGGGGACTTTCCTGAAAGAGATCTCTGGGGTGTGGGGGATACCCTGCACATATATGGAGGTGGAGAGATTCCATTTTATGCGTTTTGTCTCCCCTGGCACCTATGGATATGAGATTGAGCGCTCTGGCCCCAGGGCCCTGTGCAGGTTGATTCAAGATAATATGGTGTTTGCCAGGGGAAGTATCCGTCTGAGATGCTAACCTTAAAAGGGGAGGAGGGGATGGTGAGGACAATAGAGAGGGAAGGTTTTTTTGTGCTGGGAGGTAGTTCAGATATTGGAATATCCCTGGCCAGGCTCCTCCTGGAGAGGGGAAAAAGGCCCTATTTGTCTCATGCCACATCCCGTGGGAAGGAAAAGATAATGGATGAGTTGGGAGAGGATGTTAGATGTGTGCATCTGGACCTATCCAGCAGGGACTCTATCTCCTCTTTTTTTTCCTCCCTGGATCTTCCCGTGAGCTACCTGGTGGACCTTGCCCACGAGCGCATGGAATCCCTTTTTGCCTCTGCTGCGGATAAGCTTATCTATTCATATTATCTCAGCAATGTGGCGGGCAGGGCCATATTTTTAAAGTATATGGTGAGACATATGCTCAAAGGCCGCTGGGGTCGTATGATCTTTGTCTCTTCCTGTGCAGCCAGATTCATAAATCCTGGTCAATCCTATTATGCCTCTTCAAAGGCGGCTTCAGAGGCCCTTTATCATGCTATAGGCGTGGAGATGGCCCCACGGGGCATCTCCACCTTGGTTTTAAGATTGGGATATGTAAGGGCTGGAAGAGGGGATTCCTTTCTAAAGGAACACCCCTTTCTTGAGGAAGTGGCACTCACATGTGAAGAGGTGGCAGAGGCCATCTTGTTTTTCTGTACAGAAAGAGGAAGATGTTTTTCCAGCACTGAGGTGGTAATGGATAGGGGTTTTTGTTCCATGTTAAAAAAATTATCCCTGGGAGGAAGATAAAATGGACAGGGGCGAGATACTGGTAAAGATAAGGGATATACTTGGAGAGATCCTGGACATCTCACCAGATGAGATATACCCCAGTTCCTATATGATCAGGGACCTGAAGGTGGAATCCATAGATCTGTTGGAGATGGCAGTGGCCTTAAATTCCGTCTTTGGTATTGATGTGGACGAGGATATGGCATTTCTGAAACAGCTCAGGCTGGTGGTGGAAAGGGCAAAGGAGGAGGAAAGGGACAGGGGGGTGGCATTAAGAGAGGCATTCCCCCATCTTGGTCCAGAAAGGATAGAGGAGATCCTATCTGAGATGGAGGATGGGCCTGTCTTAAAGGTGGGGGATGTGGTAGCCTACGTGGAGTGGGAACTGGAAAAGTCATAGGGGATGGATAAGGTGTTAAAAGGGGTGGTTATAAGCTCCATTGGACTTCTCTGTCCCCTGGGCGCATGTGTGGAGGAGGCACTCTTGGCCATTGAAGGGGGACGCTGTGCATTTGAGACCTTTTCTCTAAATGGAGAGGATGTGCTTATTTCTCCTGTAAGGGGGGAGATTGTGAACAGGACCCCTCCCTTTAAATACAGGAGGTATCTCTCCCCCTGGGGTATGTTTGTTTTGTATGCGGCCACATGGGCCTTGGAGCATGGGGGAATAGACCCTGGCGAGTATGATCACATGGGGCTTTTTCTGGGTGTGGGACCCAATACAGAGGTCCTGGGGGGGGATGGACTCTCCCAGGCCCTTGCCCTGCTTAAGGTAATTCCCAATACCCCCACCTGTATTATCTCTGAACTCTTCGGGATACACGGAGAAAACCTTACTATTACCAACGCCTGTACCAGTTCCCTCCAGGCAGTTGGGGAGGGATTTAGGCGCATAAGATATGGGACTCTATCCCTGGCCATGTGTGGAGGTGGAGATAGCAGGCTAAATCCCTGGGGACTGGAGCTATATAACAGGGCCCATGTGCTTTTTCATCCCTGTGACACTCCCCCTCTCCCATCCTATGCCCCCTTTGATGTAGAGAACCAGGGATTTGTTCCAGGGGAGGGAGCGGCCATATTGATCCTGGAGGAGAGAGAGAGGGCATATAAAAGGGGGGATTTCATCTGGGGAGAGGTGCTGGGGTATGGCTCCACCATAGCTGGAAAGGGCCCAACAGCACCCCTTGCCAGAGGACTTATAGCTGCCCTCTCCTGTGCCCTGGAGGAGGCAGGATTGGAGGGGGGAGAGATTGATGTGGTATTTGCCCATGGCACAGGTACCCCCTTAAATGATATGGCCGAGATAGAGGCCATTAGCTCTGTGCTTTCTGCTGATGTTCCCATATGTGCGCTGAAATCCTGGATAGGTCATTTGTCTGCTGGATGTGGAGGGGTGGAACTCTCCCTGGCCCTGGGGTGTGTTATGCAGGGATGGCTTCCTCCTATCAGGAACCTGAAACATCCCAGGGATGGGACCCTGCACTTTGTCACAAAAAGGGAAGAGATAAACCTGCCAGCCAATGTCCTCATCCAGAATATGGGATTTGGAGGACATAATGCCGCACTTATCATAAGGGTAGGGGAGTTGACATCATGAAGATGCCCCTGTTTGAGAGGGTATATGGCCACTCTTCCACTTTCATGGAGGTGGGGGTAATGGTCTCAGGAGAGATAGCCTCGTGGCTGGAGGCCTGTGCAGGGGTATGTGGTCTGCATCTGAGGGCAAAGGAGCGTCTAAAGGGGCATGTATTTTTGGCCTCAGTGAGGGATATCTCCTTTAGCACCATGGAGTTTAAAGGGGGAGAGGCCCTGGTAAGGGCCCATCTCCTGTCCTTTTCCTCCTCTGGGGCCTTATATACATCCTCTCTCCTGCTGCAGGGAGAGGATAGATTGATACTTAAGGGGAAATTCTTGATGGGAAAACGGCAGTACCTGCCTGGTTTTGATTTAGAGAAGATAAATAGCTATTTCAGGGAAGTTATGAGATGTTTGAACATCTTAGGTTAAGGCTTGCTCTCCAAAAAAAGGCTGGTCTCTATAGGTCCCCTCCCCTTATCTCTAGCCGAAGCCATCGTTATGTAGAGATTGGGGGAGGGAGGTTTTTGAATTTTGCATCAAATGACTATCTGGCCCTTTCTTCAGATGATAGGGTAAAGAGGGCACTGAGCATGGCCATTGGAGAATATGGGACATCTTCCTCCTCCTCCCGGCTGGTCTCTGGTCATTACAGGATAATGGAAGAGGCAGAGGCGAGCTTTGCCCACTATTTTGGCTATGAGACCGCCCTTTTCTTTCAATCTGGATTTCAGGCAAACCTGGCCATTGCCTCCACCCTGGCCCCTACCTTTGAGAGGGTATTTGTGGACAAACATCTACATGCCAGTACTGTATGTGGCCTTAAAATGGGACAGGTGGGCTTCTTCACCTATAGACATGGGGAGTTGGGACACCTGAGAAAGAGGATGGAGAGATATAGGCCCTCTTCGTGTGTTATCTTTACTGAGTCCCTATTTTCCATGGACGGAGATGTCCTGGATGTGGAGGGACTTTTGGGGATAAAACAGGCATGGGGGGCTGCGTGTGTGGTGGATGAGGCCCATTCCTTTGGGGTGTTAGGAGAGGGGGGAAGGGGAATAGCCCGCAGGGTGGCAGATGTGGCCCTTGGTACCCTGGGTAAGGCTTTTGGATTTTTCGGTGCCTTTGTGCTTATGCCCCGTGTGGTCAAGGAATATCTCTTTAATTTTTCCCATCCCCTTATATATTCCACTGCACTTCCCCCTGCCCATGCCAGGGCCGCTGTGGAGGTGTTGGAGAGGGTAAGTGAGGTGGATGAGAGGCGGAGATATCTTGCTGATCTCTCTTTATATGCCAGGGAGATGCTCCTTACGGCAGGTCTGGATGCAGGAGGAGATGCCCATATCCTCTGGATAAGGATAGGAGAGGAAAAGAGGCTCCTGGAGGTCACCTGCGCCCTGAGGGAAGAGGGGATACTTGCCTTTGGTGCCCGTTACCCTACAGTGCCTTTAAAAGAGGCCATTCTTCGGATAAGTTTGTGTTATTTCCACCACCAGAAGGATATTAAAAGGCTGGTGGAGGCCCTCAAGGGGATATTGAGACCGTGAAGAATAGGGGGGACAGATCTCATGAGATTGTTTATCACTGCAACAGATACAGGAGTGGGCAAGACCATTGTAAGTGCCCTGTTATTTAGATACCTATTGTCACGTTCCCTGGACTGTGTGTACTTAAAGCCCCTTCAGACGGGATGTTCCCATGCACTGGATAGAGAGAGTGATGCCGCAGTGGTATATGGAAAAGGGGCGCGCAAGGAGATAGAGGATGCCATCTGTTATCTCTTTTCCCCTGCAAGGGCCCCTTATTTTGCTGCCTCTCTGGAAGGCAGGGAGATTGATTGGGGACATTTGCTCAGATGGGTGGAAGAAAGGACCAGAGGCAGGGATGTGGCCATCATAGAGGGAGCTGGAGGGCTTATGGTACCTGTAACCCGCCACAGGTTGATTATAGACCTTATAAAGGAGACCTCTTCCCACGCCATAGTGGTGGCACGCCCTGGACTTGGGACCATAAATCACACCCTCCTCTCCCTGGAGATGCTCACAAAAAGAGACATACCCATTAAGGGGGTGTGGTTTTCTCTGGGGGAGGAGACTCCCAGGGACCTTATGGAGGAAAATAGGCGGGCTATAGAGATGTTTTCTGGTATAGGGGTGGAGGTGGTGGAGCACCTAGAGGACCTATCTTCCCCATCTCTCCAGTTTCCTTCCTTTTTTAGCCATCTTTTTTAGAAGATGAGAGGGGGAGGGTTACAGTAAAGGTACTTCCCTCTCCAGGCTCGCTCTCCACCTCTATTTTGCCCTTGAGTTCAGATATAATGCCCTTTACAATAGCCAGCCCCAGCCCCGTACCTCTTATATCCCTGGAAGAGGTTGCCCTGTAGAACCTGTCAAATATCCTCTCTTTCTCCGCTGGGGCAATGCCAATACCTGTATCTTCCACCTCTATCTTGAGAAGATTTCCCTCTGTGTATGCCCTTATCTCTATCCTTCCTCCCTGGGGGGTATATTTAATGGCATTTCCCACCAGGTTGTCCAGCATCATCTTAAAGGCCCTTATATCTGCCTTCACCACCACATCCTCTTCCAGCGGGGCAGTTAGTGTGATCTCCTGGGATTTTAAAAGGGCCTCATCCTGCCAGTGGACAAAAGAGGTGTTTAAAAATTCCTTCACACAGATATCCTTCACATCCACATACACCTGACCTGACTCTATCCGGGATAGGTCCAGTAATTTTTCAATAAGCTGTGTGAGTCCCTTGGTCCTTTGCTTTGCCCTCTCCAGGATGCCCTTATCCCTCTTAAACTCAGGGTCTTCAAAGATGTCCTGAAGGACCATTGCAATCTGTTCGTGGATGGTGGAAAGACTCCCCTTGAGCTCATGGGAGACCCGGGCCACGAATTCAGACTTTAGCTGATCCAGTTTTTTAAGGGGAGTAATGTCAACAGTGATGACCACATGCCCCACAAACTTATGGGTATCTGTAATAATTGGACTCTTTTTAAGAAGCAGGTATCTATCTGTGCCCATCTGAAATTCACAGGAGAGGACTCCCTCCCCTGTTCCCTCCTCAGGGGTGAGGATAAACTGGAGCATGTGGGGGTCATTAATATAATCCTCTAGTTTATCTCCCGGGGAAAACCTGGGAGGGATATCCAGGTGTTCCCTTGCTCGCTGGTTCATGAGCACCACTTCACAGCGTCTATTGGTCACGATTACCCCGTTTGGCAATACGTCCATTATGGTCCTCAGCCTGCTCTTTTCCGTGATAAGGTCAAATAATGTCTCTCTCTTTTCCTTCTCCAGCCTATGTTTTTCCCTCTTGAGAAGTATATTTTCCACTGCCCTTTCTACCACAAGCAGGATGTGCTCCTTGTCAAAGGGTTTGGGGATAAAGTCATAGGCCCCCAGCTTCATGGCCTCAACTGCTGTCTCTAGGGTGGCAAATCCGGTTATTACAATAATGAGTAATTCCCTGTTAACCTCTTTCATGACCCTGAGCACTTCCATTCCATCCATTCCTGGCATCTTGAGATCTAAAAGCACCAGGTCTATGGGGTGCTCCCTCATCATCTCCAGGGCCTTTTCCCCTGTCTCTGCACACAGGATGTGATCTGTCACCCTCTTTAATATCCTCTCAAGGGCCACCCTGATATGCTCTTCGTCATCCACCACCAGTATCCCCACATCCCTTTGCTGGGCCATTCTATCCCCTCCTCTTTTCAATGGGGAGTTCTATCTCAAAGGTGGCTCCCCCCTGCGTATTGTTGTAGGCCCATATCTTTCCCCCGTGACTTTCAATTATGCGGTAGGCAATGCTGAGGCCAAGCCCTATGCCCTGTCCTTCCTTTTTGGTGGAGAAGAAGGGGTCAAATATAAAGGGGAGGTCCTTTTCGGCGATGCCACACCCAGTGTCAGAGAATTTTATCCCGATCCTCTCCCCTCCTTTTTTAAAGGTGGAGATATGCAATCGTCCCTTTCCCTCCATGGCCTGGGCAGCATTCCAGATGATGTTCATAAATACATGATTTAGTTGCTGGATGTCACAGAGGATGGGGGGAAGTTCTGGATCCAGTTCCCTTATTATCTCAATCTCCTTAAAGAGGGAGTGTTTTTCCAGGAGAAAGATCGTCTTATCTATTGCATTATTTATGTTTACAAATTGGGGCTCATTTGGGGATTGCCTGGAGAATTCCAGTAGCTCCTTTACTGTGTCTTTACACCTTCTGGCATTTTCTATTATCCGTTCAATATCTTCCTTTACGCGGGGAGGTATTCCCTCTTCTTCCTGGATAAGTTGGGAGAAGAGGAGGATACCACTCAATGGATTGTTTAGCTGGTGGGCCACCCCTGCCGCCAGATTACCCAGGGCCGCCATCTTAGAGGACTGATATAACTGGAGCCTGGTCTCCTCCAGCTCCTTTTCCATCTTGAGACTTTCCCTCAGGTCATGAAAAAAGCCAATAGTAGCTACCTCAATGCCGTTTTCATATATAATAGAGGCATTCAGACTAACCGGGATTATCTCTCCCTTTTTGCTGAGAAGGTCCACCTGATACGCCTTTAATTTCCCCACTCCCCCATATTCTTTGCTTCTGAGTTTTCGCATTACCTCCCTTGCCCCATCCCCAGGATAGAGCTGGGTAATGTGTATCTCCCTGAGGGCCTCTTCCCTGGAATAACCCAGTATCTCAGATGCGGCATCGTTGAAGATGAATATCCTTCCCTTTTTGTCAGCGGCAATCACTGCATCCACTGCACTTAATATAAGGTTGTAGAGGAATGCATTGGAGAGGTGGAGCTTTTTTTCAAGCCTGTCCATCTCTGTAAGGTCAAAGTCCAGCTTTACCATACAGTGTTCACAGTCAGTTCCCAGGATGGGGAAAAACGTCACCTTGTGCTCCAGATAGAAATGGGAGAAGGGATTGTCTTCCTCTATCTCCTCCCCACTTAGGATCTGGGGTATCTTGCATCTTGGGCAGGGTTTGTCCATCCCATAATAGATCTCATAGCACTTCCTGCCCACAATGTCCTCCCCATAGATCTCTCTGGCAAACCTATTTGCCGCCATTATCTTGAAGTCAGGGGAGATGACCACCAATTCCCGTGGAAGGGATTCCACCACCGCCAGGAGATAATCCTTTTCTTTCTCTGTAATCATGGGCTCAATCCTTTTGATATCTCAGGACCCTTTTCCCGGGACGGTCTATAAACTGGACCAGTTTATATCTCCCGTTCTTTGACTTTTCAAATTCCTCCTCCCCCTTTTTCTGGCAGTTTTCGCATGCACCCAGGGGGACCTCTATGGCCAGACAGTTCTTTACCCGATTGGAGTGAGATTCTATCTTTAATAATCCCCTGCAATGATCACAGTCTAAAAGATATTCCCTCTGTCTCTCTACGATATAAGAGGTGTCGTAAAATATCTCTTTGTTCCTGACAATGTAGTCTCCATCCCTGTCAAAGGAGATATCTAGGGCAGGTGGATAAAAATAGTTTTTGTATGCGGTTTCACATACCCGTTGGATGTATTTCATGGTCCTCTCTTCCATGACAAAGTCAGAAGGATTGTAGTTTGGCTCTTTTACATAGGAGTAATCCACCCCTGCCAGGGCCAAAAGTATGCCCAGATTTACATAGGGAAGTGCCCCCTGGATAGAATATCCTCCCTCCAGGACCACCACATCAGGACTGAGCAACTCGCTTAATCTAGCATACCCCTGGGCGGAAAAGTTCATGTTGGTTATTGGGTCAGTAAAATGATTATCCTGGCCTGCAGAATTAACAACCACATCTGCCTTAAAGTCCTCCAGGATGGGAAGCACCACATTTTCTATGGCATAGAGGAATCCTTCATCGCTGGTGTTAGGGGGAAGGGGGATGTTTATGGTGCGGCCCCGTGCCTTTGGTCCCCCTATCTCAGAGGTAAATCCTGTGCCAGGGTAGAGGGTCCTCCCATCCTGATGTATGGAGATATATAAGGTGTCAGGGTCATGCCAGTATATATCCTGTGTACCGTCTCCATGATGACAATCTGTATCCACTATGGCCACTTTCTTCACATTATAGGAATCTCTTAAATATTCCACCATCACTGCCTCTATGTTTATATTGCAAAAACCCCTTCCTCCATGCACCACCTTCATGGAGTGGTGTCCAGGGGGGCGCACAAGGGCAAATGCCTTTTGTTCCTCCTTCTCCATGAAGATCCTCCCTGCCTTGATGCACCCTCCAGCAGAGATGAGATGGGAATCAGTTATATTGGACCTTACATCTGGAAAACAGAAATGCACCCGTTCCACATCCTCTTCAGATGCCACATCCGGCTTGTATTCCCTTATACCGGGTATATCAAACACCCCTTCCTCTTTGAGCTGGTCCATGGTGTATAAGAGCCTCTCCTGCCTCTCTGGATGGGTGGGAGATATAGCCCAGTCAAAGGCGGGGAAAAATACCACCCCTAAATGGTTTTTTGCTCTCTGCATAGACACCTCACAATGTTTTCATATTCCTTGCATATACCAGGTTTTACCTGACATTTTACCCTTATATCCTGGCCCACGGTAAA
>Ga0256914_1002881_pt1 | contig 14048 bp, 12 predicted proteins | sample HulkmetaG_FD_191571 | JGI IMG/M metagenome (GOLD analysis project Ga0256914, IMG submission 191571) | Hydrothermal chimney microbial communities from Main Endeavour vent field at the Juan de Fuca Ridge, Pacific Ocean - Hulk | ecosystem: Environmental > Aquatic > Marine > Hydrothermal vents ... | reverse complement strand
CCAAAAAGCAGGATCGTGAAGGTCAATGCCAAATGGTTCCAGAAGGCGATATGGAGTGTCACTGCCCCCGGCTGAAAGCAGGTCCAGGTAGAGGGAGACGAAATCCGCCTTCTTTTCATCTGGTGTTTCCGTATATATCTTGTACAGTGAGAGTACCAGCAGTTCTCCAAAGGCATAGGCATAGACGTAGCCTGGCACATGGATAAAGTGGCTGATATAGGACCACCAGATGCCATAGTCCGGGGTGAGGGTGACGCTGTCTCCGAACATGGCTCGTTGGGTCTCAAGCCAGAATTCGGTGAACTTTTCATCAGACAGCTCTCCGTATTCCCGCCTGTGGGTATGGATCGCATGCTCAAACCGGTTCATTGCCACCTGCCTGAATACGGTTGCGAATATGGATTCCACCTTTGAGGCTGCAAGCCCCAGGCGTTTGGTGTCAGAGTCGAGCCTTTTCAACAGGTCCTGAAACACCAGCATCTCCCCGAACACCGATGCGGTTTCTGCGAGTGTCAGAGGGGTGTCAGAGTTAAGGTACCCGCGTTCTGCCGCCAAGACCTGGTGTACACCGTGTCCCAGTTCATGGGCCACGGTTTCAACATCACGCAGGTTTCCTGTGTAGTTGACCAGTATGTAGGGGTGGACAGAAGGCACCACCGGATGGGCAAACGCGCCACTGGTCTTTCCGGGGCCTACAGCCGCATCTATCCACTGCCTGCGAAAGAACTGTTCAGCTGTTTCAGCCATGCGGGGAGAGAATTTGCCATATGCGTCAATGACAATTTTTTTGCATTCCTCCCAGTTTACAATGTCATCGGGCAGGAACGGCAGGGGGGCATAACGATCGTAGTCAAACAGTTCATCCACATCCAGCATGCGCCTTTTGAGTCTGTAGAACCGTTCCACTGTGGTGTTTCTTGAACTGACTGCCTGAACCAGCGCATCCACAGTCTCATCATCAAGCTCGTTTGCAAGGTTCATGGAACTGATCCATGATGGGTACTTCCTTAGCCTGTCTTCAATCATCTTGTCTGCAAGTACTGTGTTAAAGGTGTGGGTGAGTACGTGCAGGTTTTTTTTAAGGCCCTGTGTCATGGCTGATGCCGCGCTTTTGCGCCTCTGCCTGTCAGGGGAGTAGAGGTCTGAAAGAACCTCCTCCATGGTGCGCTGTTCAGGCCCGAACTTTTCCCTTGCAAGCACCTTTTCAAAAAGGCTGTTCCAGCTCGAGCGTCTTACAGGGCTAAGATCAGCGAGCAGCTCCTCCTCAGGCTTGGACAGCAGGTGTGGACGGTAACGTCTTGCCGCCTCAAGATAGTGCCTGTAGTGGGCAATCTCATCTGATGCCAGTATGGCTGATGCCTCTTTATCAGGCATGGCAGCCCATTCCAGCTCGAAGAATACCAGCTTTTTGCTGATCTGGCTGGAAAATTCCCTTATTCGTTGGAGGAATGCACTGGTTTCTGCGTCGTTTACCGCAGTGGCAAAATTCAGATACGCATAGGCAGAGAGCTTGCCGAGAAGTTCATACGTCTCCTCTATTTCTCTTACCGCCCTGAAAAGGCCGGCAGCATCGAGTTTTGCCACCTTGTTCGAATAGTTATGCGCTATACTGTCCGCAAGTTTTCTGCACCTTTCCATGTCCCTGTTGATCTCTGCAGATTGTGGTGAATCATAGAGATCAGACAGGTCCCAGTGGATACTTTCTGCCCCGGTTTTTGATTGAATATCTGTCATGGGATCTTCCTTTGCCATTATCCTGGGTTGCCTTTGCATATCTCTTCGGCCAGGGCCTTTGAGTTTGCCACGCAGTCGTTCAGGCTCACCCCACCCACATAGTTGCATCTGACCATGAGGCCGGGCAGCTCGGCCAGTTCCTTTTTAAGGCGGTTCATGATGCGTTCATGGCCAACATTGTACTGCGGAATGGCCCGTTTCCACCTGAAGACACTGGTAAACTCAGGGAGCTTGTTCATGCCCATGAGTTCCCTGCATTCCTTTATCACAATGTCTGTGAGCCTTTCATCAGGTAGTGTGGCAAGTTCAGCCTGTCTTGCCCCTCCAACCAGGCTGCGAATCAGGTGGAAACCTTCAGGGGCACGGTTTTCAAATATGGAGGAGTCCCACAGTGCGCCCAGTATCTTGCGGTTTTCACAGGAGGGTGCAAGGAATCCAAAGCCGTCAAGGTCCTGTTTTGCGTCCCCGTTTCTGAAGCCAAGGCATATTACGGCAAGTGGAGGGTAGGGGATGGCAGAGGCACATTCTGCTACTCCGGGTGCGCTTTTGCTTGTGATCTCTGCTGCCGTATGGGCAGGACAGGACAGGACCATGTGTGTGCCCTCCTCTGCGTCTCCGTTTTCCAGTTCAGCCATCCATCCCTGATCAGTCCTGCGGATCGCCTTGACCCTGCTTCCAAGCCGCAAGGAATCTCCGAGTTTCCGGGCAAGGCAGTCAGCCATCTCACTCATTCCGTTCCTGAAGGAGGTGAGCACACCGCCAGGACCTGCCCCAGGGCCTTCTTTTCCTTCTGCAGCAGCCTTTCTCTTCAGTTTCAGCATGGCCCTTATCAGACTGCCATACGTGTGTTCCAGCTCGTATATCCTTGGAAAACAGCTCTTTAGTGAGAGTCTTTCAGGGTCTCCTGCATAAATTCCCGATGACATGGGGTCAATCAGGTAACTGAATGCCTCTTTTCCAAGACGCCTGCGTGCAAAGTCCGCAAGGGATTCATCTATGTTAGGGTCTCCCTCAGGAATTACCGCCTCGAGTACTACCCTCAGCCTCGCAGGTATGGATAGGAGCGGAGAGGTAAGAAATGACTGGGGAGATTCGGGAAGCGGGGCGAGTCTGCCCTCTTTGACGATAAAACGCCTTCTTGCAGCATCTCTGCTCCTCAGGGGTTCCACGCCCAGCTCTGAGGCAAGTCCAAGTGTGGAGGGCTTGTTGTCAAGTACGCCGTTTACCCCCCGTTCGCACAGGAATCCCTGTTCGCTGTGGGTGTATGCCTTGCCACCTGGCCTGTCAGAGGCCTCCAGTACGGTAACTTCATAGTCAGGCCTGAGCTTTTTTATGTACCATGCGGCAGACATGCCGGACATTCCGCCGCCTACAATGATTATCTTAGCCATGTTGCTGTTGATATTTCCTTTCCGGTATAATTTTTTGATGCTTAATATATCTTGCCCTTTTGGGGTCCGTCACTCCACGATCCATACAGCGCCCCTGTCAATTCCATTCATCAGTTTGCTGGATACACTCCCCGGGAATATGGCCTCCCAGCCGCCTATACCTCGCCGGCCTATGACTATGGTGCCGTATTTGCCGCTGTTGTATTCCTGTATTATGTCAGAGGCAACACCTCTCGTGCCGTGTTTTATCTTGATATCCACCTGAGAAGCGGAAAAACCTGCGGAGACAAATATATCCTTTGTGTCTGCAAGGAGTGACTTGACCTCCTTTTCAGAGGTGTCTGCCACAAATTTCTCTATCTCGTCAAAATTCATCTTGTCTTCCCTTGAGATAAAGGGTCTGAACCTTGGAATGACGTGAAATACCGTTATGGTTACCTGGTCAATGCCTGAAAGGGCAAATGCCGCGTGGTCCAGCACCCTGAGACAGAGTTCACAGGCATCCACTGCTATCAGCACGTTACGCGGATCATTTACAGGGTTGTCAACCAGCCATACCGGAATGTTCTTGCCGTGTTCCACCAGCTCTTTTGACACACTTCCTGCAAAGTAAGCGGCCACATTGCTGAACCCCCTTCTGCCTGCCACTATTGCGTCGAATTTGCCCTGTCTTGCCGTAAACAGTATGTCCCTTCCTATGCCCATGCTCCTGACGATCTTCTTTTTCTGAATTCGTTCTTCAGGAAAGCCTGCCTTTATCAGATGCCTTACCCCTGCGTCAAGTATCCTGATACATTCGGCATCCCTTTGTTCCATGAATTCATCTATCCTGTCCAGTCTGCCCAGCTCGCCTGAGGCGCTGGAGAACCCGGACGCAAGGTATCTTGGCACAGGTTCTGCTACTGTTATCAGTGTGATGTTGACATCTTCAACGTCCCTGTAAAGAGTGGCAATGTATTTCAGTGCACGATGTGCACAGCTTGAACCATCAGTTGCAGCAAGAATATGCCTGTTCATTCTTCCCCCCTATGTGAAGGTTTGTGTAGCCAAAATCAGTTCAGGTAGTTTTGTGTTAGAAGGGCTGGCTGCAGGGTGATGTTCCACTTCCGAACGTACTATCCATGTTCCTCATTTTGTTCAGGAAGGTACTGTTCGGTACCCTCATCGGTGAGAAGCTTTACCTTCTTTTCGGCCTGGTCCAGCAGTGTGGAGCAGTAACGTGCAAGGCCCACCCCCTTTTCAAAGGTCTTGAGCGCATCCTCAAGGGGCATGCTGTCATTTTCCAAGGCATCCACCACCTCTTCAAGTTCTTTTAGCGCGTCTTCAAAATTCTTTTTTTCAGACATGGTCCTTCTCTTGTAGTATGTGTTGCCAATTGTTTTTGCATTTCAGGTGACCTGTAGGAAAGGCATCCCATGGCCACCTGATATCTGTCCTGAGGCGATTATCAAAGTTTAAGTTGATATAATACCTGCGTCATGTTACCTGATTGCCCATGAAAGTGCGAGGGGTACCTGTTAATGACAGTACTGTCAAGATGCCTGCCAGGCCCACCATACCCTTTGGGTTGCGCCTTGCCCTAAGGACTGCTGAACTTTACCTCAGCACCTGCCGTCCCCTGATTGTCAGGTCCCGCTGCGCTGAAAAGCTGCTTCAGCAAGGCAGTTCTTACCAGCCTGTTGTGGCCCTTTGGCACTCAGGCCTGATATACACCCTGTATCATTTCAGGGTGTATCGTGGTGCCATAATGACGAGCCCCAGCAAGGATGGCGAGTGGGTGGCTGCCACTGTGAGCATGTGGGGCAATTATCCTGTCAGGGGTTCAGCGCTGAAGGGGGGCTTGAAGGCTATCAGGCTGATGACAGGGCTGATGCGCAGATACGGTTTTGCATCAGGAATTGTGGCGGATGGATCAAAGGGGCCTGCCAATGTGGCGCAGATTGGTGCTGTAGTCCTTGCCAGGGATGCCGGACGGCCTATAATTCCCACGGGTTTTGCTGCATCCCCTGCGGTATACTTTAACTCATGGGACAGAATGGTACTGCCTCTGCCCTTCTCACGGGTTTGTATCGTTTATGGAGAGATGTTTACCGTGCCTGCTGATACACGCGGTAACAGGGTGGAATATTACAGGAGAAGACTTGAAGACAGTCTTAATGCGGCTACTGCAGAGGCAAGGCGCATGGTAGGGCTTGAGGTGAAAAATTGAAGGCGTGGAATGCCCTCCACAGACACGAGCAGGACATAGTGCTTGACATCAGGGATAACGGGCCTGATTGCGCCAAGTTCCTTTCACGCAGGCATGGGCTTGCGCTTCGGGAGACCATGGATCTGCTATCTGCCCTTGAACAGCATGGATGGCTCCAGCGGGTCAAGGGTACCTTCCTGTTCAAGAGGGGATTCAAAAAGCCAAAGCACATGAATCATACCTATTACAGCGTAACTCGTCAGGCCCACCGTTTTCTGAGAGGACTATGAGACTATGGATTTGATATCTGGGCTTTCGGCCTTGAACTGGCTGGACATAGCGATTCTAATCATAATGGCTTTGGTGATTGCCAGGGGACTGTGGACCGGTTTCAGCATGGCTGTGTCCACCTTTTTTGGAGTTATTCTTGGGTTCTGGGTGGCTGCACAGCAGTTTCCTTTTGTGGCAATGAAACTGTCTCCATTGCTCCATGATGAACTGTGGAGATCCCTTGTCTCCTTTGCCCTGCTCTTCCTCGTGGTGTATCTTGCCTTCCTTACCGCAGGTATAGTGCTCAGGGGTTTTTTCAGGGTGATCAAACTGGGCTGGGTGGACAGGCTGCTCGGTGGTGTGGTGGGGCTTGCAAAGGGGCTTATATTTGCCGGCGTATTGATATTTGTACTGACCTTGGTCCTGCCAGAGGGAAGCCCTATTTTAAGGAAGTCAGTGCTCTATCCTCGTCTCAGCAGGATAGCACATACCCTGAACAACCTTGCTCCTGCAAACATAAAGGGGAAATTCATGTGGAAGTGGAGAAAAATTGAAAAGGGCAGAAAAAAGGAGGGCAAGGCAGTTTCGGTTTGAGCTGCAGACAATTGAGTTATGGATGTGGAAAAGGTACGCAGACACATAGAGGCCCATGACCGGCTGATTGAAATATTTGATATGGATGTTGAGGATGTTAAAGAGGGAAGGGCTGTGGTTGCCATGACTGTGGGGCCTGATCACCTCAACGCTGCGTTCATCTGTCATGGGGCAGCCATTTATGCTTTGGCAGATGTGGCCTTTGCCCTTGCAGGAAACAGTAGCGGCAAGATGGCCCTTGCCCTTGAGTGTGCCATCAACTATATGCGTCCGGCCAAACCTGGTAGCCGGCTCGTGGCCAATGCCTCTGCCATACATCAGGGGCGGAAGACTGGTGTGTATGTGGTGAGGGTCACGGATCAGGAGGGCAGGGATGTGGCATTCTTCAAGGCGACTGCATTCAGGGTTGACGCCGGTTCCCTGCCTGAGAGAAGCTCACCCCCGCATTCGGATTGCAAGATGGGGGAATAAGACTCCAGAGTGTAAATTTTCCTCTGTAACTTTATAACCATGAAAAAAGAAATCACCATAGCCCTTGCGGGAAATCCCAATGCGGGCAAGACCACCATATTCAATCATCTCACAGGTGCCAGACAGAAGGTTGGCAACTGGTCAGGCGTGACAGTTGAGAAGAAGGAGGGCAGCCTTGAGTACAGGGGTACCCGGATCAAGGTGGTTGATCTGCCAGGCATCTACTCCCTTACCGCCTACTCAGTTGAAGAGATAGTTGCACGGGACTTTATCCTGGAGGAACGTCCGGATGTGGTCGTTGACATAATTGATGCATCCAATCTGGAACGCAATCTCTACCTTGCCACTCAGCTCATCGAGTTGAACATTCCCCTGGTTTTTGCCATGAACATGGTGGATGTGGCCAGGGCCAGGGGGATAATGACCGACTTTCCCCAGCTTTCAAGGCTGCTCGGTGTGCCTATTGTGGAGACAGTGGGTACCAGGGGTATGGGGATTGATGAACTGTTAGATACTGTGCTTGAGGTTTGCCAGGGAAGTGATCCTGTATCGCGCCACGTGCATGTTAACTATGGCCAGGAGGTGGAGAAGGAGATCAGGAGACTTCGGGAGGAGATCAGGAAGTACCCTGAGTTTAACAGGCGTTACTATCCAAGATGGGTGGCCCTCAAACTCCTTGAGAAGGATACCTCTGTCTGGGAAAAGGTGGAGGCCGCGGCGCGGGAAGGCATCATACCCCCTGAGGGTGTGAAGGCGATACGTGAGCAGGTAGATGAGAGCAGGGCCAATATAGCACGGCTCTTCGAGGAGGATGCCGAAACTGTGATTGCCGAGGCCCGTTACGGCTTTATTGCCGGTGCCCTAAAGGAGACCATGCGCCTTTCAGCCAGGGCCAAGCAGACAGTGAGTGACCGGATAGATCAGGTGCTCACCAACCGTATCCTTGGTTTCCCTGTGTTTGTACTGTTCATGTACCTGTTGTTTCAGGGGACATTTACCCTCGGTGCGTATCCTGTGGCCTGGATTGAGACAGGTGTTGAGCTGCTGGCCCGTATAGCCGATCATATAATCCCGGCCGGTCTGTTTCATGACCTGATGATTGACGGGGTGATCGGTGGGGTAGGAGGTGTAATCGTATTTCTGCCCAACATATTGATACTCTTCCTTGGCATAAGTCTCCTGGAGGATACCGGCTATATGGCCAGGGCAGCATTCATAATGGACAGGGTCATGCATACCCTTGGCCTGCATGGCAAGTCATTCATCCCGCTGTTAATGGGTTTTGGCTGCAACGTGCCTGCTATCATGGCGGCCCGCACCCTTGAGACAAGGCGTGACCGGCTACTTACCATACTGATCAACCCTCTCATGAGCTGTTCCGCAAGGCTTCCTGTCTATGTGCTTATTGCCGGGGCCTTTTTCCCGGGCAGGGAAGGTAACATCATATTTGCCATCTACTTTCTTGGGATTGCCCTTGCCATTATCATGGGGCAGATCTTCAGCCGTACACTTTTCAAGGGTGAAACAACGCCTTTTGTCATGGAGCTTCCACCTTACAGGATGCCTACTTTGCTCAGCGTCATGATCCATATGTGGGAGAAGACAAAGGTATATCTTCAGAAGATGGGGGGTGTGGTTCTGGCATTTTCTGTGGTTATCTGGTTTCTTGGCAACTTCCCAAAAGACATACAGTACAGTCCTGAGCTTGTCTCCGCCCGGCAGGCAGTGGAGAAAACCCTGGGCCAGTGTGAAGTAACAGGTGGTTCCTCAGCCCGGTGTCAGGAGTTGAAGCAGAAACGAGATGAGATTGAACGGGCCATGGAGAACCAGCGTCTTGCCAGCAGTTATATCGGCAGGATCGGTCATGCTGTGGAACCCCTGATCAGGCCGTTGGGGTTTGACTGGCGCCTCGGTGTGAGTCTCATAACAGGTTTTGTCGCCAAGGAGGTGGTGGTAAGCACCATGGGCGTGCTGTATCAGGCAGGTGATAGCGAGACCGGGAGCGTGGGGCTTGTCAATGCGCTCAAAAAGAGCGGTCTTACCCCTGTAACTGCATTTGGATTCATGGTTTTTGTCCTGATATATGTCCCGTGTATGGTGACTGTGGTGACAATTTGGCGTGAGACAGGTTCCATCGGATGGACATGTTTCACTGTAGGATACCTTATGACTCTGGCGTGGATTATGGCGTTTCTTATCCGTGCGGGATGTCTTGCAATGAACTGTGTAGCCTGATGAGGTGGTGACATGAAGTGTCCAGGACAGGACAGCAGGTACTGGAAGTCTGATGCAATCTTTGATGCAAAATGTCCCAAATGCCATACGCCTGTAGAGTTTTTCAAGGATGATACATGGCGTAAGTGCTCAAACTGTGGCGCAAAGGTACCCAATCCGCAGCTTGATTTCGGATGTGCAACATACTGTCCCTATGCAGAGCAGTGTGTGGGAAGTCTTCCGCCGGAAATAGCAAGAAAACGGTTGAAAGAGATCAGGGAAGAGGAGAGTATGCCTGATGAGGCCAGGGAGGCGGGCCTTGACCCTGACGCTGGCACAGAGAGTGCGGATGATTAGAGCGGCAGCAGGGGACGACTTGAGGTGTGATGTGTTGCCACTGTGGCTGTATGGTGGTTTGCGAGGCGTGAGACAAGGAAAGGAGAGCGGCAGTTTTTTGGGGGGTACCGCTCTCCTTGAGGAGGAAGGATAGGAGGTATTGAATTAGTATGGCATTATGGTACTGGATTGTCAGTTTGACAGGGGAGGGCTGCGTTACTGACAACTTTGCGTTTGCAGCATGGTAACCCTGGGTTCTGTCTGTCTCTATTAGGACAGAGACCAGACATTGTCCGGGACCATCCTGCAGGAGGGACTAATTTATATATTCTGGTGGCGGACCGTCAATGGCCTCTGCCAGCCATTTTTTCAACTCTTCATTGGGCGGATACACACCTACACCTGCCTTTTTTCCGCCTTCATCAATAGATCTTGTTACAAGCTCTTCATCCACAGGTATTTTGGCTAGTTCTTCCACCTCTCTTGAAGAGCGTCTCAGGAGTGTGACCTGAGCAGGGCTTTCCCAGTCGTAGATTACAAAGTAGATAGATTCATCGTCTCCACTTCGGACAAACTCGTTTCCCCTTGTCCAGCCTGCACCCCATTCCAGATACATGTCCACTGCCTTTTCAGGCGTCATGGTCCAGTCTATTTTATGGACAAGGTCACGTTTGGTCTTGAGGTCGTTGATGTCTTTTATCATGAGGTGGCCTCCGGTTTCATCTTTGTATGATTAACTGTTGTGCACATAATATCGCAGGTTAGCAGGACTGTCAAGATTTTTTTAACCTTTTTTATCTTATTTATGATATTTTTCTTGATTGGTATAACATACTGTTTTGTAGCAACTTTTTGCGCTGCAGGAGGTGAAGCTCTATGGCTGTGATCAAATTATAACCAGTACAACCACAAAAAAAGCCGTTGGACCTATGATGGTCCAACGGCTTTGAGTTACAACCTGTATGCCTGTTTTTTTACTTTACGTCCTCAAAGTCAGCATCCACCACGTCGTCGTCTCCGCCTGCCTGAGACGTCCCGGCTGATCCTGAGGCGGCACCACCAGCGGCGCCTGCGCCGGCACCTGGGCCTCCTGCCCCAGCACCTGCTGCCCCAGCCTGCTGCTGGTACATCATCTCGGCAAGTTTGTGTGATGCCTGCATCAGATCGTCCTGGGCCTTCTTGATGGCGTCTATATCATCGCCTTCCACTGCCTTCTTGACCGCTGCGATCTTCTCAGTGATCTGATCCTTGGTTGCCTGGTCCACCTTGTCGCCAAGCTCCTGCATGCTCTTTTCAGTGGTATAGATCAGGTTGTCTGCCTGATTCCTTGCCTCGGCAAGTTCCTTGCGGCGTCTGTCTTCCTCTGCATGGAGTTCCGCGTCTTTCTGCATCCTCTTGATCTCTTCCTCTGACAGACCGCTGGATGCCTGTATCCTTATGGACTGCTCCTTGCCTGTTGCCATGTCCTTGGCGGACACGTTCAGTATTCCGTTGGCGTCAATGTCAAAGGTGACCTCGATCTGGGGCACACCCCTTGGCGCAGGCGGGATACCCACCAGTTCAAAACGGCCAATGGTCTTGTTGTCTGCCGCCATCTCCCGTTCACCCTGGAGCACGTGAATGGTGACGGCATTCTGGTTGTCTGCCGCTGTGGTGAATATCTGGCTCTTCTTGGCAGGTATGGTGGTGTTCTTCTCGATGAGCTTTGTCATGACGCCGCCCATGGTCTCAATTCCAAGGGACAGGGGGGTCACGTCAAGTAGGAGTACATCCTTCACGTCTCCCTTCAGGACTGCGCCCTGAATGGCCGCACCGATTGCAACAACCTCGTCCGGGTTCACACCCTTGTGCGGTTCCTTGCCGAATATCTCCTTGACCTTCTCCTGCACCCTGGGCATACGGGTCATGCCACCCACCAGGATTACCTCGTCAATGTCACCCATGGTGAGGCCCGCATCCTTCAGCGCGATCTCACACGGTCCGGCGAGCCTGTCAATGAGGTCTGCCACCAACTGTTCGAGTTTTGCTCTGGTCAGCTTTATGACCAGGTGCTTGGGGCCACTTGCATCTGCCGTGATGAACGGCAGGTTGATTTCAGTCTCTGTGGTGGTGGAGAGTTCACACTTGGCCTTTTCTGCAGCCTCTTTCAGCCTCTGAAGTGCCATCCTGTCCTGTCTGAGGTCAAGGCCGTTTTCCTTCTGGAACTCCTCGGCCAGCCAGTCAACGATTCTCAGGTCAAAGTCTTCACCGCCAAGGAAGGTGTCACCATTGGTGGCCTTGACTTCGAATACGCCTTCACCTATCTCAAGGATGGAAACATCAAATGTCCCGCCACCAAGGTCAAATACGGCAATCTTCTCCTCAGACTTCTTGTCCAGTCCGTATGCCAGGGCTGCAGCAGTTGGCTCGTTTATGATCCTGAGCACGTCCAGACCGGCAATACGGCCTGCATCCTTGGTGGCCTGTCTCTGGCTGTCATTGAAGTAGGCAGGGACTGTGATTACAGCCTCTGTTACCTTTTCACCAAGGTACTCCTCTGCAGTCTGTTTCATCTTTGAGAGTACCATGGCTGATATCTCTGCAGGACTGTAGTCCTTGTCCTTGATCCTTACGTAAGCGTCGCCGTCAGGACCTTCAACAATCTTGTAGGATACGATGTCGCGTGACTTGGCAACTTCCGGGTCTGAATATTTTCTACCAATCAGCCTTTTGACAGCAAAAACTGTGTTTTCAGGGTTGGTAACTGCCTGGCGTTTGGCAAGCATTCCCACAAGCCGCTCACCCTTGTCGGTGAATGCGACTATGGAGGGAGTTGTCCTTCCGCCCTCGGCATTTGTGAGAACCTTGGGATCACCACCTTCCATGATAGCGACACATGAGTTGGTAGTGCCAAGGTCGATTCCTATTACTTTGCTCATTTTAAGATTCCTCCTGATAATTTAAAATTTTTCATGCAGATAAGAGTGGCAACACTACGTTTCATCCTGCTGCTTCTGTTTGACTCACTTCCCTATCCATGCCTCCATGAATGTGAGTTGTCCGGACAGTCCATCGTACTCCATTGTCCATCCAGAAATGAGAAGTTCTGTTGGAGGGCAAGTCGCCAAGAGGTGAAAAAGCGGAGTGTACTAACCGCACATGACATTTTCACCTGCAAGCAACGCAGCCATCAGGCAAAAGGGCCATTTATCATTTATGGATGGACACTATCTATCTTACTTGTGCATGCGGCACTGCCCGTGCAGCACTGAATTTCCTTGATGAATCCTCTACTGCCGTTTTCCATCTGTTTGTGTGTGCTGCAACTTAGTTGGTCGTATGGTCACTTTTGCAGCAGGCGGCCAGCAGATACCGGCCTTCAAAAGCCTGTTTCGTATCTTGCTATCCGCTTAGGTGCCTTCCTGAGGAACACACCTCATTCCAAAATCTGTCACCCTAAACAGTAAGCATTTGTTTTGACATGTCTACTGCTGGGATGAATCTTTCTTTGAAACTACTACCATTGCTGGCCTCAGTACGCGCTCATGCAGCGTGTAGCCCTTGAGCAGTTCCTTGACCACGGTGTTTTCTTCGACCTCATCGTTGATTTCAGTGGTCAGCGCCTCATGGTAGTTGGGATCAAATCGTTTGCCCTCTGCGGCAAAGACCTTGAGGCCGAATTTTTCCAGGGTCTTGAAATAGCCTGAAAGGGTCAGGTCAAGGCCCTCAATAAGCTTGTCAATATCCTTGGACTCCTTTGCCGCTTCCACTGCCCGCTCGAGGTTGTCGAGAAATGGCAAAAGTTCTTTGGCAAAGGCCTCCAAGGCATATTTCATGTGTTCTTCTTTTTCCCGTTGGGTACGTTTCTTGAAATTTTCAAGCTCTGCTGCCAGCCTGAGCACCTTGTCCTTGCAGGCTTCAAGTTCAGCCTCGGTGTTTGCGAGTTTCTCCTCAACAGAGATATCCTCCTCAGGGGCAGCCTGGTCAGAACCTTCACCCTGGTTTTCTCCATCTGCAGGAGCTGTGGTCTCCTTTTCATCCTGTTCAGAGGATTCGAGGTGATTTTTTTTGGTATCTTCCATCATGGGGATTGTCTCCAATGTAATATTTTTTTATTTTTCGTCACCTATACATCTCCCTTGCCCATGTGCCTCATGGCAGGGGTAGTAACATGACATCTTGCAGGCCAGCGGCCCAAATCAATCCTCTACTCTAAGCATGAACCACTGCTAACGGTACATCCTCTCATCGCATGTCCTAAGGGCCATGCCTTTCTGAATGTCCATTTCTCAGTAGAGGTTTTAGCCTGAATTGAGCGTTTCAAATCATGTGAAATCTTGTTTTATCTTTAATTACAATAAATTAATGCTGTTTTTTGTGAAATTACCCGTCACCCAACGGGTTTGCTGTAACTGTTTTGCTTTCTACATAATTTGAAACCGCTACGGGATTCCCGATTTCGCATGATCTGCTGCGCCGGAGTCTTCGCTTACCTGTTCGGATACTTGAAGTACAACAGTACGTCTGCGTATCCTCCGTCTTGCATCTCATGCAAACTTGGGAATCGCTCAATTCAGGTTTAGGATACTTCAAGGATGTAAATCGAAAGGTTCAAAAGAAAAGTAAGGATGATTTTTCCAAATGCAAGGGCAGGGACAAAAAATAGTGATAATTTGAAACGCTCAATTTATTAGGTGGTAGCAACGTGCTGCACAGTTGCCTGTGCTGGCAAGGGGGGCGAGGGTCAGGTACGGAAAGGGAGTACAATCGATTTCAGTCAGCAATAGATGAGGATATATGGGGTCACATGTCCCTGCTGAGGATGTGGGATACGTATTCCACAAGTGCCACTGCCCGTGCATAGTCCATCC
>Ga0256914_1002880_pt1 | contig 14051 bp, 17 predicted proteins | sample HulkmetaG_FD_191571 | JGI IMG/M metagenome (GOLD analysis project Ga0256914, IMG submission 191571) | Hydrothermal chimney microbial communities from Main Endeavour vent field at the Juan de Fuca Ridge, Pacific Ocean - Hulk | ecosystem: Environmental > Aquatic > Marine > Hydrothermal vents ... | reverse complement strand
GCAGCAAAGGGCCTCAGCGCGGTTTCGTCTGGCCAAGGGCGGCAGGTCATGCTTGATGCTTGGCCCTGACGGTTGTCTCGCCCGCAGCAACTATATCTTACCGCAATTTGGCGCGAAATGTTTATGCTTTTTTTATTTGCTTATCCCTTGACAAGGACGGTTTTTAGTCTAAACTTGCCCCTATCAGGAGTTGTCGTATGGAGAGCCTTTTCCGCCAACATGCCTTGGCCGCTTTTTTGAGCGGTCTGAAGCAAAAGAAGGCCCGCAACACCCACGGCCACCGACCGGCCGGCGGGCCTTTGGCGTTTGGCTCCCGCTGCTGAAACCCAAACCCAAGGCAATGATGAACCGCCCTCCGACTGCCGGTCGGAGGGCGGTTTTCGTTTGTCGCAACCCTTTCCCTGTAAGGAGGTGCTTATGTTTAGCCAACCCCGTGTCGCTGTGCTCTATACCCGTTTGCGGATTGAGGAAAAATGGCTGTTCGCGGCTTTAGATGCCCGTGGTGTGGCCTACGACCGTATCAACGATCGGGGCTTGAACTTGTTGTTGACAGACCCCAAAGCGTGGCAGCAATATGATGTGGTCATTGCGCGCAACCTGAGCTATACGCGCATGCTCTACACACTGCGCGTGCTGGATTCTTGGGGCATCCCCACGGTCAACCATGTCAACGTGGTGGAGACATGCGGCGACAAACTGCGGACCACCGCGGCCTTGGCCGCCGCGGGCATCCCGCAGCCCGAGGCCGCGATTGCGTTTACGCCTGAATCTGCCCTGGAGGCGATGGAGCGCTTGGGCTATCCGGTGGTGTTGAAACCCGTGTATGGTTCCTGGGGGCGGTTGCTGGCAAAAATCAACGACCGCGATGCCGCTGAGGCCATTTTAGAACACAAAGCCGCCCTGGGCTCGCCGCTGCATCAAATTTATTACATTCAAGAATACATCCCTAAACCAGGGCGTGACATTCGGGCGTTTGTGATTGGTGACCAGGTTGTCACGGCGATCTATCGTTATGCCGAGCACTGGATTACCAACACCGCGCGGGGAGGGCGGGGCGAGATTTGCCCCATCACCCCTGAGTTGGAACGCCTCTGCCTGGAAGCCGCTGAGGCCGTTGGGGGCGGTGTGTTGGCCCTGGATATCATGGAGCACCCCGACCGCGGCTACCTGGTCAACGAAATCAACCACAGCATGGAATTCCACACCACCGTGCCTCTCACAGGCGTTGACATTCCGGGGATGATTGTTGATTATGCCCTGCAAGTGGCGCGAGGCCGGGTGCAGGTGCCGCCGCTTCCTGCGATGGCGGGGAGGTAAAATGCGGTATACTGAGCCCAACCTAAGGGTTGGGAGGCTTCATGTTGCGACGATGGTTGGCTTGGGATGCGGCCGTGAGCGCGCGGCTGCGCCTTCCCGAGGATGCGCGTTGGCAGCGTGGTGTGGCAGCGCTGTTGGCGCACTCGGGCGACTCATGGTTTTGGCTGGTGGCTTTGGGAGGGGTGGGGAAGGCCGGCCCCGCGGCTTGGCGGGCGCGGGCCTGGTTGGCGTTTGGCGCGGTGTTTGTGACCGCGGCGTTGGTGATGGGGCTCAAATTTGTTTTCCGTCGGCAGCGGCCCAAAGGCACGTGGGGGCAAATCTACCGTTCGACAGACCCGCACTCCTTCCCCTCGGGGCACGCCGCCCGCGGCGCGCTCCTGGCTGTCTTGGCTGGCGGGTTGATTTCGTGGCAGGTGGGCTTGGGGGTGGCTGTGTGGGCGCTCGCGATGGCCGCAGCCAGGGTGGCTATGGGGGTGCATTATCTGAGCGACGTGGTGGTGGGCTTCGTGGTGGGGGTGTTGATGGGTGGGCTGACCCTGACCTTAAAGTAGGCTGCTGGTATAATGAAGGGTATGGACACCAAAGCACAACTTCAACAGGCGCTCAAAGACGCGATGCGCCAGCGAGATGAACTGCGCAAACGGACGATCCGCTCTGCCTTGGCCGCGCTCAAGATGGCCGAGGTAGAGGCCGGCGGTGCGTTGGATGAACAAGCCCAATGGGCTGTGTTGCAAAAGGAAATCAAAATGCGACGCGAAACCATCGAGGGCGCACAGAAAGCCGGCCGAGATGACTTGGTTGTCGAAGCGCAGGCCGAAATCGCGGTCTTGCAGGAATTTCTGCCTCCAGCCCTGGACGAAGCCGCCTTGGAAGCAATGGCCCGAGAGGCCATTGCCGAGGTAGGGGCGACTTCGATGCGCGAAATGGGCAAGGTGATGGCTGTGCTGATGCCGCGAGTGCAAGGCCGCGCAACAGGCGGGCAGGTCAGTCAGGTGGTGCGTCGGCTGTTGCAAAACGGCTGAGGCATTGGCAACCTTATGCGCGAGGTGCTCCCTTCTTCTCCTTTAGCAGCGCGGTCGCGCCCTTCGGCGCGGACGCCCTTGCGCCGCGCGACCAAGTGGCTGTTGGGGCTCATCGTTTTAGCCTTGGCCGCTGGCATCATGTGGCTGAGCACTGCCGAAGATAGCTTGGTCTTGCACGCGGGCGAGGTTGCACCGCGCGATATTTTGGCCCCCTATAGCCACACGTTTGAAAGCCAAGTCCTGACCGAAAAAAAGCGGGAAGCCGCCGCGCAGGCGGTTTCCAAAGTGTATGCGCCGCCCGACGCCGACATCGGCCGCCGCCAACTGGAGCGCCTCCGGGCGGCTTTGACCTTCATCACCGCGGTGCGAAACGACCCCTACGCAACGCCTGAAGAAAAATTGCGCGACCTGGCGGCCATTCGGGGGCTCAACCTCTCGCCCGACGAAGCCCGCTACCTGCTCAATTTAGACGAACAACGATGGCAGACCGTCCAGCACGAGGCGCAGCGCGTGCTGGAGACCATGATGCGCGCGCCCATCCGAGAAGACCAACTGGATGAAGCGCGGCGCAACATCCCTGCCTTTATTGACCTGACATTGCCCGAGCGGCAGGCCGTGTTGGTGCAGCGGCTGGTCGAGGCCTTTTTGGCGCCCAACAGCCTCTACAGCCCGGAACTCACCGAGGCCGCGCGGGAACGCGCCCGAGAAGCCGTCCAGCCGGTGATGCGCTCCTATCGGCGGGGTGAAACCATTGTCCAACGGGGCCAAGTGCTCACCGAGGCTGACATCGAGGCGTTGCGAGAATATGGTTTGTTGCAAGGCACAGCCCGTTGGCAGGCCCTCTTGGCGCCGCTGGTGTTGGTGTTGGTTTCCTTTTTGGTGTTAGCGCTTTATTTGCATTATCGCCGCCCCGATTTGTGCAGCAATGCTCGGGAACTCATCCTCATCAGCGTGGCCTTCCTGGTGGCTTTGGCCGGCGCGCGTTTGGTGATGCCCGGACATATTGTTTTGCCTTATCTTTACCCCCTCGCGACGTTCACCTTGCTGTTTTTCTTGCTCTTCCGCGCGGAAACGGCCTTGGTGTTTACAGTGCCTTTGTTGGGCTTGAGCCTCTATAATTTGCCCCACGGGTATGAGTTGATGCTCTACAATGCCTTGGTGGGGGTGGTGGGCATTGTGTTGCTGGGGCGGGCGCAGCGGATGCGCAATTTTTTGGCCACCGGCGCGGGGATGGCGCTGACCGGTGGCGCGGTGTTGCTTGCCACGCGCTTGGCTTCGCCAGCGACCGATTTGATTGGCCTGGTGACCCTCTTGGGCGCAGCGGCCATCAACGGTTTGCTTTCCGCAGCGTTGGCCTTGGTGTTGCATTACTTCCTCGCCCCGATGCTGGGGCAGGTGACCCCCTTGCAATTGCTGGAACTCTCGCGGCCCGACCAACCTTTGTTGCAATTCCTGTTGCGTCAGGCTCCGGGCACATATCAGCATAGTTTGCAAGTGGCCAATTTGGCCGAGCAGGCCGCCAAAGCCGTCCATGCGGACCCTCTCTTGGTGCGGGTGGGCGCGCTCTATCACGATGTCGGTAAGGCCCTCAACCCCCAGTTTTTCATTGAAAACCAGCCCCCGGGCAGCCTCAACCCTCACCAATCCCTCTCCCCCGTCGAAAGCGCGCAAATCATCATCCGCCATGTGACCGACGGCCTGCACTTGGCTCAACAATATCGCTTGCCGCAGCGCCTGCAAGATTTCATCGCCGAGCACCACGGCACCATGTTGACCCGTTACCAATATGCCCGAGCGCTCGAAGAAGCCGGCGGCGACGCGGGCAAGGTGGATCCCGCTGATTTCCGTTACCCAGGCCCGCGCCCCCAAAGCAAGGAAACCGCGCTGGTGATGCTTGCCGATGGCTGCGAGGCTCGCGCACGCGCCGAGCGCCCCCCTGATGAACATGCCCTGCGCCGTTTGGTCCACGATACGATTACCGACCGCATCCGCCAGGGGCAACTGACCGACACCGACCTCACCCTGCGAGACCTCAAAGCCATCGAAGATACATTCGTTTCGACCCTCAAAGGCATTTACCACCCGCGAATCAAATACCCCGAAATCCACGGCCAGCAGACGATTCCGGTTTCCCAGGCCGTTCACGAAGCCCTGCCCCCGCGAGAGACAGCCGATGCCTCAGATTCACTTACAAATTGATGCCCCGTATCAGGCTTTGGTCAATGGTGAGCAGTTGAAAGCCGCGGTGGAAGCCACCTTGCGGCATCAACACGCGCCCCAAGACGCGGCCTTGAGCCTGCGAATCACCTCAGACGAGCCAGTGAGGGCGTTGAATGCCCGTTATCGGGGCGTTGACAAGACGACCGATGTCCTTTCGTTCCCCGATGGCAGCCTCGACCCGGAGAGTGGAGTGCCTTATTTGGGCGATATTGTGATTGCTTACCCCCGAGCCGCGGCCCAAGCCCAGCAGGGCGGCCACCCTGTGGCATGGGAACTATGCTTGTTGACCGTGCACGGGGTGTTGCATTTGTTGGGGCACGACCACGCCACCGCAGAAGAAAAGGCCCTGATGTGGGCTGCCCAACGGGAGATTTTGCAGCGTTTAGGATGTCCCCTCGACCCACCATGAGCAACCTTCGGGCGCGACTCGCGGCTTTCCGATATGCTTTCCAGGGGCTGGAATATTTGTTTCGGAGCCAGCCCAATGCTCGCATCCACGCGGTGGCGACCGCGGGCGTGGTCGCGCTGGGGCTTTGGCTGCACCTTTCCCTGACTGCGTGGGCGCTTTTGGTGTTGGCGATGGGGCTGGTTTGGAGCGCGGAAGCCCTCAACACGGCCATAGAAGCCGCGGTGGATCTCGCCTCGCCGGCAATTCACCCTCGGGCCAAAGCAGCCAAAGACGTGGCCGCGGCAGGGGTGCTGTTGGCAGCGGTGGCCGCGGCTGTGGTAGGGGTGTTGGTGTTGGGCCCGCCTTTTTGGCAGCGGCTGTCATCCCCTTGAGATGGAGAGGAAGGCGCGCATGGCGACCAAGGCTACATCTTCATCAGCGCAGAATGTCGTGCGTTATCGTGCTGCGGGAGGGGTCGTGGTGCACCCTTCGGGGCAGGTGTTGGTCTTAGCGCGCCCCAGCCGTCGCGAGGTGCGCCTTCCCAAGGGGCATCTTGACCCTGGCGAAACGCCTCAGCAAACAGCCAGGCGGGAAATAGACGAAGAAGCCGGCTTCCGGGGCCTCAAACTCTTGGCCGATTTGGGGCAGCAAGAAGTCGAATTTGACTATCAAGGCCGGCATTATCAGCGCGAAGAGCGGTATTTCCTCTTCCTTCGGGAAGGCGCGCAGACCCCCGACCATCCCCCCGAGCCCCAATTTCGCCCGCTGTGGCTCTCGTGGGAAGAGGCAGCCCAGCAGCTCACCTACGCCGCGGAGCGCGAATGGCTGCGTCGTGCCCGCCAGGCGTGGCAAGACGCGTTCCCCCTTGCCTGAGAGGAGTTCACCATGTCGTTGGCCTTTCGTTTTGGAACGGTAGGCACGCCCAAATCTACCCCCAAAAAGCCCGGTGGCAGCGTGGGCGCGATTTTGCGTTTGCGTGAATTGGGGCTGGATGCCTTGGAATTGGGCTGGGTGCGGGCTGTGCGTGTCAGCGAAAAGACCTGCGCCGCAATCAAGGCCGCAGCGCAAGAGCACGACGTGGCGCTGAGCGTACACGCCCCTTACTTCATCAACCTCAATGCCGATGATGAAGAATGGCCGAAATCAAGGCAACGCCTGGTGGATGCCGCGTATTACGGCTTTTTGGCCGGAGCGACCGACATCGTGTTTCACCCTGGCTCGTATTTTGGCCGTCCTCCTGCAGAGGTGCTCCCGCGAGCCATTGCCCGCTTAGCAGGCGTGGTCGAGGAATTGCAAGCCCGCGGGGCAACGGTCACCCTGCGCCCAGAAACGATGGGCAAGGCCGCGGTGATTGGCTCAGTGGAAGACACCTTGCAGATGAGCCAGGCCGTGCCCCACGTGGCCCCGTGTTTGGATTTTGCCCACTTACATGCCCGCCCTGGCGACGGCAGCATGAACACTTACGACGAATGGGCCAAAGTGTTGGAAGCCTATGGCCAGGCCTTGGGCGACGAGGCTTTGAAACATCTGCACATCCACCTTTCGGGTATTGCATACGGTCCCAAAGGGGAACGCCACCACCTCAAATTTGAAGAGGCCGATTTGGATGTGCAGGCCATCTTTCGGGCTCTCAAGGCCTTCGAGGCCGAAGGACGCATTTTGTGCGAAAGCCCGGTCTTGGAAGAGGACGCTTTGTTGCTCAAGCAATGGTGGGAAGCCATTGCGGCTTAATTTGGTTGGAGGAGGTTGTGATGCCTGTACGACATGCCGATGAAGTGCCCTATCAGGAAATTGGCGCGGCAGAGAAAACCTACATCCAGTTTCTCATCCCGCCGGAGGAAGGGCCGCATTTTGCCATGCGGCGGATTACCATGAAACCCGGCGGGGGGATGCCCAAACACACCAACACCGTGGAGCACGAACAGTATGTTTTGCAAGGCCGCGGGGAAGTGGCCATTGGCGACACGGTCTATGAAGTGAAGCCGGGGGATGTCATGTTCATCCCGGCTGGCGTGCCTCACTGGTATCGGAATATCGGCGCAGAGGACTTTGTGTTTTTGTGTTTGGTCCCCAATTTGCCCGATGAAATTCGCGTGTTGGATGATGAGGCATAGACCGCAGGGCTGAAGGCCCAGCGCGCCCGCGCGGGCAGGGGTAGAAGCCAAAAGCAGATGCTGAAGCCAACCATGCGGCTTGGCTTTGCCGACCTTGCTCTGACGCGCGGGCATGGCCTTTGCAGCCCTGGGGGTGATGGGGTTGGTGCTTCGCGCGTTTGGCTTTCCTGTGGGCTACCCTCTTGACGCCCGCGGATAAGCCCGCTACAATTTGAGCAGATTATCGGCCGGGGTGCCTTGCTCCCGGATGGGCAGGCTTAAAGGCGAAGCCGGTGAGAGTCCGGCGCTGTCCCGCAACTGTAACTCACCCCGAAGGCAACTTCGGCGGTGAGAAGCCAGGTCGCCCGCCCCGGTCGGTTTCCACGCCCTCGCGGAAGGGAGTGGGAACGCAAGCGCCCAGGGCGCCTTTGTGTTTCCCTTTCCCCTGTCCGACGGGCAGGGGCTTTTTTGTTCTCCCTCTCCGCGAGCACCCATTCAATCCTTTGTTTCAGGAGGTGCTCGTGTCTCGCAAGGTTTTCTTCCTTACTGTGTTGGCCGTGATGGCGTTGGTGCTGAGCGCGTGTGGGCAGGCCGCAACGCCCACCCCGTCGGCAGCGCCCACACAGGCGCCGACCGAAGTGCCGGCTTCCCCGACCCCTGTGCCGCCGACGCCAACCCCCGTGCCGCCGACGGCTACGCCAACCCCTGAGCCAATCACAGTGACCGATGGCTTGGGAAATACCGTGACTTTGAGCCGGCCAGCCCAGCGGATTGTGGCTTTGGCGCCTTCCATCACCGAAAGCTTGTTTGCCATCGGCGCAGGCGGGCAAATCGTCGCCCGGGATGACAACGCCAAGTTCCCGCCTGAGGCCGAAAAAATCCCCAGCGTGGGCGGCTTGTGGGGTGATTTGCCGCTGGAGGCGATCCTCTCTTACCAACCCGATTTGGTGATCGCGGCGGAGATTATTTCCCCCGACAAGGTCAAGCAAATGCAAGATGCCGGCCTCCAGGTGTTTTGGGTGCCCAACCCCAAAGATTTCGATGGCCTTTACAAAAACCTGCGCGATTTGGCCAAATTGACCGGCCACGAAGCAGAGGCTGAAAAACTCATTGCCCAGTTGCAGGAACGTGTCCAAACGGTGGAAGACGCCTTGGCTGACGTGACCGAAGAGCCTTTGGTGTTTTATGAGCTGGATGGCACCGACCCGGCTAACCCGTGGACGACTGGCCCCAACACGTTCATCTCGAATACCATCAAGATGGCCAAGGGGCGCAACGTGGGCGATGTGCTCGACAAGGCCTGGGCCCAGATTAGCACCGAAGAATTGGTCAAACAAAACCCTGACATCATCCTTCTGGCCGATGCCCCTTATGGGGTCACCCCCGAGTCGGTGGCTCAGCGCCCTGGGTGGGATGCCATCAAAGCCGTGAAAGAAGGCAAGGTCTATCCTTTTGACCCCAATTTGTTGAGCGTCCCTGGCCCGCGGCTGGTGGATGGCCTGGAAACCTTAGCAGTGATGTTGCACCCCGACATTTTCTGCGCCAAAGATTTGACCAAACACCTGGAGCAGAACCTGGTGGGTGCGGTTTGCCAGCCGTAATGTCTTGCTTGTGAGGGGATGAAGCCCCCAAGGCTTCATCCCCCTTTTTGGTGAGGGCTCATGTCGGTGCGATGGTTGCGTGCTCTGGTGCTCAATTTGGTTTTGTTGATGGTAGCCGCGGGGTTGAGCGTGGCAATTGGTGCGGTCAATATTCCCTTGCGTGATGTGGGGCGGTTGTTGTGGGCCGCGCTCAGAAATTTGCCCGCGCCTTCGGATATGCCTTCGTATTATCACACCATTGTTTTTGACCTGCGGCTGCCGCATACTGCCCTGGTGATTTTGGCCGGTTCGGCGTTGGGCAGCAGCGGCGCGGCATATCAAGGGGTGTTTCGCAACCCCTTGGCCGACCCTTATTTGTTGGGTGTAGCCTCGGGCGCAGGCTTGGGCGCGGTGGTGGCGTTGAGTTTGGCTTGGCCGGAAGGGAGCGGGGGGCTGTTCGCGTTGCCTTTGGCCGCGTTTTTGGGTGCTTTGCTCACTGTGGGGCTGGTTTATGCGCTGGCGCGCGTGGACGGCACCGTGCCCACTACGACGTTGATTCTCGCGGGGGTTGCTGTTGGGGCCTTTGCAACGGCTGTTACTTCTTTTTTGATGATGCAATCGGAAGGCACACTGCGCCGAGCAATCACGTATTTGATGGGCGGCGCACCTTTGAATGGATGGGCGCCAGTGGTGGCGATGTTGCCTTATTGGCTGTTGGGGCAGGCTACGCTGTTGGCTTCAGGCCACGCGCTGAATGTGCTCCAATTTGGTGAAGAGCAGGCGCAGCAGTTGGGGGTGCATGCCCAACATGCCAAAACGGTCATTTTGGCCGCGGCTTCGTTGACCACCGCAGCCGCGGTGGCGTTTGCAGGTATTATCGGGTTCATTGGCTTGATCGTGCCTCATTTGGTGCGCTTGCTTTGGGGCGAAGACTACCGTTGGGAGATCCCCCTCTCGCTCTTAGGCGGGGCAACCGCACTCTTGCTTTCGGATTTGTGCGCACGCACCCTTTTGGCGCCTCAAACCTTGCCGGTGGGTATTGTGACGGCTTTGTTTGGCGCGCCTTTCTTCCTGTGGGTGTTGCAACGCACCAAACGGCAGGCCGCATAGTCGGCGTTTGGGAGTGACATCATGGCTGTTTTGGAACTCATCCAACTGTATGCGTGTTATGGAGAGCGGCGCGTGCTGCACGGTGTGGACCTCGCCGTGCAACAAGGCGAAATCGTGGCCCTCACCGGGCCAAATGGCGCGGGTAAGACCACGCTGTTGCGGGTGGTGAGCGGCACCCTGCGCCCGTGTAGCGGCGCGGTGCGGTGGCAAGGGCAAGATTTGTTAGCCCTTTCGCCGCGCGAGCGGGCTCGTATTGTCGCGGTGGTGCCCCAGGCGCGCGCTTTGCCCCCCGCGTTTACCGTAGAGCAGGCCGTCATGCTGGGGCGCACGCCTTACCTCTCTTGGCTGGGGGCTCCCAGCGCGCGTGACCGCGCGGCCGTGCAACAGGCTTTGGAAGAGACCGACTTGGCGCCCTTGGCCTCGCGGCGGCTGGCGCAACTTTCTGGGGGTGAGCAACAGCGGGTGCTGCTGGCGCGAGCCTTGGCCCAGGAAACCCCTGTGTTGCTGTTAGACGAGCCAACAACCCACCTTGATTTGCACCATCAGGCCAACATTTTGCAACTGGTCTCTCGGCTCAGCCGCGAGCGTGGCCTGACCGTGTTGATGGTCATTCACGACCTCAACCTGGCTGCCCGTTTTGCTGACCGGGTGGCGCTGTTGGACCATGGCGCGCTCTTGGCCGTGGATGAGCCGCAGATGGTGTTGACGGCCGACCGCATTGCCGCGGTGTATGACGTGCCGGTGCATATTCTCCACACGCGGCCAGGACGGCCGGTGGTGGTGTTGGCAGAATAGACGGAGGTATTGCGGAGGAGAGCGATGACCCACGCGAAGTTTGTCATTCCCCCTTTTGACCAACGGGCGGCCGAAAAAGCCCGAGCCCGACAGGCGCAGTTGACCAAGCCTGCGGGCAGTTTGGGGCGTTTGGAAACCTTGGCCATTCGGTTGGCAGGCATGACAGGCCGAGTGACACCAGAGATTACACACAAGAGCATCATCGTGATGGCCGCTGATCATGGCGTCACCGTGGAAGGCGTCAGCGCTTACCCCAGCGAAGTGACCGCGCAGATGGTGCGCAACTTTTTGCGGGGTGGTGCGGCCATCAGCGTGTTGGCGCGGTTGACGGGCAGCCGCTTGACCGTGGTGGACGTGGGCGTAGCCGCCGAACTTCCCGATGCCGCGGGTTTGGTGAAGCGCAAAATTGCCCCCGGCACAGGCAACATCGCCAAGGAACCCGCCATGAGCCGCGAGCAAGCCTGGCAGGCCTTGGAAGTTGGCGTGGAGGTCGTGGAGGAAGAAGTGGAGCGAGGGTTGGACATCGTTGTGCTGGGCGAAATGGGCATTGGCAACACCACCGCGGCCGCAGCCGTGGCATGTGCTTTGGGCGGCTTCCAGCCGGAAGACATCGTCGGCCGCGGCACTGGCGTGGACGATGCCGGCTGGCAGCGCAAAGTGCAGGTGGTGCGGCAGGCTCTGCAGCGGGCGCAACCTGACCCCCAAGACCCCATCGGGGTGCTGACCGAAGTCGGGGGGTTGGAGATTGGCGCCCTGGCAGGGGCGATGCTGGCCGCGGCTTCCCATCGGGTGCCTGTTTTGTTGGATGGCTTCATCGCGACCGCCGCCGCGATGCTGGCTGTGGCGCTCGCGCCCACGGCGCGCGATTATTTCATCGCCGCGCATCGCTCAGAAGAGCAAGGGCATGGGCGGATGTTGGACTTTTTGGGCCTTCGCCCACTGCTCGATTTGGGCCTGCGCCTGGGCGAAGGCAGTGGCGCCGCGCTGGCGTTGCCCTTGGTCGAAGCGGCTGCCCAACTCCACGCCTACATGGCGACGTTTGCCGAAGCAGGCGTGGCCGAGCGTGAGGCCTGAGGTGTCGCGGGCGCGGAGGTTGTTTCGGGCTTGGGGCGCAGCGATGCGCTTCCTCACCGTGGTGCCGTGGGGCCGCTGGGATGACACCCAGCCAGAAGATTTGGGCTGCGCGGCGATGCTCTTCCCCTGGGTGGGAGCGTTGCTTGGTTTGGCTGTGGCAGGCGCCCGTCAGGGTATTTTGGCTTTGGGGGGCTCGCCGGCTTTGGCCGCGGCCTTGGCGCTGACCCTTTGGGTGCTGCTGACCGGTGGGCTGCATCTGGATGGCTTGATGGATGCTGCCGATGGCTTGTTGGGCGGCACCACCGCAGCCCAGCGCTTGGAAATTATGCGCGACGAGCGGGTGGGCGCTTTTGGCGCCCTTGCTGCGATGTTGGTGTTGTTGGTAAAATACGTCGCCTTGCAAACGGCCCCTCTGCCTGCTGTGGTCTATGCCCCTGTGCTCGGGCGCTGGACTTTGACCGTCGCGATGGCGGCCTTCCCCTATGCCCGCCCCCAAGGCTTGGGAAGGATGTGGTTTACGCAAGTGGGGTGGAAAACCGCAGGCGTGGCCTCGCTCACTGTGGCTTGGATGGCTTGGGCTCTGGCCTGGCCGGGCGCATGGCTTGTGTGGGGGAGCGCCGCCCTGCTGGCCTGGCTTTTGGCGCTGTGGGCGCTGCGGCGCGTGCCCGGCCTCACCGGCGATTTGTATGGCGCTTTGGCAGAGTTGACCGAAACGGTGGCCTTGGTGCTGAGTATCTGGGCCCCGTAAAAGCCCTGGGAGAGGCCTCATGGCTGTGCCGTTGACATTGATTTTGGGCGGCGCTCGGAGCGGGAAATCGTCTTACGCGTTGCGATTGGCCCAAGCGCAGGCCAAGCAGGTGGTCTTTGTGGCCACCGCCACCGCGGGCGATGCCGATATGGCCGCGCGCATTGCTCGCCATCGAGCAGAGCGCCCCCAAGGGTGGCTTACACGGGAGCACCCGCGCCACGTCGGCGAGGCGCTCTTGGCCCAGCCGCCCCAGGCCGACTTTTTGGTGTTGGACGACCTGACCCTTCTGGTGAGCAACGTGCTCTTGGCAACGGTCGAAGACCAAGACGCGGCCGACCCCGCGGTGCAAACCCAGGCCCAAGAGGCTGTGGCTGCAGAAATCACCACGCTTTTGAAAGCCCAGCAAACTTTGGGCATCCCTTGGGTGGTGGTTTCCAACGAAGTGGGTTGGGGCTTGGTGCCGGTTTCGCCGTTGGGAAGGCTCTATCGCGACGTGTTGGGGTGGGCCAACCGGAAAGTGGCTGAAGCAGCAACCGAGGTGCTGCTGATGGTAGCGGGCATTCCCTTGAAAATCAAATGACGCCCGAGCGGAAGCCCGAGCAAAGGAAATGAATATGAGCCAAGAGATGGATGAAAAAGCCCTGATCGCGTTGCTGCGCGAAGCGTTGGACTTGACCGACGAAGAGGCCCGCAGGCAGTGGTGGAACAACCTGCCGCCGGACATCCGAGCCTTGTTGCTTTCGAAGGTCGAGGCCTACATGGATGCGGCCTTTTCGGCTGCGGCAGATTATCTCTGGGCGGCGCAAAATGTGTTTGAGCCCATGAGCCGCGGGGAAGCGCCGCCGGAACCGTTGCCCAAGGTGCATTTGCCTTTTGGGCCTGCGGACCGGCATGACGAATCGGCCGCGGCGCAGCCCACCCAGCCCGCCGACGAAGATGAAGATACCTCCGCCGACGCGTCCTGAGCCGCTTGCCACGGGGGCGCGGCTTCCCAACAGAGCCCTGCTTTGGACGATGCCCCCCTGCTCAGGCTCAAACGCTGGGCAAACCATTGACGGGAAAAGGGGTTTTTGATAGACTATGCCGCCGTCAAGGCCCTTTCTCGAGATGGCGCGGGCTGGAACCTTGCCGTGGAAGAGTGGTTTTGGTATAATGGCGGGCGCTGGCTCGCTGGCCGACGTAGCTCAATCGGCAGAGCAACCGCCTTGTAAGCGGTCGGTTACGGGTTCAAGTCCCGTCGTCGGCTCTGTGACGGGGGCTGAGAGATCAGCCTCGGTAACAGGTCGATGACGGCTTGACAATCGCATAATTTGGGCAGGTACCCAAGTGGCCAAAGGGGGCTGACTGTAAATCAGCTGGCGTATGCCTACGGGGGTTCGAATCCCTCCCTGCCCACTGGAAGCCCTCATAGCTCAGGTGGCAGAGCACACCCTTGGTAAGGGTGAGGTCATGGGTTCAAGTCCCATTGAGGGCTCTTTTGTTCAAACAAAATACGACCGTTAAGGGGCGAAGCCCCGGTGGGAAATCCCCCAAAAGAGGGGGCGTTTCCCGCCTTTGCATGTAAGATGACCGTAAAGAAGGAGAGAGACCGATGGCGAAGCAGAAATACGAACGCACGAAGCCGCATCTGAATGTGGGTACGATGGGGCACATCGACCATGGGAAGACGACGCTGACGGCAGCGATCACGAAATACTGTGCGCT
>Ga0256914_1002879_pt1 | contig 14057 bp, 8 predicted proteins | sample HulkmetaG_FD_191571 | JGI IMG/M metagenome (GOLD analysis project Ga0256914, IMG submission 191571) | Hydrothermal chimney microbial communities from Main Endeavour vent field at the Juan de Fuca Ridge, Pacific Ocean - Hulk | ecosystem: Environmental > Aquatic > Marine > Hydrothermal vents ... | reverse complement strand
ATTACCGGGACCATAAAACCTGCCAGCACCTTCCTGGTCTTTTTCAGGTCCTTGTCCAGCATGCCCCGTGCCTTTACGATCTCAAGTATTATGTTCCCCTCCCTGTCAACAGGCGCAGCACCAACTATCAGGGGAGACTCCGGGGTTGGGGGCTCGTTCTCATCCTCCTCGATCACCATGGCCCCAGGAAGTGTCTCTGGCATTGGTATTACCGCCTGCTCCCGTACATGCCCAAAGTATACAGAGGGGGTTACCAGGGTACCGTCCCTGTGCACCAGGAATATGTCTTCAATATCCTGGATTCTCAGCTTTGCAAGCAGGGTGTTTATGGCCTTGTTGTCCAAATTGGCCCGCAGGAAAATGGTCCGCCCCCTGATATCCATGATCTTAACGGCAATGGTGAGGTGGGCCTCCTTTTTGTTGTCAATAAACATACTGGTCACATAGTGACCCTGTTTACTCACCTTTGCGTACCAGTCCCGGTCTTCATAGTGGGCCTGGGCATCTTCAAACGGCCCTACATAGACAAGAAGATTGCCGTGGCTGTCAAACAACGCGAGGTCGGCAAACCCGCCAAAGCTCTTCTGAAGGTTGTGAAGCACCTCCGCCAAAGCCTCTTCATCACACTCGCTGTTACAGGGATGATGCAGGGCAGTAAACCGCAGTGCATTCACATACTCTTTCAGAAACAGGGAGATATCCAAGGCGGCATCGTGCGCCTGCATGGTGGTATGCCGAACCATCTCGGCCAATGAGGTTATCTTGTTGATCTGGTAATATATATAAGTAGCAAGGATAAGCGGGATAATGGTTACCGTGGAGATAATTATAACCAGTCCGCACCACTTCTGACGGAAGACATACTGTTCACCGTGTTCCCCTGGCACCACCTCCTTGTGATCCCAGAAAATCGGCTTCAAATGTTCTAATATCTGACCCATTAGACGGTGCCAATATCAAGGTATGGATAGGTAAATAGAGAGTCCCCTCTTGCCGAGTACCAAAACTCTCTGCCCGGAAAAGCACGGGCTGCCCGGCTACCCGTTTGCCATGACAGGTGCTTGACCAGCAGTGCCGGTTCGATGACGTCAGAGTGCACATTCATCACTGGTTCCCGGAACCAACCCGGGAACCAGCTTCAGCACACGTGCCTATATAGCAGCCAAACCTTGAGTTCAGCCTCTTTTACTCTTGTTTTCCTGGGCCTTCTTGTTGGCCTCTTTTACCACCTGGCTCAGTTTCTGTATATCCACGGGCTTCTGTAGATAGGCAAAGGCCCCAAGCTTCATACACTCTTCCTCATCCTTTGCAGAGCCATGACCTGTCAGGATGATAACCTCTGTCTCCGGATGGGTCTCCTTTACCCGTTTCAATGTCTCAAGACCGTCCATACCAGGCATCTTCAAATCCAGAACCATGACATCTGGCGGATCCTCGGCAACGAGTTTAACGGCTGACTGGCCGTCATGCACAACGGCAGACCCCATATCCCTCAGGGCAAGACGTTCTGACAGGGTCTGAACAAACTCCTGCTCATCGTCAACCAACAACACCTTTGTAGGCATCTCCACATCAAACTTGCGGTATACATCAGCTTCGTAAAAGCCCTCGCCGGGCCTGACCTCCACTGACTGTACCCCATTCACAATACTTGCAAGCTCCTTCAGCTCCTCAGCAAGCTTGTTGAGACGAGGGACCTTCTTGTTGATAGTTAGAATGACATGGCCCTTGTGGCAGCTCACATGGACATCATGGCCCTTCTTTGCAAGAGCCACCTCAACCCTGGCAGCCACGCCGAAATCATCCATGGCCTGGAGAGAGGCCTCGGTGGGCTCAAGGATATCCTTGCCAAGGTAATGGATGATAAGGTCTGCTGCGTCTTCAACAGACTCCTTGTTCATGGGGATGATCAGGTCATACATGGTCTTGTCAAAGGGTCTCTCAACATTACAGTTTTCAAGCAGCCACTTTGCCCGTTCCTCATCCAACTTTTTGATAAGTTTTTCCGCATCCTTGGCAGAAAGGCCCTGCTCCTGGGCCACGGTTATCCTGTACTGCTTGTCGGCAATAAGCCCTACCCGAAGTATGTGGGTGATCTCCCGTGGAATAAGCTCGGTATTATAACCGTGAAAGATGTAGTCATTACCCACGGACACAAGAAGCATCTTGGAAAGGGCCAGCTTGATATGGGCCAGTGCATAGTCTTTCTCATGGGTAAAACGATCAAATACCGACCGCTTGTTGGTAAATGCGCGGGCAATCTTCTCCTCGTCCATGTTGGCGAGCATGGCTGCCTCGCGCACCACATCACTGTCGCTTACCACCTGAAACCCTGTTTTTCGTACAAGCACGCCTACTACTTCATCCTCCCTGCAGTAATCCGCGCTAAAAATTGAAATAATTGCCATATCTCTCTACTCCTTAAAAAAATCTTATTTTTCGGTTTTCCGGCCAGGCAGGGCCCCCTGTGCCAAGGGGCTCTGCCATCTCGCAAGCCGTCACCATATCACGCCTTGGCGGTTTTACTCTGCAATTCCTATGCCTCTGTAGATGCAGGCAGATACTTTGTAAGCGGACAAGATTTGCATCCCCCTTCAGGCAGGTCGGTATGATGATGAATCCTGTAGATGATCTCCTTGACAGCAGCAGCAGTATCAGGAAACAGATTCTCCATACCTATCTTGTCAAGCAGGTGTGTACGTTCCATCACATCCATAATCTGGCCCTTTACACTACTCATGGCAAATCCAATACCAGCAGCCCTGACTCGATCAATCAGCAGGGCCAGGGCCTCTTCACCCGACGCATCCATGTCATTGATGCCGCTTGCATCAAGAAGGATGTATCTCAGATCAGGTCTCTCGATCCGGTACTTGGAAACCTGCTCATCCAAATAACTGGCATTGGCAAAGAACAGGGAGCCGTCAAAACGGATCACTGCAATATGCTGACACCCCTTGAGCCTGTAATGTTCAGCGCTCTTCAGCACCTTCTCCTCACTCATGGAGAGACTGGCGACAACCGGACGCATGGACTTGTACAGGAACACACCCATGGAGAGTGCAACACCTATCATAATGCCCTTGTCCAAGTGCGGGGCAAAGGCAAGGGTACTCACAAAGGTAATGACAGAGATGGCACCATCATACCACTGGGCCTTCCAGGCATGGATAAAACCGCTGGCATTTACAAGACCGATGACAGCCATCATAATCACAGCAGCAAGCACTGCCTGGGGAAGATGATAGAGAAGTGGGGTCAGGAACATCAAGGTGATCACCACAACCACACTGGTTATGACACTTGATATTCCGCTCACAGCCCCTGCCTGGAGGTTAACCGCAGACCTTGAGAACGAACCGGACACTGAGTAGCTGCGCCCAATGGAACCCACTATATTTCCAAGGCCCTGACCAATAAGCTCCTGGTTGGGATCAAGCCTCTGACCAGTCTTGGCAGCCATTGCCTTTGCAATGGCTATGGCCTCCATGAATCCGAGCAGTGAGATTATGACCGCTGTGGGCAGGAGCTGGAAAAATATCTTCAGGTTGAGATGCGGCACGGCAAACTGTGGCAGGCCTTCAGGTATCTTTCCAACCACAGCCCCCCCACCCATCATGGTGATGGCATTCAAGTCCAGCGGGGTGTTCTTGATCTTTATCCGCCATGTGCGACCGTCTGTCTTTATGCCAGGCGGAATGGCATCCTTTGGATAGAAACGTATCTCATCGCCATTTTCAGAGGCCTCAAATTTCAGATGCCTGATCTTGTAGCGGACCTCATGGGCACGGTGTTTGGCATGATCGATCTTGACGGTGAGCATATTCACCTTGTTCTCAAGCTCCGCAAGCCTGAGACTGATGGTATGACCTTCCAGCTTGCTCTTCTCCTCATCAACCAACTTGCCTATCTCTGCCCTCTCCTGTCCAAGCCTCTTGATCTCCAGCACTGTCTCATTGAACTCCCTGATCATGTCCTTGAGTCCAGGCATCTCTATTGTGCTGACAGGTACGGTCCTATCGTGGCTGAAACCGATAAAGTAGGAGATAAGGGTGGTTATCATCACTGCACACAGCACATTTGGGATCTTGGGATTTATCTTCTTCAGCACCACCATGATAATCACAGCCCCTACTCCAAACGCCAGGGTGGGCCAGTGTGTATAATCTGCCGCTGCCTTGGCCATTCGGATCATGGTCTCATAGTGGTGAGGTGCCTTGTCCACATACACACCGAAAAATTTGGGAAACTGGGACGAGGCAATGATAATTGCAGCCGCATTGGTAAAACCATTCACAACCGGGTGGGACAGGAAGTTTACCACCAGGCCCAGGCGCAGCACTCCGAGAGTAAACTGGAATATCCCCACCACCATTGCGAGGGTTATGGAATATGCTATGAACTCCGGACTGCCTGCAGTGGCAAGGGGCTCAAGAGAAGCTGCAGACATGAGCGATACAACCGCAACCGGACCTGTGGCAAGTTGTCGGCTGGATCCAAACAATGCAGCAACCGCCGATGGCAGAAACGCTGCATACAGACCGTAATAGGCTGGAAGACCTGCAAGCTGGGCGTAGGCCATTGATTGGGGAATCAGGACCAGGGCCACAGTGAGACCTGCTATGAAATCCGCCTTGAAATCAGACGGTTTATATCCTTTGAACCATTCGAGGAAAGGGAAAAACTTGTAAATGATATTCGTAGCCATTTAACACCTCGTCATAACGGTAGACATTGATGCCACTCCCATAAGGCAAGTGACACAACAAGACATGAAAATCCGTGAAACATACTGGATTCTCCATGACAGGCCCTTTGCCCTGGCTGAAGCAGCACACTACAGAAAAGCCAGCAGTATATGCCGGTTTCTCATGGTGAGGCAGGGACACTGCTATGGGAAAAGACTCAGGGCAACTGCCCTTTTAATCCAGGATATCCACTTGGCCGCTTTCAAGGTCATAGTAGGCGGCAACCACACTGACTGCATTTTCAGCAATCAGTTTTGTCATCACAGGAGGTGAAGACTCGATTTCTGCAGCCACATTACGCGCAAGGACCTTGGCTGCATTATCAACCCAATCGCCTTCCATATCTGCAGCCTCTTTCAGGGCAGCCTGAATGGGAGGCATGATAACAGATAGATGGCCAGGCAGGGTTTCACCAGGAGCAAGCATGCTCACAGCCTTGATGGCACCACACTGGGAGTGTCCCAGAACCATTACCAGAGGTGTTTTCAGATGATTGGTGGCAAACTCAATGCTTCCAAGAAGCACATCATCCAGGACATTACCTGCCACGCGCAACACAAATATGTCTCCGAGCCCTTGATCAAAAATCATCTCGGGACACGTCCTGGAGTCTGCACAAGTTAGGATGGTACAGAAGGGATGTTGACAACCAGCCAACTTTCGGCGATACTCAACATCCTGGTGGGGATGCTCAGGTTTTCCCTGAACCGCGCGGGCATTTCCCTCTATCAAACGCTCAAGGGCCTGCCGCGCTGCCTGAGAAGTGAACTCTTTCATAGACTTCCTCCTTTATCAACGCTCCTCAATGATATGGTTACAGCCAAACATGCCAAGATGTCAAGCCCTATTGAGGAATTAGAGTGGGCAAGGAGGAAATTTCCATGGAGATAATATGGACAGATTATGGCAAATCAGTAAAAGAGGAAGAATAAAGACGAGGCCCTGATGGTAACAGGACCTCAATATGGGGTGGGAAACCGCAGGAGTTTTTAGGCTCCAGTGCAGAATTTCAAACTACTTATTATTTCAAACTATTTTAGTTAGCAGCCATACTCCCATAATTCATTCATGTCCTTACTCAAAGGACAACAACACCCGTTATGGAAGTGCCTGTGTGAAATTAAAATTTTCACCATAAAAACCTAAAAACAAAACACACATGCACAGGTTAACCTACAGGAAACCTCATCTCTTTCTGGAATCCTTACCGGACAACGGAAAGCAAAAATTCCAAACCAGCCGCTACAAAAGTCTGTCTTATCTCCTGCCGGATGAATCTTGCGGATAGCTGAACAGATGCCCAAGCCTGCTACCGTACGCCTTTGCAATCTGCAACCGCGGCACTGCACCCAGGCTAACGCCCCTGCCAGGATATTCCACAGAATCACTGTCCAGGATATAACGAATACCAGGTATCTCCCTGATAACCTCAGCCACCACTGAACGCTTCGGCCCCTGCTTCACGATGCGCATAGTCCTTATACCCATTGCACGGGCCAGACGCGCCAATACCATTGCTGCAGATGAAGGCGCATCATGCAGTGATCCGCCTGGGTTCTCGGAGATATCCACAGTGATTATCTCACAGTCCAGTAGCCACGCTGCCTTTACAGCATAATCCATAAAGGCCTCGCTATAGTCACCTGTTCCCACTACCAGCAGTTTCACAGCAGGTTTGTTCTGGTGTGATGAAGCCAAGCCAAAACCTCCATGCCGGTAACAGAGGTGCCGGACCACTGCCCGGCACCATTTGGTCCAAATATGGCCAGATGGGGTTTCCATACGGCTTATGCGGGCAAGAGCAAACTACAATGCGTATATTATTGAGGAAGCGTTAAAGGAGGAAACGCATATCTCGTTGTCTCTAGCCACTATCCCGCTGGCAACTTTATATGTATGTCGGAGAGGGGTATAAGCAATGTGTGTGCCAAAAACCTTAACAAACCTGAATTTATTGCAATATCAGATGGTTATCATAAAACATCGTATATTTTTCCCATCGCACTACACCATAAAGGGCACGAAATTATTGCATCTCGCAACAGAGCCACAATGTGGTACATAACACTATGCATCATAACCCGGAAGCTGCGGTTACCAGTTTTTCACTCCTTGCACCTTGTGCCCATGGACAAGATTTCTCATACCTGAATGAACACAACAGGGGGTGACCACAGGAACGACGCAATATAGCAGAATGTCGCAAAGAGGAGGGAAAGATGACATCACACCCCTGTAAAAAGCACAACTCTTGTTGCAACATGCAACACACCATACCAGCAGACCTTGCGGACCACGAATAGGGGGAGGCCCAAAAACAAAAAGGGCCGCAGCCTGGATGCTGCCATCCTGGCTGCGGCCCTTTGGCATCTCCCGTGCCATGACATTGCACACGGGAATAAAACGCCGTACGATATTTGGGAATCAGGCTATCATTAACCGGAACGCCCGAACCGGCATTACTCAGCCTGTAACAAGCACGATAGTCTGTTCCGGACAGTGATCAATCACCTTCTGACTCACGCTTCCAATGAACAACTCGGCAATGGCACTTATACCACGCCTACCCATGAATACAGTATCTATCTTCCGTGCCTTTACCTCTTCTTCAATGGCAGAGGCAGCATCCTTTCCATAACGTGCCACCTTGATAATGCTATCACCAGGCACACCGCTGGACTCCAACATGGAAGCAGCATCATCAAGCAGTGACAGACTCTGCTCCTCCGGAGTCTGGCCACTCTCCAGCACAGACGTATAGCTTGCGGCATCAGCCACAGATACAAGCACCACCTTTTTCAACTCAGTGCATCTTCCAAGGAGCACTGCCGCCTCTTCAAGGGCAGCCTTAGAATGTTCACTACCATCTAATGCTATGAGGATATCGGCGGTGTTGCAGTCACGGCTCTCGTCTGAGCTGCCTGTGAGATATACTGTAGCAGACAGATCCCTGTGAAGGAGGCGGGAGGTAACACTGCCCATGAACATCTCCTGCATCTTTGATACACCGCGCCTCTGCATCACAACAGTGGAATAGCCTTCCTGATTTGCCATATCCGCTATGACATCTGCAGGATTGCCATCCTCAATAACAATATTTACAGAGCGCGTAACCCCCATGTCCTTCAGAAGAGCGGCCGCCTTGTCCATGTCTGGCTGAATATTTTTTTCAATATGCTCCCTTCGAAGCTTCTGTATCAGATCACTGGAGAGTACATGCTCAACACGAATATCAATATTCTCCATGTGCTTTGCAATATAACTGCCCTCCATCACGTGCAGCAGGGTAACCTTTTCCACCCTGTCTCCAAGGACCTTTGCCATGGAACCCATCAACGCTGCCGTTCCCTGGAAAGACTCCAGGTTGTCAAGCGGCAGCAGGAAACTGGTTAAAGCTTTTTTCTGTGAACTCATGATATTTCCCCTTCAACTCTCGTAGACTTTCCCATAATACTGAATGTTTCAAATCATACTGACCGGCCGGCACAGCACAATAGACCTCCTCCCCAGAAGAGGAATATTACTGATATAACCGGTCTTTCACCATCTGTTGCCCCTGTATGACCACCTGCACTAATAGAAAAGCAGGAGCCAGACATTTGCAAGGGCAACGCTTATCATCATGTACGGGAAGGCCACCTTCATGAATCCTACGAACTTCATGGGATGTCCGGCAGACTCGGCAATACCCATTGTCACAACATTTGCACTGGCACCGATCATGGTACCGTTTCCACCAAAACAGGCACCAAATGCAAGGGCCCACCAGAGCACGCCGGATTCAGCACCAGGAATAACCTTTGTCAGATACGCGACAATGGGCAACATGGTTGCAGTGAAGGGGATGTTGTCAACAAAGGCACTCATAATGGCAGATACCCAGAGTATGAGGCATATGGCTGCCACGAGATTCCCGGCCGAGAGATGCAGAACCCAGTCTGCCACCATGTCCAAAAGGCCGGTATCCTCAACCGCCCCTACGAGTATGAACAGGAACATGAAGAAGAGCAGGGTGGTCCACTCGATATCCTTCTCAATGAGTTCCAGCAGGTCGATTTTCTTTGTTACCAGTCCGTAGGTGAACAGCAGGGCTGCACCGAACAGGGCTGCGATACACACCTCCATATGGAGTATACCGTGAGTCAGGAACATGGCAATGACCATTGACATGATTATGAGGCCCACTGCGAGGAGTGTACTGTCCGTAATCTTGTACTCCTCACGGAGCTTGTCAATAAAGGCCTGAATGTCTGTGATCTTGGCCTTGGAATACTCCTTGTTATAGACGAGCTTTGTATAAACAAACAACACGATCATGGATACTATACATACCGGTGTGAGGTTCACCACGAAATCCATGAAGGTAAGCCCTGCATAGGAACCGATCATGATGTTGGGCGGATCTCCAATCAGGGTGGCAGTCCCACCGATGTTGGATGCCAGCACCTCTGGCAGCAGCAGGGAGATGGGACTTATACCAAGGGAGAGTGCAATCTCGATACTCACTGGAGTCAACAGCAACATCGTCGTGACGTTGTCCAGAAAGGCAGAGGCCACAGCGGTAAACGCCATGAGGATCACAGCGAGCACAATCACATTCCCCTTGGCCAACTGGTAACACTTGTAGGCACACCACTGGAATACACCGGTATGTTTCAATATCCCCACAATGATCATCATGCCCATGAGCAGGAATATAACATTCATGTCAATGGCCTGTATGGCAGACTCATACGACATGATATGATACTCGGGATTAAACGTACCCAAGGTATAGCTTATCACCAGCATGGTGGCAGCACCAAGCATTGCCGCAAGTGTCCTGTGAAGCAGCTCAAAAGAGATAAGCACATATGCCAGTATGAAAACCACGGTAGCAATCCAAAAGGCAGGCCCCTTTGTGCGCTTGATCTTGAAATCGGCATTGACCACCATACCGCCTTCACTGGAAGATATATGGGCTGCCTCCACCTTGAAGGTAGCCCTGGCATAACTGGGCTTGAACGCGGTAATTTCTATCTCCGCACCAGGAAGGCTCGATGCCGGCACCTTGAAAACAGCCTGGTAGGTACCATCGGCCTCGGTCCTTACACCACCTTCACCATGACCATGGCCGCCCTTGCCTACCGGCTCAAGGGCCTCTCCGTTGTAGGACACCTCCAGATCCACATCACCCACACCGGTATCATGGGGGTTGGTTACCTTGCCAAAAACCTTCAAGAACTTGACATTGGCATCTTTCTCTGCCGCTGATCCATGCTCTGCCGCTGTGACACAGGCAGCAAGCCCCCCTATGGCCAGTACCAGTACGGCCATAACAATAATTACTGTTAGATGGCCGGAACGCCCCGGCCTGCTGTGAGTCATCTTAACTACCCTCCTGTAACGCTTTAAATTGTGAATCCCTGAAATAATTTCTCGGACCCAAAAACCATGTACCGCATTGACCCCGAGGCACCTGCACTGCCCGCACTATACCCAAGGCCAACTCACCCATTAAATTCAGACACGAAATGATATTCACCCCGCATTCCATAACAGGCCCACATCACGGCACCAAAGTTCTTGGGCAACTCCCCTGAAACATCTATGACTGAAGACAAGCCCCGCCTGTCAACAGTAAGGGAGAAGGCTGCAACAGACATGCCACCATGAGGGAGGTGTGCCGCACAGCCCAAATCGTGTTTCATAACGAAACTTTACCTTCAAGACCAGCCCCATGGGGCATGGACATTTTTCAGTTGTTGCATACTGAAATAGCTGCATAATATAATTAGATGATACGAAAGAAAAAACCCAAATTGCACCTTTTCTGATAAGAAATTTTTCCCCTTAGCAAGACGCTGGTACTGACCAAAATAGATCACGGTGTTGCTTTCTACAATGATACATTATGCAACAACCGTTGCTTTTTGTACTGTCAGGTTATACCATGCGACCCCCTGTACGGTCCAGGCCCAGCATGGATAATCCATATGGCACCACAGGGGGAAAGAGGCAAATGGGAGATAGTAACGCCCGCCTCAGTACAGGACGCCACCCAGTTGAGGCCGCACGGGCACACTACGTTCCAGCGGCCTGAAAATTGCTGTTGCTTTCTGTCACCTGTGCAGAATTTCCACATGGGAGCATATTTATACCTGATATCGAAAAAATTCAGATGATATGTTATGTCCTTGCAGACTAATGATGCACCCTTGCCATCAGACATTGCGCGTATTCCTGCATGGTTCGATTGGCCTGACAGATTGCAGCCGCAACTGTCCAGAGGATTCTTTATGGGTATTATCTGCAACAGTCTAGAATGTAACTGCCTACAGGGTGCTACAGATACAAGGCGGATGATAGGCAGGCCGTACTACCTGTACTTCAAGCGCCCAACAGGTAAGCGAGGACTCCGAGGCAGTAGATGCAATACCCTGTGAGCAGATACGTTGCCTCCCAATACCGGACCTGCTTGCAACATGGGGTGACACCGAATTAGCTAAAGCACAGATGGAAAGAGTGGGGAGAAGAGATAACTTTACCAGCCTGACCAGCACCAGGCATCCTCAAAATAGACACCCATAAAACCAGATCTGTAAACAAATGACCCTACGCCAGAAGATGATCGTCTGCTTCCTCATGCACCTTGTATTCTATGGTGTATTGGGATTCAGTTTTTACCATGACTTTCAGATCCTCAAGGAAAATGCCCGACTCTTTGCCCATGCCAGCAAGCTGGCCAACCTATGCTCAGAGATAAGGCGATACGAGGAGGACTTTATCATCCGAAGGAGCGATGAGTACCTGAAGATGACCCAGGAATACACGGCCCGAACATTACAGTACCTGCCGTTCATTGCCTCTGATATCCGCACACCTCACAACAAGCTACTTGAAAGTCTTCCCTTTCTGATGAATGCCCCGGCCCCGGCTCAACCTGACCTGAGCAAGTTTGCCCAAAAACTGAAACTGTACCAGGCTGCCCTGGACAAGATATCTGCCGTAGGCATAAAGTGCAGGGCTGGCAACGGGGATCAGCTCTGCATGCAGGCAAAGGCCATAAGCGAGGAACTGACGGCAATGAGCGAGCACTTCCTCTCCGCCGAGCAACAGAGCATGGACGAATTTGTAGAACGATTCAAGACCAAATTAGTGATCTACCTCGGTCTGATGGTACTGTTTACCCTGCTGACATCTGTAATCATGTATAACACAGTACTCACCCCCCTACAGAAGATAGAACATGCGGCGCACGCAGTGGCAATCGGCTCTTTCAGGCCCCTCCCTGTACCAGAGCGCAGGGACGAGGTCCACAGCGTAATAAGGGCATTCAACACCATGGTTGAAAACCTGGAACAAAATCAGGAACAGCTCTTTCAGGCCAAGAAGCTGTCATCCATAGGAACCCTGGCATCAGGAACGGCCCATCAGCTCAACAACCCGCTCAACAACATCTCCACCTCCTGCCAGATAGCACTTGAAGAACTGAAACCGGGAGATGAGTTCATAGAGAAGATGTTGAAGATCATAGAACAGGAATCATACAGGGCAAGCGAAATCGTAAAGGGCCTGTTAGAATTTTCCAGGGTCCAGAACTTCTCCATGGCCCCATCCAGCCTGAACAGCATTATCGACAGGGTCTTCAGCCTTGCAGAAAATGAATCCAACGGACGGGTTGAGCTGAAAAAAAATCTCCCGCATGGGGACATAATCCTGAACGTTGACCAGCACAAGATCACCGAAGCCCTGCTCAATCTGGTAATAAATGGCATTCAGGCCATGGAAGGAAAATCAGGAACCATTTGCATCTCTGCCGTTGCCAACACCGAAAGCCGCACCGGTGTAGTAACAGTCTCTGATTCAGGCAAGGGGATACCAAAAGAACATATACACAAGATATTCGACCCCTTTTTCACCACTAAAAGCGCTGGCAAGGGAACTGGCCTGGGGCTTGCAGTAGTCTACGGGATAATTCGCAAACACAGAGGCACCATCAGGGTCAAAAGCAATCCAGGCGAGGGGACCGAGTTTATAATAACGCTTCCCCTTGCAGAGCCAACTGACAAAAAGGATAATACCGAAGATTGAAATAAATGTCTGAAAACAGTGAAATATGCATCCTAGTAGTTGATGACGAGGAGATCAACCGTGACAACATAGCCCACGTACTCAGGAAGGAGGGCTATACGGTGGAAACCGCCGCAGATGGTGAGCAAGCCCTGGACAAGATCCGTGCGAACCGCTTTGATCTCATAATCACCGACCTCAAGATGGGTGATCTCGACGGGGTCCAGGTCATGGAGACCGCCAAAGAGCTGCTCCCGGATGCCGAGGTCATCATTATCACCGGTTATGCCACTGTAAACTCTGCCGTGGATGCAATGGCCAAAGGGGCATTCTACTATCTTCCCAAACCCATAAAACTCAATGAACTAAAGGCGTTGGTAAAAAAGGCCCTTGAAAAAACCGTACTGAAACGCGAGATAAGAAAACTGCGCCAGGAGATAAAGACCAAAAACGGTGCAGTAAAATTTGTAGGCCAGAACGATGCCATTCTCAGGTTAAAGGACGAGATAGCCCTCATCGCCCAGATTGACTGCAACGTACTTATCACAGGAGAGACAGGCACAGGCAAGGAGCTTGTGGCACGTACCCTGTGGGAACTCAGCGCCAGATCTGACAAACGATTCCTGCCCATAAACTGCGGGGCACTCACTGAAGAACTCATGCTTAACGAGCTGTTTGGCCACGAGAAGGACGCTTTTACAGGTGCATCCCGATCCCGCAAGGGACTGCTTGAATCTGCCAATGGAGGCGTTGTGCTCCTTGATGAAATTGGAGAGATGCCCCTGATGATGCAGGTCAGGCTGCTCAGGGTATTGCAGGACAAGAAGATCATCCGGGTTGGCGGGACCCGGGAGATACCTATTGACCTGAGAATCCTGGCTGCAACCAACAGGGACCTGCAGGAGGAAGTCCAGGCAGGAAAGTTCAGGCGGGACCTCTATTACCGCCTTAACGTGGTCTCTGTCCATATCCCGCCACTAAGGGAGAGAAGAGACGACATACCTCTGCTGGTCCGCCACTTCCTGGCACGTCATCCGGCAAGCGACGGCACAATCAAATCCATCTCACCAGAGGTGATGTCCAGACTCATCGAATACGACTATCCAGGCAATGTCAGGGAACTGGAGAATATTATCGAACGTGCACTGGCCCTTTGCAGTGAGCCAGAGATAACTGTGAAGCACCTGCCTGAAAATCTCAATCCAGGCGTAAAGAATACTGCGGACAATATATCCGGGGACAGCGTGAAACCACTGA
>Ga0256914_1002878_pt1 | contig 14060 bp, 12 predicted proteins | sample HulkmetaG_FD_191571 | JGI IMG/M metagenome (GOLD analysis project Ga0256914, IMG submission 191571) | Hydrothermal chimney microbial communities from Main Endeavour vent field at the Juan de Fuca Ridge, Pacific Ocean - Hulk | ecosystem: Environmental > Aquatic > Marine > Hydrothermal vents ... | reverse complement strand
ACTGCACTATTCTGCTGAGACAATCAAAAAATGGGAGAAGTGGGAGAAAGAGTACGGAGACATCCCCCCTTGGAAGATTTGCCTGTAAGCAAGAGGCTGCCTTGTGCTTGTGAGTTTGGAGATAGGGGTTTTGAAAGGAGGCAAAGAGGCCAAGCCTGTATCTTCCCAATGGTTTGTCTCAGGGACGGAGGCTGAGCCGTGGCGTGGGCGGCGGCGCTTCGGGGTTTGGCGCCATGCCCCCGCCGCCGGAAGGCACGCCGGAGTACCACGAATGGGCAGAGCAATACGCCCACCTGAGGCCGGATGTACAGGCCGAGGTCGCGCGGGTGCGGGCGGAAATCGCCCCGCAGAAAGCGGCACCAAGCGAGGCCGCCCAAGGGATGGACCTGGCGGAATGGAAAGCCTACGACAACGAACAGTTGGCGCGGTGCGAGGCCGCCAAAGCCGCCGACCGGGCTTTCGACGCGGAGGTGAGCGGGCTGACACCAGAAGCGTGGTACCAGGCCCAACAACGTGCTGTGGCGCTGCATATCGAGCAAGTGCAGCAACAGGCTCGGGGGGTTTGTGCCCGCTCCGGCGAAGGCTCGTTGGAATGCGCCCAAGCCTGGGAGCAGGCCAATCAGCGCGTTTTGGACATCACGCTGGAAGCCGGGTTGCGTCCGCAAACCTTACCCCCGCCACCCGGGATTGAAACCGGGGTACAATGGCTCACGAGCATAGGCCTTGGCGCGCATGCAAGTGGGGGGCTTATTCTGACGTGGGCGCCTATATCGTTGCCGCGGATACCACCGGCGACCGGCAACTCCTTCAGCCTTGTGCAGGCGGCGGCACGACCGGTATATTTGGTGAGATTACGCCGGTGGTTTTCATCCGCAATGTGCGGCTGGAGAAATGACCGGTGTGGCGCATGAAACCGAGGGAAGCGTTGAATTTGAGGGTTCTGGTGGCGTAGACAAGGTGTTGTGGAAAGACGAATAGCGGCACCGTATTTTGGGCTCCAGATAACACCAGGCGTAGGGTTGGGCTTCAGTCCGGAATTCGCTCTTCCCCGTTGAATTTCATAGTGGCGCATCCTACACATGGGAACCCTTATGGAGGTTGAAGAGATGACATGGAACGTACTTCTCATTACCGGCATTTCCTTGCTGTTCGTGTGGGGTGTAGGAATTGCAATGCTCCAATTCCCAGGGGGCATTTCTGCGAAATTGCTGCGCAAAACGGCGCAACTGGGATTATGGATTGCTGAAAATTGTGAATGGTGCTACTTGACTTGGACCCACACCCGGGTATGGACGCCTACAGGAAAAATCACATATTACGAAATGTTACAGCACGGAGCGTAGGATCCCGAAAGGGCAATACGTACAAATTCCCCTTGGGCGATTCCGCTTTCTCGTTTCTTCGCGCTGATCTGGTTAGGGGCAACGACTGGGTTTACCATTTCCTTTCTGCAGATTTTGATACAAGGAGGCTGAGCATGGAGAAGGATTACGCCGATGGCGACCGCCTGCAGATGGGATTGAGCGGCGTTGATTTCCTCTTTACCCGCCGCGGGGATGAGTAAGTGATGGGCACGCTGTCCGTTGTCCTGGCCAAAACGCTGCCCCGGCAATTGGTGGAGGCGGTCCGCTTGTGCGAAGCCGTTTAAGGGAAGCCGTGCCCACAGTTCAGATGACAATCACCCAAAGCCGAACAGGGGGTGGTGAGTGAGGAGGCGCCGCGGGTGACGAGGGCTGGCCGAAGTCTCGCCAGCCCTCGGCGCGAGCGATAGCAGCCGCCGTGGCGACGGATTGGAGGACTCGGGTCGCCGCGCCACACAGGCGTCCAAGCAGGGCGTCTCGCGGCCCCTCTCGCCCCAGCACTGGCCCTGGGCTCGCTCCCTGGCCTACGGCTTTGACGACGCGAGGAGCCGCGCCCTTTTTTGGCAGAGACCTGGGTCGTCACCCAGAGGCAAGCCACTTGACCGGGCCCCCTTGACCCGCTACAATGAAGCCCGCACCATGGCGGGCCGCATGACGCGTGACCGAAGCGCGTGGCCAGCCCGCCCACGGAGGAGCCCATGTTCGACCAACTCAGTGAACGCCTGAACCAAGTCTTTGACAAAATCCGCCGTCGCGGCCGGTTGACCGAAAAGGACGTGGACGCGGCCATGCGCGAAGTGCGCCTGGCCCTGCTCGAAGCCGATGTCCACTATAAAGTGGTCAAGGACTTTGTGCAGCGTGTCAAAGAGCGGGCCGTGGGCGCGCAAATCTCCAAGGCCCTGTTGCCCGCCCAGCAAGTCATCAAGATCGTGCACGAAGAGTTGGTGCGCACGCTGGGTGAGCCCGAGCCCTTGCGGTTGAGCGGCCCCAAGCCGCGAGGAATTTTGCTGGTGGGGTTGCAAGGCTCGGGCAAGACTACCACCGCGGCCAAACTGGCTCGTTATTTGCGCAAGCAAGGTGAGCGGGTCATGCTGGTGGCGGCCGACCCCTATCGCCCGGCCGCGGTGCAGCAATTGCAGACCTTGGGCCAACAGTTGGGCATCCCCGTGTATTATGAGCCGGACGTGTCCCCGCCCGAACTGGTGGCGCGGGCCCATGGCAAAGCCGCGGAAGGGGGGTACACCGTGCTCATCGTCGATACCGCGGGGCGCTCGCAACTCGACCAGGCCCTCATGGACGAGGTCCGTGAAATCGCGGAACGGGTGCAGCCCGCAGAAGTGTTGCTGGTGGTGGATGCCATGATCGGCCAAGAGGCCGTAGCGGTGGCCCAAGGTTTTCGTTCCGCCTTGCCCTTGACAGGGTTGGTGCTGACCAAGATGGATGGCGACGCGCGCGGCGGTGCGGCCATCTCGATTCGCGCGGTCACGGGCGTGCCGATTAAACTGCTGGGCACGGGCGAAAAACTGGACGCGCTGGAAATGTATGACCCCGAGCGCTTGGCCTCGCGCATTTTGGGCATGGGCGACGTGTTGGGCCTGATTCAAAAAGCCGAAGAGGCGTTGGATCAAGAAGAAGCCGAACGGCAGGTGGAACGCTTGTTGCGGGGCGAGTTCACGCTGGAAGACTACGCGGCACAACTGCGCCAAATACGCAAACTGGGGTCGGTAAGCCAGATTTTGGAGATGTTGCCAGGCCAGTGGGGGCGCCTCGCGCGGCAGGTTGATCCGCACGAAGCCGAGCAACGCCTCAAAAAGGTAGAGGCCATCCTCAATTCCATGACGCCCGAAGAGCGACGCCGGCCCGAGATCCTCAACGCCAGCCGCAAACGGCGGATTGCGCGCGGCTCGGGCACAACGGTGCAAGACGTCAACGAACTCATCCGCCAATATCGCCAAATGAAACGCGCGTTCCAGCAATTGGGCCGCTTGGGGCCAGGCGGTCTCAGTCGCCTCTTCGGAGGCTTCGGCGGCTTGGGCGGTTTTGGCGGTTTGGGTGGCTTGGGCCGTGGCCTGGGCCGCAAACGACGCTAACACGGAGGTCATCATGCCCGAGTTTTTGGTGTTGGCCGATCCTGACCAGGCCCGCCGCGAATGGCTGGCCGCGGTGACCCATCGGGTGGAGGCGGAAACGCGGCCCGTGGTCGAGGCCGTGGGCCGGGTTTTGGCCGAAGACGTGGCTGCTGCCGAGCCGATCCCTGGGTTTCGCCGCTCGACGGTGGACGGCTACGCGGTGCGCGCCGCGGACACGCACGGCGCATCTGAAACACTGCCCGCGTATTTGACCGTCGTGGGCGAAGTGCCCATGGGCGCGGCCGCGCCCTTCGCTGTGGCGCCTGGCCAGGCCGCGCTCATCCACACGGGCGGGATGGTGCCCGACGGGGCGGACGCGGTGGTCATGCTCGAATACACCCAGGCCAGCCGTGAAGGGGAAGTGGAGGTCTTGCGGGCCGTGGCCGTGGGCGAAAACATCATCGAAGTTGGCGAAGATGTGGCCGCCGGCCAAGTGATCATACCTGCCGGCCGCCGGCTGCGTTCGCCCGAAGTGGGCGGGCTGATGGCTCTGGGCCGCACCCAAGCGGCCGTGGCCCGACTGGTGCGGGTGGGCATTATCTCCACCGGCGACGAGGTCGTCCCGCCAGAGGCGCCATTGGCCCCCGGTCAAGTGCGCGATGTCAACTCATACACCCTGAGCGCGGTGGTGCAGCAGTGGGCTGGGCAGCCGGTGCGGTATGGCATCGTGCCCGACGACGAAGAAGCCCTGTTCGCGGTCGCGCAGCGAGCCCTGGCCGAAACCGACCTGGTGGTCATCACCGCAGGGTCGTCGGCCAGCACGCGCGACATGACCGCGCGGGTTATCGACCGCTTGGGCGCGCCCGGGGTGCTGGCCCACGGCTTGCGCACCAAGCCAGGCAAGCCGACCATCTTGGGCGTAGCGCAGGGCAAGCCCGTGATCGGTTTGCCGGGCAATCCGGTGAGCGCGCTGGTCAACACATTGTGGCTGGTGGTGCCCGCGCTGGAACGATTGCAAGCCGCGCAACCGCGGCCTTGGCCCCGCTGGCGCGCGACCCTGGCCAATCACGCGCCCTCTGAGGCTGGGCGCGAAGAATGGGTCCCGGTGCGCCTGCGCGAAGAGGATGGCCGTTTTTGGGCCGACGTGGTGTTTTACAAGAGCAATCTCATCTTTCGCCTGGTGGAGGCCGATGGCCTCATCCGCGTGCCGGCCGACGCTACGGGCCTGGCCGCGGGCACCGAGGTGGATGTCTTCGTGCTGCGATGACCATGCCCGACGAACGCACCCTCCTCCTATGTTCCCCTCGGCGACGAATCCGCGCGGGGGCCGGGGCGTTGGCGCTGACCCTGGCTGTGTTGTGGGCCTGGCTCGCTTCCGTGCCCGCGCGAGCCCAAACGCCATCCCCCTTGGCCACGCCCACCTTCAGCGGCCCTTACATCGTCGTCGTGGGCAATGGCGAATATCAAATCAACGTGCGCGCCGGCCCGGGCGTGGACTATCCCGCGGTGGGCATTTTGGTGTTAGGGCAAAAGGCGCCCGCGCTGGCCCGCACCCGCAATTGGGTGCAAATCGTGTATCCAGGCGCGCCCGAAGGGACGGGTTGGGTGTTCGCGCCCCTGGTCAAGGTCGAGAACGGCCTGCCGCCTGAGGTCACCCCACCGCCCACGCCCACGCCGGAGTACATCCCCACGCCGGACCCCACCTTGCTGGCCCAATATGCGCTGCAACCCACGCCCACGGTGTTGCCCACCTTCACGCCGCCGCCGTCGTTGGTCTTGCCCACCTTTCCGCCGCCGCCCCAAACCACGGCCCGCTTCCCCGTGGCCGTGGTCATCTTGAGCCTGACCGTGTTGGGCGGCCTGGGGTTGGTGGTGTCGTTCTTGCGGGAGCGGTAGGCATGATGTTGGCGGCTTGGGGGAACACCTTGTTGTGGGCCGGGCTGGGCGTGTTGGCCGGCCTGCTGATATCGGCCTTGGCCGATGGGCTGCCTTATGGGCCGCGCGCGGCCCTTCGCTGTCCGCGTTGCGGCGTTCAGCGCTCTTGGCGCGCCTACGCGTTGAACTTGCGCGCTTGCCCTGCCTGCGGCCATCGGGTTTGGCGGCCCTGGGTGCTCATGGCAACCACCGCGCTGCTGACGGTGTTTTTGCGCAGCGAGCCGACCAAACTCCCCTTTGGTTGGCTGTGGCCACTGACCCTCTACTTCTTGCTCATGGCCGTTATTGATTGGGAGCACCACGTGGTGCTGCCCGAACTGCTGGCCGTGGGCTTGCTCTATGGCGTGATCTTGGGCGTCGTGCGGCGGGGGTGGATGGTGACCTTGGCGGGCATCGCGGCCGGCGCGGGCATCATGTTGGTGTTATATGGCCTGGGGCGCTTGCTGCAGGCGCGCCTGCGCGCGACCGACGAGCCCTTGGGCTTTGGCGATGTGCTGCTTATGGCCGTATTGGGCGCGATTTTAGGGTGGCCGGGCGTGCTCGCGGGGCTGGTGTGGGGCGTCTTGCTCGCGGGCGCGTTCAGCATAGTGCTCCTCACGGTGTGCGCGCTGCGCGGTCGGGGCTGGGCCGGTGGGACCTATTTGCCCTACGCGCCCTTCTTGCTGGCCGCCACTTGGGGGCTGTTGGTGTGAGCCTGGCCAAACATGATATAATAAAGCCCTATGCCGCTCGCAACAGCCGCCCTGAGGAACGGGGGCGCGAGGCCCGCGGCAAATCGCCCTGGCCTGCACGGAGTTTGTCCCATGCCTGATCTCACCTCTGACCTGCTACGCGTGCTGCGCCATCCTCGCTTCACGGCTTTGCCGTGGGACGACGACCAAGTGCCCCCACATTACGGGGGCTACAGCATCCTCAACCTCCCCACCAGCGTGGCCCAGGCCCTGGGCGCGCCCGCGTTGGGCAGCGCGCCGCCCTTGGTGCCCGAACTGCGCGCCGCTTGGGGCGACGCGCCCCGCCGCATTGTCGTGCTGCTGGTCGACGGCCTCGGGTGGAACCTGTTCCAGGCCGCACGCGAACAGGGGCACCTGGATGGCTGGCGCCCGTTGTGGGAGCACGGCACCCTGGGCGTGCTCACTTCCATCGCGCCCAGCACCACAGCCGCGGCCCTCACCACGCTGTGGACGGGGCGTTCCGCGGCCGAGCACGGCATCACGGGCTATGAGATGTGGCTGAAAGAATATGGCCTCATCGCCAACATGATCGTGCACAGCCCCTCCTTCTTCCAGAGCGGTGGGCCAGGGCTGCTGCGGCACGCGGCCTTTGATGCCGAGACCTTTTTGCCGTACATCCCCCTGGGCGCCCACCTGAAGGCCCACGGCGGCCAAGCCTTTGCCTTTCAGCACTACACCATTGCCAACTCGGGCCTGTCGACCATGCTCTTCCGCGATGCCGAAGTGCGCCCCTTTGCCACCTTGGCCGACTTGTGGACCAGCCTGCGGGCGCTGCTGGAAACGCCCGCGGAGCAACCCCAATACATTTGGGTGTATTGGGGCGCGGTCGACGCGTTCGAGCATCGCTATGGCCCGCGCGACGCGCGCGTGTTCGCGGAACTGGAAACCCTGGCCTGGTCGTGGGAGCGTTTCTTCTGGCGGGAACTTTCCCCCGCGGCGCGGCGCGGCACGGTGTTCGTGGTCACCGCGGACCACGGTCAAATCGGCACCCCCGCGCGCGAGGAATACGATGTGCGGCACCACCCCAAACTATTGTCCTCCCTCTATTTGCCACCCACGGGCGAGAACCGCCTGATATACCTCTACCCCAAGCCCGGCCGGGTGCGCGCCATGAAAGCCTATTTTGCAGCCACTTGGCCCGACAAATTCCACCTGGTGCCTGTGTGGGATGTGCTCAACACCCGTCTCTACGGACCGGGGCGCCCGCATCCTCAATTGCGCGACCGCCTGGGCGAATGGTTGGCCTTCGCGCGCGGCAACGCCTATTTGTGGTGGAGCCCCAAAGAGAACCACTTGCACGGCCGCCACGCGGGGTTCCACGAAGACGAGATGTTGGTGCCCTTCTTGGCCGCGCGGCTCGACGCCTGAACTCAGGCAATGGGCGCGCCCAGTTCGCTCTCGCGGTCAGGGCTCAAAAGCAGCACCCGGCCGTCGGATTGGATGGCCCCCAGCACCAGCACCTCTGACATGAACGGCCCAATTTGCTTGGGCGGGAAGTTGGTCACGGCCACCACCAACCGTCCCACCAACGCGCGCGGGTCAGGGTAGGTCGCGGGCAATTGGGCCGAAGTCTTCTTCACCCCATAGGGCCCGAAGTCGATCCACATCTTGTAGGCCGGCTTGCGGGCCTCAGGGAAGGGTTCCACCCGCACCACCCGGCCCACTCGCATGGCGATTTTGGCGAAATCGTCCCAGGTGATCGTGGGCTTTTCTTGGGGGGTCATGGGGAACGCTCCGCTGCGGCCGACGAGGCGCCGCGGGACGCGGCCAAGGCTTCTTGCAGCGCCTGGTAGTCGGCCGGGGTGTTGATGTTCCAAAACGCGCGTGGGGGGTCGAAGGCCGCCAAGGCTTCGGCAGGGAAGAGGCGCACCCGCAAGCCCCGAAACGCGGCCCGAATGGACGCCCGCGGCTGGGCCAAAGCCGCTTGAAAGGCCGGCCGGGCTCGGGCCACCCGATACACCGCGTGCAACGGCTGAATGTCGTGCTCGTCGCGAGGCAGGGCGATATCATCGCGTGGGTGCGCCGCCAGATGGGCGGCCAAGTGGGCCAACAGCGGCCCGCTCACGAATGGCATGTCGCACGCTACCGCGGCCAAGAAGGGCGTGGTCGCGTAGTGCAGCGCAGTGGCAATGCCGCCTAACGGCCCTCGGTCGGGGTACAGGTCAGCCACCACACGCGCGCGGGCCCAAGGGTAATCGTCCGCCGAACGGGCCACCACGAGCACCGCGGCCGCATAGGGCCGAACGCGACGCACCACCCGCTGCAATAGGCGCTCATCCCCCACGGGCAGCGTGGCTTTGTCGCGGCCCATGCGCCGCGAGCGGCCGCCGGCCAACACCGCAATGGTCAAGTCCTCACGCTGCATGGTGGCATTATACCGCGCCGCATGTCAAAACTCACTTGCCACGGGCCCGCAACCCGGCTATAATCGCCCCGCGTGCGGGCTTGGTACATTATTCCGTGTGCCTGCCGCGGAATTTCGCCCCCTGGGAGGAATGTCTCATGGCAAAAGAGCAAGGCTATCTGGTCGCGGTCATCGGTGCGGGACCGGCCGGGTTGTACGCGGCGCGGGAATTGGCATCCAAAGGGGCCAAAGTAGTGATCTTCAACCGGGACATCAAGCCCGGCGGCCTGGCCGAGTATGGCATTTACTACGACAAGTACAAGATGAAGGAGGGCCTGCGCAAGCAATTCCGGCGCATTTTGGCCATGCCGGGCATCGTGTACCTGGGCAACATCACCGTGGGCCAAGACTTGACCCTGGACGACCTGCGCGACTTGGGCTTCCAAGCGATCTTGGTCACCACCGGCGCGCAAGGTACCAAACGGCTGGGCATCCCCGGCGAAGATCTGACCGGCGTCTATCACGCCAAGGAAATCGTCTATCACTACAACCACCTGCCCCCCTACAGCGAGCAAGATTTTGCCATCGGCCGCAAAGTGGCCATCATCGGCGTGGGCAATGTGATGGCCGACATTGCCACGTGGCTGGTCAAAGACAAGCAGGTGGATGAGGTCTACGCGGTGGCCCGCCGCGGGCCTTTTGAGGTCAAGTTCGACAAGAAGGAATTCGCACGCTTCGCCAAGAACCTGGACCTGGAAGACTTCGAGCGGGAAATCGAGCGCATCAAAGACCGCCTGGCCCCTGGGCAAGATCCCGAAGAAGCCAAGCAGTTCATCTTGAGCATGCTGGCCAAGGCCAAGGAGACCGGTTCGCCTACGGTGTTCCGCTTTCGCTTTTTGTCGTCGCCCAAGGCCATTTTGGGCGACGAGCAGGGCCGGGTCAAGGGCTTGGAGTTGGCCGATACTCGCTTGGTGCTCAAAGGCGACCGTACCAAGCCCGAATACACCGGCACCTCGTATGTGCTGGATGTGGACACGGTCATCTTCTCCATCGGCGATCGGGTGGACCCCAACTTCGGGCTCCCGTTAGAGTGGAACGCCTATGCCACCAACCCCGAGCCGCGCTTCCCGGTGGATGGCATCTCGTACGAAGTGTATGACCCCGAGAAGAAGCAGCCCATCGAGGGTGTGTTCGTGGCCGGGTGGGCGCGCAACCCCAGCGAGGGGCTGGTCGGTGTTGCGCGCAAGGACGGCGAACGGGCCGCGCGCGCGGTGTTGCAGTATCTCGAAGCCCAAGGCGCCACCGAATTCGACCTGGACGCGGTGGTCGAACAAATCAAAGGCCGGGTGGGGCATCCGGTCGTCAGCCAGGCCGAGGTGCAGAAGTTGGAAGAAATCGAGCGGGCCGAGGCCGAAAAGCGCGGCTTGCCCGAATTCAAATTTGACTCCAACGCCGCGATGCTGAAAGTGTTGGGCCTGGCCTGAACGCTGGAGGCCTTCTCATCCGTACACGCGGGGCGACCTGAGGGTCGCTCTGCGTGTTTTAAGGGCCGGGGTCGAGCCGCACCTTGCAGAGCAGCCGCGTTTGGGGGTATAATGCTACTGTCTGGTCGGTCAGTTTTGTGTCTTGGTTAGGAGGGCCCCCATGCGCATTCCGCTGAGGCTATCGCGCCTATTCGTCTTGGTTTTGTTATGGGGATTGGTGAGCAGCGCGGCCTGCACCGCCGAAGCCGGCCCGCCGCCACCCCCGCCTTCGGCAACGCCGCGGATGACGGCCACCGCGCGCTCCGGCGCCACGGCCGAAGCGACGCCCACCATCGCCACAACCGCCCCCGCGGCCCCAGCCACGGCCTCGGCCCAGCCCAGCCCTGAGCCCACGCCGCCCCTCAGCCAACCCTGGCTGCCCCCCAATTGGATTGCCAACCCGGCGTGGGGCGGCCCCGAACCCGGGCGCATCTTCAGCGTCGCCCGCGGATATGTCACGGCCGCGGCTCGCCATCCCACCCAACCCATTCTCGCGTTGGGGCGCGTGACCGGCTTGTATCTGTGCCACCAGCCCGACACCACCACCCGCACGCAGCCGGTCGATTGCTTCGCGTTCTTGCCCCACACCGGTTGGATCGGCGCGGTGGCCTTCAGCCCCGATGGTACCCACTTGGCCACCCTGGACAGCCACAACACCGTTCGCGTCTGGGCTTGGGACGCGGACCCGCCCCAAGCCCAAACGTTGACCACCGACATCCCCACCTTGAACGGCATGGGGCAATTGGCCTTTTCAGACGACGGCCGCTATCTGGCCCTGGCCGGCTTGGTGCTGCAAGTGTGGGACCTTGCCTCGGGCGAAGCCCTCCCGCCAATGGACAGGCCCCTCTTGCCCGCGCTGCCCATCAACATCGCCTTCGAGCCTGGCACGCACCGCTTGGCCGTACAAACTTGGGAGGGCCATCTCGGCCTGTTGGACCTGGACGCGTCGCAGCCCACGTGGCAAGCCATCTACACCCCGGCCCCCGATGAGATGCGTCGCCCCCTGGGGCTGGCCTACGCGGCCGAGGCCGCGGCGCCAACCCTGCTGGCGGTGTATTGGACGGACGACCCCAACACCGCCGCGACGCGCGTGTTTGTCGAAGCCTGGGCCCACGGGAACGCCCAGCGGGCGGCTGTGCCCTACGAAGAGGACACGTTTTTGGCCTTTAGCCGCGCGGTCGACGACGCCCACCCCCAGTTTGTGGTGGCCGGGCCCACGGGGCAAATCTTGGCCTCGGGCGGAAAGAACGCGGTCTATGCCTACCGCTTGGACGACCTGACCCTAACGCGCCCGTTCACCCCGCCCCAGGCGGGTTTGGACCGCTCGCTGCGCGCGTTGTTTTACGACGCGGCCAACGACCAGGTCATCGCGGTGTGGGCCGGGGGATCGGTCTCGGTCTGGGAAGGCGCCACCGGCACCCTGGTGGGTTGGGCCCCCGACGCCGGCGATTTGCCCATCGACGGCCTGGGCTTCGACCCCTTGGGGCGCTTCTTGGCCTTGCTGCCTTACCAGCAACCCGCGATTTTCTACCCCGCGCCAGGGCAACTGGGGACCGCCGCGCCCACCGGTGCCGCGGCGTTGATGGTGCCCAGCACAGGATGCCATTTGCTCTTCTACCATGCCAGCAGCGGCCCCTCTCTCTCGCCCCAGTGGAGGACGGTGTGCGCCCTGCTCCCCGGGCCTGATGCCCCTGAATCCGAACTGCCCGAAATCGCAGCCGATGTCGCGCCGGTGTCGTTGGCCGCCACCGATTGGGTGGCGCTCTGGCCGCGCAACGGCTCCGCGGTGGAACTTTGGGACCCCTTCAGGGGGACCTTGGTGCGCACCCTGGAAGTGGGCGCGGTGGGCGAGGTCTCGGCTTTGGCGGCCAGCCCCGATGGCCGGCGTTTGTTCGTGGGCGGCGAAGACGGCCGCATCGGCGTGTGGGACCCGCTCACCGGCGAACTCGTGGCCACCTGGCGAATCGACGCGCCCACGGAGGAAGGCGCATCGGCCTACGACCGCATCATCACGGCCCTGGCCGTTTCGGCCGACGGCCAGCGGCTGGCGGCCGTCCGACGGGATGCGATGCTGGCCATGTGGGATTTGACCACGGGCGAACGCCTGGGCACTTGGCCCTTGGCCGATTTGACCGGTCGCATGCTGACCGACGACCCCATTGACTGGCTTCATCTGTCGCACGATGCGCGCTTCGTGTTGCTCTCGGCCGCGCATGATCGCAAAATCGTACTGGCCGATTTGGAGCAAGGCGCAGGGCTCGCACGGTGGCAGCCGGTGTCTGGCGGGCAGGTGACGGCCAAGGCCGTAAGTCCGGACGACCGCCTGCTGGCCTACGGCGGCGGTGAAGGCGCGGTGTTGGTGTACGACTTGGGCGCGGCCCTCGCCGACGCGTTGGATCCCGCGAACATGCTGCCCCTACCCCGCTTGGCGGACATCACCCCCGAGTTGGGCACGTTCCACAGCCGCTATACCGTCGCCCTAACGGTGCAAGCGCGCGAAATTCCGGTGCTGGAAGTCACCACCGTGGGGCAAATGGTGCCCTGGCGGCAGCACATTCGCATCCAAGGGCCGGGCTGGCATGAGCAAGGCGAGGGCGTGGTGGAAGCCGGCGTCGCGGGGCAACGTTTCCGCCGGGAAGGCGAGCGCACCTGGCAGATGGCCCTGCGCGGGGACTTCCCGCCGACCGCGCCCATGGTGCGAGCGTGGCCGTGGCGCTTGGCCGGCCCGGTCGAAGGTGGGTACCGCTACACCAGTCAAGACCCCGCGGCCGCGGTGTTGCCTCCGGCCACGTGGCTGCGCCGCGCGCTGCAAGCCGAAGCCGCGGTTTTCACGCCCCACACTTTCGACGGCCAAGTGGACCTCACCCCCCAGGGCGTGTGGGTGCGGGCGCGGTTCGTTTGGGATGGCGATTTGTGGGTTGACGGCGAGTCAACCCCGGCGCGGTTGACTGTGACGTATGAGGCCGGCGACTTTGGCGCCCCCGTTACCTTCCCCGGGGATGAAGGCGCTGCGGCAACCCCATCGTCATCGGCCACCGACGCCGCGATTATCGACCAGGGCACTGGCTTGCCATTGCCGCCCCAGGCCGTGGCCACCGACTCCGAAGGCGTTTATCAGGTCAACATGCCCGAAGACCAGGTCGTCGCTTGGTACGAAGCCTACTTCGCGCAAGCCGGCTATCAAGTCCAGTTCGCGGGTCGCACCGCGCTGCAGGGTATGCCCGTCTATCAGTTCACGGTGGCCAAGGACGGCGGCCTTTACGAGGTGTGGATCTCAGGCCAAGGCGCGTTTAGCATCATTGCGCTGATGGCCAAGTAGGGCCGCGCGCGAGCCACGGGAGCGTTGCCCCCCGTGCCCGTTCCCTAAGCAGCCGTCGCGCGTGGGCCGGGGGATTTAGGGGCGCGGTGGGGCCGTGAAATATTCGGCCCACAAAGGCGCCAGGTCCACCCCCGGTGGAACGTGGCGCGCCAGCACGGTGGCCCAGTCCGCGGGGGTGACGATGCGCCCCTGATAGGTGGTCCGATAGTCGCGCAAGAACGCGAAGAACGCGTCGTCACCCAAGGCCTGCCGCAAGTCGTGCCAGAAGTGCGCGCCGCGTAAATACACGGTGTCACGGTACGCGCGCCAAGTGTTGAACGCATAGATGCTCTGATCAATGGGGGTGTCGCCCGGCTGGTAATAGTCCACCCGATATGTCCACCACCATTCGAGCGCGATGGGATCGCCCAAGCGCTCGTAGAACAAATACTCGCTATAGGTGGCCAACGATTCGTCCAGCCAAGGGTGAAGGGCTTGGTCGTTGTGCACTTGGGCGAACCACCATTGGTGGGCGGTCTCGTGCACCGCGATGGCGATGAGCAGCGACCACGGCCGGCCGTTGTAATAGTCGAAGAAGTCGTAACTGACGAGGGTGATGCCGTCGTATTCCATGCCGTCGGGCAAGTCTGCCTGCACCACGACGTAACGCTCTCGATGATAAGGGCCGAACAAGTCAGCGTAGATGTTCAGGGCCTGCCCCACGGCCTCCAGCACGTCCTCGCCATACGCGCTTTCTAAGGGGAAGAAGTAGCCTTCCAACTGCACTTGGCCCAAGGTG
>Ga0256914_1002877_pt1 | contig 14063 bp, 9 predicted proteins | sample HulkmetaG_FD_191571 | JGI IMG/M metagenome (GOLD analysis project Ga0256914, IMG submission 191571) | Hydrothermal chimney microbial communities from Main Endeavour vent field at the Juan de Fuca Ridge, Pacific Ocean - Hulk | ecosystem: Environmental > Aquatic > Marine > Hydrothermal vents ... | reverse complement strand
TTTAACTGGCGACCCTGTTGAAGAAGTGAGAGTTGCTTGGAAAATACTTGATTGTTTGAATATTAGAAAAAGGGGGGTAGAGATAATTTCATGTCCCACATGTGGAAGAACTGAAATTGATATAATCAACCTTGCACAAAGAGTTGAAGATAAATTAAGCTTTATTGAAAAGCCTATAAAAGTTGCTGTAATGGGATGTGTTGTTAATGGCCCAGGTGAAGCAAAAGAGGCTGATATTGGTATTGCTGGTGGAAAAGGTGTTGGACTTATATTTAAAAAAGGTAAAGTAATTAAAAAAGTTTCAGAAAATAATTTAGAAGATGAACTATTATTAGAAATTCAAAAAATGCTTCAATAGTAAAATTCTTTTATAAATTTTTATTAATAAAAAAAATCTTGACTTTGCATTTTTTTTATATTACTGAATGATTGTTCAATCAATTAAGGGGGAATAGATGGAAAAAATAAATTTAGCAGCAAAATTTATAAAAAATGCAGAGTCCACACCTGAGAAAGTTTTTCTAAAATCAAAGGTCGAAGGAGTTTACAAAGATTTTTCGTGGGAAGAGATTAAATTGTACGTATTTAAAATAGCTTCCTTTTTAATTTCAAAAGGCTTACCTTTAAAAAGCAAAGTAGCATTACTTTCTCACAATAGGCTTGAGTGGCTTTGTTGTGATTTTGGTATTTTATCAGCTGGCAATGTAACTGTTCCAATTTATCCAACCAGCACATCAGGTCAGATTGAATATATTCTTAAAGATGCAGATGTGAAGATAATTTTTGTAGAAAATGAAGAGCAGTATGAAAAAGTAAAAGATTTTGACTTTTTGGAGCATATAGTTGTTTTAGAGGATATTGAGAAAGATATTGTTACTTTTAATAAAATTGTTAAATCTCAAGAAGTTTTTTATGAAAAAATTAAAAATATAGTCAATGAAATTAAATTAGATGACTTGGTTACATTAATATATACTTCTGGCACCACAGGTCCACCAAAGGGTGTTTACCTTACACATAATAACTTTCTCCATAATATTATAAGAGGTGGTGAAATTATAAAAGTATCATCAGACGATATATTTTTATCTCATCTACCTTTAAGCCACGTTCTTGAAAGATGTGTTGGTCATTTTGTGCCAATGTATTATGGCTCTATAATTGCTTATGCTGAAGATATAAATACAATTGGAGAAAATTTAAAAGAGATTAAACCTACAATGTTTGTTAGTGTTCCAAGAGTGTATGAGAAAATTCTTGAAAGAATTATAGAGAAGGTTAGAGAAGCATCTAAGCTCAAGCAAAAGATGTTTTACAGTGCAAAAGAGACTGCATCCAAATTTGCAGAGCATAGAGCTTACAATAAACCATTTTCATTTTTTGATAAATTAAAGTACAATTTTTTTGAAAAAAAAGTTTACTCAAAGCTTAGAGATGTTTTTGGTGGTAGAATGAAAATAATGATCTCTGGTGGAGCAAAACTCCCTTATGAAGTTGGGCTTTTTTACAATGGTATTGGTATTCATCTGTTAGAAGGATATGGGTTGACAGAAACTTCTCCTGTTATATCAGTAAATCTTCCTGAGAAAAATAAGATAGGTACTGTTGGAAAAGTATTAAAAGATGTTGATGTTAAAATAGCAGAAGATGGAGAGATTCTTGTTAAAGGGCCAAATGTTACACAGGGTTACCATAACAAACCTGATGAAAACAAACTTGCTTTTAAAAATGGATACTTCTGCACTGGAGATATAGGTGTGCTTGATGAAGAAGGATATTTGAAAATTACTGATAGGAAGAAAGATTTGCTTGTTACCTCTGGTGGCAAAAATATAGCTCCTCAGCCAATTGAAAATATTTTAAAAGAAGATCCTTTTATTACTGAGGTAATGGTTTATGGTGATGGTAAAAAATTTCTTTCAGCATTAATAGTGCCCAATTTTGAAGCAATTGAACAGTGGGCAAAAGAGAGGAATTTAAGTTTTAAATCAAAAAAAGAAATGGTTGAAAATGAAAAAGTTATAAGGCTAATAATGCACAGAATTGAAAAGAGGAGCAAGCCTCTTGCAAGATTTGAAAAAATCAAAAAATTTGTTTTGCTTGATAAAGAGTTTTCAATGGAAGATGGAGAAATAACTCCAACATTAAAACTTAAAAGAAAAATAATTACAGATAAATACAAAGATAAATTAGAAAAATTATACGAGGAATAAAATGCCAAAAGTAAAAAATGAACTTAAAAAACAGCTAATACTTGAATCAGCAATAAAGATAATTTCCCAGAAGGGTTATTTCAGATCAACCATTTCAAATATTGCTAAAGAAGCGAATGTTGCTGACGGTACAATTTATACTTATTTCAAAAATAAAGAGGATTTGTTAATAAAATCTTTTGAATATGTTCTTGATAATATTTTGAATGAAATTTTTGCAAAGGTTATTAATGAAAACGATGTTTTTGAAAAAATCAGAATAATTATAAAAGGTCATCTTGAATTTATGGATAAAAATCCTGATCTTGCAAATTTTTTACAGATCCAGCTGAGACAGTCAAAAAAGGATATTAGAATTAGAATAAAAAACATTATGAGAAAATATTACAGCATTATTGGTAATATATTGAAGCAGGGAATAGAAGAGGGATTAATAAGAAAAGATGTTAATTTCAGGGTAATTGGCCACATGATTTTTGGTACAGTTGATGAGATTGTTACCTCATGGGTGCTTGCTGAAAATGGATGCAAGCTTTCCAAAAAAGAGGAAGATATTTTTAAATTAGTAAAATCAGCTATAATAGCTCAATAATTTTTTTTGAACAATATTGAATGATTAATCAATCAATTTAAAGGAGGAAAAAATGGGATACTCAATTAAAAAAGCAGCAGTTTTAGGTGCTGGAGTTATGGGAAGCCAGATAGCTGCTCATCTTGCTAATGCAGGTATTCCTTGTCTATTGTTAGACATAGTTTTACCAGAACTGTCTGATGAAGATAAGAAAAAAGGACTTACAAAAGAATCAAAAGCTTTTAGAAATAAGCTTGCTGAAGGTGCAATTAAAAAACTTGCTAAAATGAAGCCTTCTCCAGTTTTCAGCAAAAAAGCTCTTAATCTTCTTACTCCAGGAAATTTTGAAGATGATATGGATAAAATTAAAGATGCAGATTGGATAATTGAAGTTGTTGCTGAAAGAATGGATATTAAAAAGTCTCTTCTCTCTAAAGTTGCTCAATTTGCAAAACCTGAAGCTATTATTTCTACAAATACCTCTGGTTTATCTATTAATAAAATGGTTGAAGATTTGTCAGATGATTTTAAAAGAAGATTTCTTGGTACACACTTTTTTAACCCACCAAGATATATGAAGTTGTTAGAAATAATTCCTGGTAAGAAAACTTCAAAAGAAATTGTAACATTTATGGCAAATTTTATAGAGAGTAAGCTTGGAAAGGGTATTGTCTACTGTAAAGATACTGTAAATTTTATTGGCAATAGAATAGGTGTGTTTGGAATGGCAAATACAATTCAGGAAATGGTTAGGTCAGGTTTAACTATTTCTGAAGTTGATGCAGCTACAGGTCCTGTTCTCGGCAGGCCAAAAACAGCATCATTTAGAACTGCAGATCTTGTTGGTGTTGATATTATGTATCATGTTGCAAAAAATGTATATGACCTTGCAGAAGATGATGAAATGAGAGATGAATTTAAACTTCCTGAGTTTATAGAAAAAATGATTGAAAATAATTGGCTTGGAAATAAAACAGGTCAGGGTTTTTATAAAAAAGTAAAAACAGAAAAAGGTAAAGAAATACTTGAGCTTGATTATAATACACTTGAGTATAAGCCTGTTGAAAAAGTTAAATCAGCTTCACTTGAAGCTGCAAAGCAGGCTGGTGGTGTTGCAAAAAGAATTAAAACATTTGTTTATGGAAAAGATAAACTTGCTCAATTTGCATGGAAAAACATATCATCAATTTTAATATATTCTGCAAATAGAATGCTTGAAATTGCAGATGATATAGTTAATGTTGATAATGCTCTCAAGTGGGGATTTAACTGGCAACTGGGACCATTTGAAATATGGGATGCAATTGGTGTTAAGGAATCAGTAGAAAGGATGAAAGCAGAAGGCCGTGAAATCCCAGACAAAATAGAGCGATTTCTTGAAAAAGGAAATACCACATTTTATAAAGAGGAAGATGGAGTAAAATATTATTACTGCTTTATTGATGAAGATTATAAGAAAGTTCCTGTTAATAAAAAGTTTATTTCACTTCAAAATATTAAAAAAGATAAGAATAAAGTTATAAAGTCAAATTCAGGTGCTTCCTTGATTGATATGGGTGATGGAATTTTATGTCTTGAATTTCACTCCAAGATGAATGCAATTGGTGCAGATATTGTGACCATGATAAATCAGGCAGTAGAAATTGTGGAAAAAGATTATGAAGGGCTTATTATAGCAAATGAAGGAAAAGCATTTAGTGTTGGTGCTAATTTGATGCTTGTTTTACTTGAAGCAGAAGATGAAGAGTGGGATGAGCTTGATTATATGGTTAAATCTTTTCAAAAAGCTTGTATGAATATAAAATATTGCTCAAAACCTGTGGTTTCAGCTCCATTTGGTTATACTTTTGGTGGAGGGCTGGAAATTTGTTTGGCTACTGATATTATTAATGCTTATGCTGAAACATACACAGGGCTTGTGGAAGTTGGTGTAGGAGTAATACCAGCAGGTGGTGGAACAAAAGAATTAATTATTAGAAATTTAGATTTAATTCCTGATAATGCAGATGGAGTAGATGTATTACCATTTGTAAGACGAGCTTTTGAAACCATTGCAATGGCAAAAGTTGCCACAAGTGCAGTAGAAGCTAAAGAATTAGGTTATTTTAAAAGTTGTGATACATTAACTATGAACAAAGATTTTTTAATACATGATGCAAAAAAATTGTGTCTTGCACTTGCAGAAACAGGCTATCAACCAAAAAGATATAGAAATGATATAAAAGTGCCAGGAAAGACAGCTCTGGCATTATTTAAAGTTGCAATATACACTATGAAAGAAGCAAGACAGATATCAGAACATGATGCATTAATTGGAGAAAAATTGGCATATGTGGTGTCAGGTGGTGATCTTGAAGAAGGTAGTATTGTTGACGAGTGGTACTTGCTCGATTTAGAGAGAGAAGCTTTTCTGAGTTTATGCGGACATCCAAAAACCCAGGCAAGGATGAGACATATGCTTAGATACAACAAACCATTGAGAAACTAATAAATTTTCAAGAAAATATAAGGAGGAAAAAATGAAAGAAGCAGTTATAGTATCTGCTGTTAGGACACCAATAGGTAAGGCAAAGAGAGGTAGCCTTGTAAAGTTTAGACCTGATGATATGGCAGCAATTGTTATAAAAGAGGTTGTAAATAGAACTAATGGAGCTGTAAAGCCAGAAGATATAGAGGATGTTATTATTGGAAATGCTTTTCCAGAAGCAGAACAGGGACTTAATATGGCAAGAATCGCTGTATTAAGAGCTGGTTTTCCAGATAGTGTTCCTGCTGTTACTGTAAATAGATTTTGTTCATCAGGATTACAAAGTATAGCTGATGGCGCTTTTAAGGTTATGAGTGGTCAATATGATATTGTAATAGCTGGTGGAAGTGAAAATATGTCAATGGTGCCAATGACTGGAAATAAGCTTACACCTAACCCATACCTTGCAGAAAATATGCCTCAGGCATATATAAATATGGGATTAACTGCGGAAAATGTTGCAGAAAAATATAATATTTCAAGAGAAGAGCAGGATGAATATGCATATCAATCAAATATGAAAGCTGTAAATGCAATTAAAGAGGGTAAATTCAAAGATGAGATAATTCCAGTTGAGATAGAAAGTGTTGTGTTAGAAAACGGCAAAAGAGTTGTGAAAAAAAAGGTTTTTGAAATAGATGAAGGTCCAAGAGCAAATACAACTATTGAAGGTCTTGCAAAATTAAAGCCTGTTTTTAGAGCAGGTGGAAGTGTTACAGCAGGTAATTCTTCACAGATGAGTGATGGTGCAGCAGCTGTTATGATAATGAGCAGGGAAAAGGCAGAAGAGCTTGGACTTAAACCACTTGCAAAGTTTGTTGCATATTCTGTAGCTGGTTGCCCACCAGAGCTTATGGGAATTGGGCCATCAGTTGCAATACCAAAGGTTTTAAATGCAGCTAATATGAAGCTTGATGATATAGAATTATTTGAAATTAATGAAGCTTTTGCTTCACAATTTCTATATTGTTGCAAAAATCTAAACATTAATATGGATAAAGTTAATGTTAATGGTGGTGCAATTGCACTTGGGCACCCACTTGGTTGTACAGGAGCAAAATTAACAGTTCAGCTTATTTATGAAATGAGAAGAAGAGGTTTAAAATATGGAATAGTATCCATGTGCATAGGTGGCGGCATGGGCGCAGCAGGTATATTTGAAATGATTTATGAATAAAATAAAAGGAGGATAAAATGGAATATAAAAAAGGTGGTTCTTTTTTAATTGAGGAAACAGCTGTTGAAGAAATTCAGATTCCAGAGGATTTTGACTCTGAATTAAAAATGTTTGCTAAAACAGCAAGAGACTTTGTGGAAAAAGAAGTTTGGCCAAAAACCGATGAAATTGAGAATCAGAACTTTGAAGTAGTGAAAGAATTAATGAGAAAAGCTGGTGAAAAAGGGTTGTTAATGGTTGATATTCCTGAGAAATATGAAGGAATGGGACTTAATAAAACAAGCTCCACACTTGTAGCAGAAGAGATTGCAAGAGCTGGCTCTTTTGCTGTTACTCAAGGTGCTCACACAGGGATTGGAACTTTACCAATAGTTTATTTTGGTACAGAGGAGCAAAAGAAGAAATATTTGCCAAAATTAGGTTCAGGAGAATGGATAGGTGCTTATTGCCTTACAGAGCCAAATAGCGGAAGTGATGCTTTAGCTGCAAAAGCAACTGCAGTTCTTGATGAATCTGGAGATTACTATATTTTAAATGGTACAAAGCAATTTATTACTAATGGTGGAATTGCTCAAAGTTACATTGTATTTGCAAAGGTGGATGGCGAACATTTTACTGCATTTATTGTTGATAGAGATATGGAAGGACTTGAAATTGGGCCAGAAGAGAAAAAATTAGGAATTAAAGGCTCTTCAACAACTCAGGTAATTTTAAATGATGTTAAAGTTCCAAAAGAGAATTTACTTGGTGAAATAGGAAAAGGTCATTTAATAGCTTTTAATATTTTAAATATTGGTAGATTTAAGCTTGGTGCTGCAGCTCTTGGAGCTTCAAAGCTTGCAATGGAAGAGTCAATAAAGTATGCAAAGCAAAGATACCAGTTTAAATTGCCTCTTGTTGCTTTTGGCGCAATAAAAGAAAAAATAGCAAATATGGCAACAAAAATTTATGGTACAGAATCTGCCACATACAGAACAGTGGGGATGATAGATGAAATTTTGGAACAGATTGATGAGAATGATCCAGATTACAATTCAAAAGCTTTGCAAGGAATTGAGGAATATGCAGTAGAATGCTCAATAATCAAAGTTTATGGAAGTGAAGTTGGAGATTATTGTGTTGATGAAAATGTTCAGATTCATGGTGGATATGGATATTGTCAGGAGTATCCAGCTGAGAGACATTACAGAGATTCTAAAATAAATTTAATATTTGAAGGCACAAATGAAATTAACAGACTTTTAATACCAGGAATGCTTTTAAGAAGGGCAATGAAGGGAGAGCTTCCTCTTATTCAGGCTGCTCAGAAATTGGTAGATGATTTGTTAAGTGGAAATATTATAATGATGTTTCAAGAAGATGAAGGTAAAATTGATACTCTTAAAAAGATTGTTGAAAATGCAAAAAAAATGTGTCTTTTTGTTACTGGTGCTGCTGCTCAAAAATATGGCAAAAAGATTATTAATGAGCAAGAGCTTGTAATGAGAGGTGCTGATATGATTTCTGAAACTTACATTATGGAAAGTGCACTTTTAAGAGCAATTAAAATGATTGAAAAAGTTGGGGAAGAGGATGCAGAGATTTATTTAAATCTTGCAGAGGCATTAATATATGAAGGTATTGAAAAAATGCATCTCTGGGGTAGACAGGCTCTTTCAGCAGTTGAGCAGGGAGATATGCTTAGAACTCAGTTGACAATGCTGAGAAAATTTACAAGAGTTCAACCAATAGATGTTATACATTTAAAGAGAAAGATTGCTGATTATTTTATTGATAAAGAAGCTTATATTCTACACATTTAAGCTTCTGTTTTTCCCCCTCCTTTTAAAAAGCAGGGGCTGATAAGCCCCTGCTAAAAAATATTTAAAACCTAATGATTTTTTGAAGTCATTTTGAAAGATCTATCCTGTTTTTGATTATAGGTTGGTATTGTAATGCTTTAAAAAGATATATTTATGTGGAATTTTTTTTTCAGAGGTATAAAGGTATATCAGGTATCATCTGCCTTTTAGAGCAGATGATTCTATAAGGTATATTTTTTATTTATTTACCTGTTTGTTATTCTCATCAACAAAAACATATACAGGCTTGTATCCTTGAACATCTTCCTCTGGTAGCATTATAAAAGAAGTTATAATAATAAGGTCACCTTTTTGAACAAGTCTTGCAGCAGCTCCATTTAAACATATTTCTCCTGAGCCACTTTCTCCTTCTATTACATATGTTTCAAATCTTGCACCATTGTTAATATTGTATATCTGAACCTTTTCATACACAGAAATATTTGATGCTTTTAATAAATCTTTATCTATTGTAATGCTTCCTTCATAATGAAGGTCTGCACCTGTAACAGTAGCTCTATGAATTTTGGATTTAAGCATGATTCTATACATTTTTGCCTCCAAAAATTATAGTATTAGTTTGCAATTATCTATTAATCTTGTGTTGCCAATTTTTACTGCAAGAGCAAAAAGAGCATTTTTTTCTATTGTAGCAATATCTTTCATTGTTTCAATATCAACAACTTTAATATAATCTATCTGAGTTAGAGGTTCATTTTTTATAATCATTGTGGCTTCTCTAATTAGATTGGATGAATCTCTCTCCCCTTTGTTAAATAACTCTTTTACTCTGGTAATTGCTTTAAAAAGAGATAAAGCCTGCTTTCTTTCATTTTCACTTAGATATTTATTCCTTGAACTCATTGCAAGGCCATCTTTTTCTCTAATAATAGGGCAGCCAATTATTTTTACAGGGAAATTTAAATCCTTTACCATTCTTTTTATAACAACAAGCTGTTGAAAATCTTTTTCACCAAAAAAAGCATAATCAGGCAGTGTAATATTAAAAAGCTTTGCAACAACAGTGGTAACTCCTCTAAAGTGTGTTGGCCTTGATGCACCACAAAGATTTTTTGTAACTTCCTGAACTTCAACATAAGTCTGGTAATTTTCAGGATACATATTCTCAGGAGTAGGGTAGAATATTATATCCACACCTACAGAGTTGCATTTACTTTCATCTCCCTGAAAATCTCTTGGATATTTATCAAGATCTTCATTAGGACCAAATTGTGTGGGATTAACAAAAATGCTAACTATCAATATATCACCATATTTTTTGGCTTCTCGCATTAAACTAAGGTGACCTTCATGCAGATAACCCATTGTAGGCACAAGGGAGATAAGTTTACCTTTTCTCTTTTCTTCCTTTATAAACTCCTGCAAATCTAACGGATTTCTAAAAATTTGCATAGCTTTTCTCATTAAAAAGTATGCTCCTTTGAAGGAAATTTCCCATTTTTTACTTCATAAATAAATTCTTCAATTGCTTTATTAGCTTGATTTTTCAAATTTGTGTATTGTTTGACAAATTTAGGTACAAACTTGTCAAAAAGTCCAAGCAGGTCATTTATTACAAGTACCTGGCCATCACAATACATTCCTGCACCAATACCTATTGTGGGAATATTAAGAGTAGTAGTGATTTCTTTTGCTATCTCCTCTGGAATACACTCAAGTACAATAGCAAAAGCTCCAGCCTCTTCAACAGCTTTTGCATCTTTAATAAGCTTTTCTCTCTCTTTTTGTATTTTAAAACCACCAAGCTGATGTATATATTGTGGAGTTAAACCAATATGCCCCATTACTGGTATTCCTGCATTGGTTATAGCATTAATTGTTTCAGCTACATTTACTCCACCTTCAAGTTTTACTGACTCAGCTTTAGATTCTTTAATTGCTCTACCTGCATTTTCTATACTTTTTTCAATAGAGACATTGTAGGTGAGAAAAGGAAGATCAATTACAACATGTGCATTTTGGGCACCTTTTCTAACTGCTTTTGCATGATAGATCATCTGCTCCAATGTGACCCCAAGGGTATTATCATCACCACAAAAGACCATTCCAAGTGAATCTCCTACCAAAATAATGTCTATTCCAGCTTCATCTACAATTTTAGCAAAAGCATAGTCATAAGCTGTAAGCATGGTTATTTTTTCTTGTTTTTCTTTCTTTGCTTTTAAAGTAGTTGTTGTGATTTTCATATTTTCTCCCATAAAAAAAGCCTTCCGCAAAACGGAAGGCTATATATATTATCCTCTACTTTAGATTAAAATTCATTAAATAGTGCCTTCCGTCCCGGTCGCTAAGATCCAGGCGGTACAGTCCCTTATCAGACAAAAGTATATATGTCAAATATTTTTTTAATTTATAAATTCTTCAAGTTTTACAGTTATATCTTTAATTAATTTTTTATTGTGAGAATGGGTAATAATATCAAGAATTGCTTCTTTTTTCTGATTTAGGCTGGATTCTGTATGGGTTTTAAATTTTCCGAACTCTCTTTCAAGTATCATAATTTTTAAAGTTTCAAGAGTATAAAGTTCTAAAGAATAAACTTCATAAAAACATTTTGCAAGCATTTTCCTTGAAAGAATATCATCAGGATAGTATCTAACATTATTTAAAAGGTACCAGATAGCACCAGAAAAATTTCTGTTATTCATTAAAATTTTAGCAGCAAGATAGTTTAGCTTCCTACTTTTTAATGAGTTATTATAATATTTCTTAAACATAAAAGTTATCAGCTCAAAACCTGTTAAAATTACATTAAATTTTGAGTAATTAACAAAACCTATTAAATAATCTTTCTGCTCTTTAATTAAGTTTTCAATTAATTTTACTATCCCACTTTCTATACTTTTACTTTTCAAAAGATTAAGTGCTCTTTCAATTTCATTATTTTCAATAAAAGAAAGTACTATATTAGCAAGCAGTAAATTTGAAGGGTAATTTGTATAATGTTTACCTATAAAATTAATAGCATCTTCAATACTATTCTTTTTTATAAATGCAAATTGTGCAAGTATAAAAAGCTCATTAAAGGAAGTAGCACTGAATAATAAATTTTTACAAATTGGAACGTATGATTGGTCTCCAATGCCCCTGAGGATTATAAAAAATAAGGTTTCTTCTATTAATTTGTTAGAATTTTTTGATGTTTTTATAGATAAATTTTCCAAAATTATTTTACTTAAAGTTTCTACTCTTTTTGAGATAGTGTGGTGGTTAATGGTATTATTATAGCCAGTTAGAGCTATTTTCTCTGATATTTCAGGATTTTTTATAAAAAAATCAAGCTTTTCAATAAGATTTTCCTGATTAAATCTAATGAACTCTTTATCCTCTTTAAAGAGAGTTTCCTCGCCATTGTCTATTTTTTCAGTAAATAGTAAGGCCCCTGATGAAGTAGCTTCAAAATATCTAAAATTGATTTCACTGTTAATAGATTCATTAATAACTATTTTAGAATTTCTATATATCTGAATAACTTCCTGAGTAGATAATCTATTTGAAGGAGTATTACCTGCAATAAAAATATCAAATTTTGATTTTATTATATCAATGATGTTTTTTCTTTTTACTCTGCTGCTATCAATAGTTCCAATAAATGCTATTAAGTGTTTTCTACTTTTATGAGGAATAAATTCTTTTACAAAAACTGGATTAATACCCCAGGGGAGCCAATAGGAAATATTGCCAGTATCTCTTTTATATTTTTCAGAATAATTTTTTTGAGAGGAAATTAGAATATTAAAATTTTGAGCATAAAGTTTTTGCCAGAAATAATTTAAGTGAATATCAACAGCATAAAAAATTTTTAAACAGTTAATTTCAGGTAAATCAAGAATAATTTCCCTTTTCCCAAGGCTTTCAACTTGTAATAATACATCTATTTTATTTTTTTTGCAAATTTCAGATAATTTAAATTTTAAGTTGCTAATTGGAAAGTCAGATTGTTCTGAAAAAGAAGATGTGAAAACTTTATAACCTAATTTTTTAAAATATTGTTGAAATTCTATATTACCAACAAGTAATAAATTCATATTAAAAAATTAATACATATAACAACAAAAGGCAATATAAAAAAGAATAATAAAATTTTATAAAATAAATATATGTAAAAACAAATAGTTATAATATAAGTTTGCGGTTCAAAGTTTATAGGTCAACGTTGAAAGACACATAAATAATACAAAAACAAATTTAAAACTCAATAATGATTTTTTGATAAGTGTTCTTGTTTACCATAAAAGCTGTCATTTTGACGGCTTCAGCCCGAAAAATTCCTTGCTTCAAGGTTAGTTTTGTATTAGCATTAACAAGTATGCTATTTTATAAAATTGATAAATAAGTAAAAGTATTTGCCACAATGGATTTTTCCCCTTCGCTTTTGCTCAGGCTCAGAATGACTTTTCTGGGGGCATACATAATATCTGAAGGATTGCAGCAACTGTAGAGTTCATAACTTCTTAATATTAAACAAAAATCTTATTAACAGTTAAAAGCACTGTGCAAAGTTCTTTCTAAGTTTAATTTTTTCAATGTTTCCTCAGTTGGGATACCATTTTCATCCCATCCTCTGTATTTGTAATACTCATCAAGCAATTTTTTTTCGTACTCAGGATATCTTCTTTTCCAATGATCTTCTGGTGGTTTTTCATCTTCTCTTTTTAATCCTCGCCTTATATTTAACATTCTTAAAAGAGTTCTATTCCTAACAGCAGTATTCCAGAGCTTATCCTCATCCATTTCAATGCCAGTTGCACTGTTAACAATTATTGGTAAATTGTGAATATGGTATGGTGGTTTGTAAGCAAATGATGATAATCCAGCACATAATCCAAGAGTATCATCTATATAATGCATTGTTTCTTGCCACTCTACAAGTTCACATATTAAATCTATTGAGGGCCAAAATGGAAATTCTGTACCTTTATCTCCCCATTTTAAAATAAAATTTTTAAATCTTTCTTCTTTACCAGTTGGAATTTGAATCCAATCTTTTACAAATTCTTCTCTATACTCTTTGGGTAATGGTGACTGAGGAATTTGCCCTTCAATTTGAGTAATATTAGCTTTTTCTCCTGTTGACCACATTAAAAAATATATTGGATTTAATCTACCTAATTTTATTGGTATCTGCTCATGCTTCTTTATTGTATTGTGATCAAATTTCTCTGCACCTTTACCGATTTTTCTTGCTGCCCAATAGACTCCATCTGCTAAAATATCTCCTATTCCTTCTCTTTTTACTATTTTATCAAGTAACCAGAAAAACTGACCTTCTTTATCTTTTGGCATACCTTTTAAATCATTATCTGTTAAAATGCCGTTTTCATATAACTCAAGTGCAAATGCTATTACCTGTGGTGTTGAATATCCATCTACACCATAACTCTGTGCTATTGAGGCAATTCTTAATCCAAAATCTAAATTATCAACCATAGCTGCAAATACATAGGTTAGTTTAGAAAAACATTTCATTACATAAGTTGGATATCCAGGAATTTCAATAATTGCTGAGCATGCAACTCCACAATTATAACATCCTACAAATCTTTTTCGTGCTTTATGCAGAGTTTCTTCCCACTCTTTTGCTATCTTTTCATTCCAGAAATCCTTTCTTCGCACTCTTGCATTTCCCCATGCAAAGTTTGTTGTATGCCATTTTTCATCATCAACTCTCATTTCTTGAGGTGAACCTATAAAAGCATGTATTGCCATTACT
>Ga0256914_1002876_pt1 | contig 14065 bp, 13 predicted proteins | sample HulkmetaG_FD_191571 | JGI IMG/M metagenome (GOLD analysis project Ga0256914, IMG submission 191571) | Hydrothermal chimney microbial communities from Main Endeavour vent field at the Juan de Fuca Ridge, Pacific Ocean - Hulk | ecosystem: Environmental > Aquatic > Marine > Hydrothermal vents ... | reverse complement strand
GGTACTGTGTTGCCATGTACCCACCTTTAACCTCGTTGCTGTAAATCATGGGGATGTTGAGCTTTTCGAACTCTTTTATGTGTCTTCCCATTATTACGAATGGTATGTTCTCCATTTCTATTAGTTGGTATATGTCGTCGTATTTCTCCTGATTTGGTGCAATTAAGAGTCCGTCAACTCTTCTTTCTAGTAACATTTTGATACCTTCAACTTCGTTTTGATACTCTCTGCTGGTGTTGACCAATATTACATGGTATCCGTGGGACTTTGCGGCAGATTCTATGCCCCTCAACACCTCTGCCCAGAAAGGGTTTGCGTTGTCCTCAATAATTACACCTACAATGTGGGTTTTCTGTTTTCTAAGGGATAGGGCAGATCTGTTGGGTACATACCCGAGACGCTTTGCAGCTTCGAGTACCTTCTGGCGTGTTTCCTTACTGACATCAGGCTTGTCGTTTATGGCACGGGAAACCGTATTTACGGACACGCCTACTTCTTCTGCTATCTGCTTCAGCGTTACGAATGCCATCTTTGGACTCCTTTTATTTATACGGTATCGATACCGGTATCGATACCGTATAAATATGGTAGCGCACCGCTTTCTGATTTTCAAGGGTTCAAAATTTCTCTTTTGTGGTTGAAGCTCTTGAAATTGAAAAAGCTGATGTTATGATATACAATAACTTATACGATCGATAGGAGTGTTGGGAATGTTGTTAGGTACTTTGGTAAACGCCGCAGCTATTGTGGGGGGAAGTCTCATTGGTCTTGCAATTCATGAGAGGTTTCCGGAGAGAGTAAAGACCATAGTCTTTCAGGGGATGGGGATTGCTACGCTGGTTATTGGCATGCAAATGGCCCTGCGTGTTGAGAATATCCTTGTGTTTATCTTTAGTATACTTGTGGGTGGTGTGCTGGGAGAGTGGATTGGATTAGAAAGGATACTTAACAACTTCATGAACAGTGTTCACGGTAGATTTCGCTCCACAGATGGTAAGTTTACGGAGGGCTTCGTTGTAGCATCTTTGCTCTTTTGTCTTGGCTCAATGGCGATTATAGGTGCAATCAATGAGGGGTTGAATTCTGATCATACATTGCTCTTCACGAAGGCCATTCTTGATGGCTTTGCATCCATAGCGTTTGCGTCTACCTATGGTGTGGGAGTTATGCTTTCTGCTGTTCCTCTGCTTCTCTATCAAGGGGGTATAACTCTTCTTGCGGCCCATGCTCGGGTGCTGTTTTCACCTGTAGTGGTTAGGGAGCTCACGGCTGTTGGTGGTGCTCTTATATTGGGATTGGGCTTTGACCTTTTGGAGGTGAAGAAGATAAAAGTCTTGAACCTTTTGCCTTCAATCGTGATTGTTGTAATACTGGCACTCCTTTTTGGTTGAGGGGGTATTTGTCGTGGAGAAGTGCAAAGTCGTTTCGATTAGAAGAGATAGAGGATTTCTGTGGGTTGAGGTGGAAAACACATCCTTGAGAGTTGCCGGTGGGGGTCAACCTTCTGATAGGGGAGTTATGATTTACGGGAACTTTTCATGTGCGATAGAAGAGGTAGTAAAAACGCCGGGTGGGTACGCTTTGAGAGTAGGTGACGAGGTTGATCTGGGCGAGGGAGATACTGTGTATTGCAAACTTGATGAGGACTACAGACGATTGCTTTCTCGGATGCACACGGGGGAACACATCCTTTCAAGGGCGTTGGAGTTAACTGTGCCTGGCTTGAGAATTTTGAAGGCTGAGCTTGGTGACCGTGTGTCTACTGTATTTGTAGAATCTCCGATAGAGATGGATTGGAATGTCATTTTTAGGGCAGAAAGATTAGCGAACTCTGTTATCCATGAGGGTAGAAAGGTTCATGTAAGGGTGGTAAAGCCGGAGGAGGCTCGGCGGATAAAGGATCTCAGGATAAAGTGGGATAGAATAGATAGTGACTTTATAAGGCTTGTTGAAGTTGAAGACTTTGACATTATTGCGTGTTCTGGCACGCATGTTGATGATACCCGTGAAGTAGGAGACATACTGGTGGTGAAACTTAATGGCAGTAGAGGTAAGTATGAAGTAAAGTTTGAACTGGATGCGATAGAAAGACTGTGGGATTATAGTTACAGGATGAGAAAGGTTGAGAGCGATGTAAATATGCAGATAGAGGATTTGGTTGACTCCTATAATAGGGCAAAGAGTGAGAACAAAAGACTGCAGAAGGACTTTAAGACTATAGCTAACTATGTGGACATTCCTTCAGAGCGAGTTGATGTGAACGGGAGGGGATTTTACTTCATATCTTTGGCTGGTTTTCCATCTCAGGTGTTAAGCATGTACCTTAGTAGGTTGCACAGGACCTGTAAGCGAGACTATGTTGTGTTGAATGTTATTGGAGATGAGTGTAATCTTTGCTTGAGTTTACCATCTTACACCGAAAGAGAGGCGGACAACTTGGTTGCTTGTTTGAGAGAAAAGATAGGTGCCAAAGGGGGAGGTAAAGGTATTTACAGGTTGAAGTCAAGTGTAGTGGATGCAGAGAAGATAGTGGAGTGCTTGAGGGAGTGTGTAAGATGACTGAGAGGTGGAGAGAGGTATTGTTGGAGGCGTGTAAAGATGGTAGGAGGGCTTCCCCCTTTGCGGAGGTGCGCAATGGGTGGATAACTGTTGAGGAGGAGGTAAATGCACTAACGGAAATCACGGCAGATGCCGTTAAAAAGCTGCAGAAGTTTTCTAATATACTGAGGTATGCGGGTAGAGGTGTACCGTGGGTACTCACCGTCTTCCTTGGGAGAATTATGTCGCAGAGGTTTGGGGTAGATGGAGATGTGATAGTTGCTACCACTATAGAGCCTGATAGGATAGAATCCATACAGCTTTTGGGTAAGAATGGTAGGCGTATCTGGGGATTGAGTATCCCTATAAACCATATAGAGGATCCATTTATCTACCCAATGGTGGTGAGAGAGCTGTTGCTTTCTGTGTACGGAGAAGAAGATCTTGCGGGCGAGCTTGCGTTTTTGGTGTTTGGTGAGGCGTATACTATGAGTGCTAAAGAGTTCAACCTGTTGTATGATAAGGATGTGGCTGAAGTTCCGATTGTGTCCCAGAAGGCGAGGAACATGTTAGGAGATTTTTCCCTTGATAGAAAGTCTGTGCTTTCCGCAATGGAGAAGTTTGTGATGGCTATTCCACCTGTTGAATTTGAGGACCTTTCTCTGCTCTTGAATGCCCTGTGGATGGCATATTTAAGTAAAGGAAGGAGGCGGGAACTCTCTCAGCTTTTCTTGACGACCGTTAAGTTGATAGAGGTAAAAAGATTGTGGGAGGAGAACAATGGGCGTATTACCTTCTCAAAAAATAAGGGAGCTCCTTAGAAGAAAGGAGATCCAGATTATACCCCTCCTTGATGAGGAGGAACAGATAGGAAAGGGCAGTATAGATGTTAGACTCGGTTTTGACTTTGTGTACTTTAGAAAAAGCAATATTTCAGTTGTTGACCCGTTGGATGTCTCGATGGATGATTACAACGAGAGACTCTTTTTAAGACCGGGTCAAAGACTTATACTTCATCCGAAGGACTTTGTGCTTGCGAGTACGCTCGAGTACATTGTATTTAGTGATAAGGTTATGGCGTATGTAGAGGGACGCTCGTCCTGGGGGAGAATGGGGCTGATTATAGCCACTGCTACCGTAGTTTCTCCGGGGTATAAAGGAATAATAACCCTTGAGATAAGTAATCTCGGTGATGTCCCAATAGCGTTATACCCGGGTATGAGGGTGGCTCAACTTGTGCTTCACACGGTTGAAGAGGGTGAAAAGTGGAGTTATTCTCACAGAGACAAGTATTTGTTTTCTCTTTCGCCGGAGCCTGGACGGATATCAAAGGATAAAGATTGGGGTATAATAAGAAGATGGACCCAAAAATAGATTTGATGCTAAACGACCTCAATCCGGAGCAGTTGGAAGCGGTGACATATATAGGTGGACCATTGCTTATAGTCGCAGGGGCTGGTAGTGGTAAAACGAGGATTTTAACCTATAAGTTTGCATATCTGGTTGCTCAGGGTTTCCCGCCGCCCTCGATAATAGCTGTGACTTTCACTAATAAGGCAGCAGACGAGATGCTTAGCCGGGTGAGGGCAATTGTGGGAAAGAGGTTGGGCAACCTTCACATATCTACATTCCACGCATTGGGATTGTGGATCTTGAGAAAACACATACACTTGATAGGTGGATACGACTCCAATTTTACCATAGTGGATACCAATGATCAGAAAAATATTGTTAAAGAAGCAGTAAAGGACCTTAACATGGATCTGTCCCTTGTTGATGTGGCACAGGTGATGTACCGTATAGCAGATTGGAAAAGGAGTAACCTGTTACCGGAGGACATTTCACCGGGCAACTACATAGAACAGAGAACACTTGCCATATACAGGAGATACCAGAAGAAGCTTAAAGATATTCGAGCGGTGGATTTTGGAGATCTTTTGCTCTACCCGTTGAGGATATTGGAAGGGTATCCCGATGTGCTTAATTATTATCAGAGCAACATTTCATACCTTCTCATAGATGAATATCAGGATGTGAATCCGATCCAGTATCAGATTGCGAGGATTCTGTGTTCTCACAATGATATGATAACGGCTGTTGGAGACCCTGACCAATCCATATATGGTTGGAGGGGGGCGGATATAACTAATATACTGAGTTTTGAAAGGGATTTCCCTAACGCTCGGGTGATAAAGTTAGAAAAGAATTATCGTTCTACCAAGACTATTCTCAAGGCTGCCAACAGTGTAATAGTGCATAATAGGATGAGAAAGAACAAGAGATTGTGGACGGACAACGAAGTTGGCAGTAAGGTCGTTCATGTTATTGCTCCTGATGAGGAGAGGGAGGCAAGGTTTATCGTGAATAAGATTACAGAACTCCTTGGACAAGGCTATACCTTTAAGGATTTCGCTATCTTCTACCGCATGAATGCACAGTCTCGACTCTATGAGGAATATCTGTTGAGGGAGGGGTTGCCATACAGAATAGTAAAGGGATTACACTTCTATGAGAGAAAAGAGATAAAAGACCTGCTGGCTTACCTGAATGTCCTTTCCAATCCCCATGATACGCTTAGTCTGAGGAGGATCATAAACATCCCCAATAGGGGAATAGGTCCCAAGAGGTGGGAATACATATACTCCAAGATAGCGGAGGGTGGCGATATATACAGTGGTTTAGAGTTGATTTTAAAGGAGAAGAGGCTTAAAGGTGGGGTAAGAGAATCTATGGAGAGGTTCTTTGAGCTCATGACTACTTTGAGGACGAGGTTGCACGAAGAGAGCCTTTTTGAAGTGGTAGCTGAACTTCTCGAGGAGAGTGGCTATTGGGACATGTTGAAAGAGGTTGATGATACCTCGAGAATGGAGAACATAGAGGAGTTTTTCTCCATAATAAGGAAGTTTGAAGATAGGAATCCGGGAGGTACACTGCGGAAGTTTTTGGAGGAGGTTTCTCTCTCAACCGATGTGGATACACTTGACACAACGGAGGAGAAGGTGAGCTTGATGACGCTGCATAGCGCTAAGGGTTTAGAATTTCCAGTCGTGTTTATGGTGGGAATGGAGGACGGTGTTTTACCCCATTATAGGAGTGTTCAGGATGGGGAAATAGAGGAGGAAAGGAGACTCTGTTATGTAGGGATGACGAGGGCAAAGAAGCTACTTTTCTTGACATCAGTTGAGAGACGGCTTTTGTTTGGTGCCATCATGGAACAACCGGTATCTCGTTTTGTGAGAGAGATGGATAAGGATACGAAGGAGACGATACCAATTGGGTTTACCTTTTCTGATAGGGGTGACAGGCTCCATAGGGTCTGGTAAGTCAACAGTTGTTCGCCTACTTGGTGAGCTTGGAGCTGGGGTCGTAAGCTTAGACGATGTAGGTCATGAAATCCTGAAAGATGAAGAGGTAAAGGATGCACTATTAAAGGCCTTTGGAAAGGGGATTCTTTCTCCAGATGGTGAGGTTGATAGGAGGAAGCTTGCCCAGAAGTCGTTTTCTACTCCTGAATCTGTGAGGTTGTTGAATGATATTACGCATCCGAAAATAGAGAGGAGATTAAAGAGCATAGTAGAGGAAGAAGGGAAGAAGGGAACGGAGTTTTTGGTTATTGAATCACCTTTACTTATAGAGGTTGGAAGCGAGGACTTTTACGATTTCGTGATTTTGGTTGTGGCTGATCTAGATAAAAGAGTTTGCAGGGTAAAGGATAGGGGCTGGGATAAAGAAGAGTTGCATAGGAGAGAACGCTTTTTCGTAGATGAAGAGATAAAAAGAAGACATGCTAACCTCGTCATACACAACAATGGTTCACTTGAAGAGCTCAGAAAGAAGGTGAAGGAAGCTTGGAGCTTTATCATCTCCCTAAGGGACATGTACCAGACTACATCGTAGAGTCTACAGAGGAGAGTGGTGGTGTAAGGCACGAGGTATTGGTGTTTGATAGTCCGTTTTCAACCCAGTACGATGTGAACAACAGAGTGCACCTTGAAGTGTTTACCCCTCTTGATGTGGTGGAGCACACGACGGTGATTTTCATTCACGGACTTGGCATAACACCTCGCAGGAAGAGGTTGTATGTTTTGTTACCACAAAAGTTGGCGGCAATGGGATATAGGAGCGTGTTTTTTACCCTTCCTTTTCACCTTGAAAGAAAACCAGCAGGTAAGAGCGCTATGCAGTGGTTTTCAGACTTAGACGATGTAGGGACACTACACTTTTACCATCAAGCCGTAGTGGACTTAAAGGCAACCCTAAACATATTATCTGATACGGAAGATTTTTCTTTGGTAGGGATAAGCCTTGGTTCAATGATAACTGCGGTTGCGCTTGGCGTTGAGGATAGGTTCAAAAGAGGTGTGCTTATACTTGGTGGTGGTAACTACGAAAGGATACTGTGGCACAGTCTTACCAAGTATGTAATAAGAGAAGGGTATTGTAATAGCAAGATGTGTCATCATTTCTACTCGAGGTTTCCAGAATACCTGCAAAACATTAAGGAGGCAGAATCCTGGAGAGTGGTTGAATGCCCAAAGATGTGTTTTTTGTTTGAACCTTTGACATTTGCCCCCTTTATAAAAGGCAAAGAGATAATGATGATAAATGCCATCTTTGACCTAATCATACCGAGAAAGGCAACATTGCAACTGTGGGATGAACTTGGGAGACCAGAAATCCACTGGCTTTTGGCGGGGCATGGAACATCTCTGTTCTGGGGAACGAGGATAGCCAGACTTATAAAGAGGTTTCTGGATAAAACCTCAAGGTGAGGTGGTTCCCTTTGAGAGTGGAGTTTATTGCTGAGGTTTCCAGCAATCATAACGGTGATCTGGATAGGTGTTTGAGGTTCATAGATGTTGCAAAGGAGTGTGGCTTTACTGCTGTGAAGTTTCAGCTGTTCAAAGTGAAAAAGCTGTTTTCTCCGGAGGCACTGCGTTTCGATCCGGCGTTACTGGATAGAGAGAAGTGGGAACTTCCTGTGGAGTTTTTACCTCACATATCTCAAAGGGCCAAAAGGCTCGGATTGAAGTTCATTTGCACGCCGTTTTACCTTAGTGCGGTTGATGAACTCTTGCCGTTTGTGGACGCTTACAAGGTAGCCTCTTACGAACTTCTGTGGGGTGGGCTGCTGGAAAGGATTGCAGCAACGGGAAAGCCTGTAATCATCTCTACGGGTATGGCTACACTTCGGGAAGTAGTTGATGCAGTGAACTTGATCGTGAAGGGAGGTGGCAAGGATATTACAATTCTTCACTGTGTTTCGAGTTATCCGGCACCAGTTGGTGAGTGTAATCTTTCTGCTATAGAAACGATGCGTAGGTCTATCAGTGTAAGTGGCGATGTTAGTCTCCGATTTGGATGGTCTGACCATTCAGTTAAGGAGGGAGTTATACTGCGTGCTGTCCATAGGTGGGGGGCTGAAGTCGTTGAGGTGCACTTCGACTTGGACGAAAAGGGGGACGAGTATGCCTTTGGGCACTGCTGGTTGCCCCAAAGGGCAAAGGGGCTTATAGAGATGGTCAGAGATGGTTTCCTGTCTGATGGTGATGGTGAAAAGATGCCAAGAAAGATAGAGCTTGATGAGAGGATGTGGCGTGCAGATCCTGAGGATGGGTTAAGGCCGCTAAAGATCACTCGTAGGAGACTTAGAAGGGATGATTGATTATGGAGAAAGTAATTGCCTTTGTGGTCGTGAGGCTGTCCTCGCTGAGATTACCACGAAAGCAACTGCGTATGATAGGAGACAGGAGATTGATAGACTGGACTATAAGGGGAATTAAGCAGAGCAAGTATGTAAACCGCATAGTTATAGCTACGACTGACGAGCCTGAAAGCAAAGAGCTTGAAGAGGTAGCTGCAGAGCACGGTGTTGAGGTATTCTTCTATGATGGAGATGTAAACGATGTGGTGGGAAGATTAAACACAGCAGCCTCTTTTTACAACTGTGAAGTGTGCTTGCTCATAAGCGGTGATTGTCCTCTTGTTTGGGCACCTTCCTTAGATAAATTAGTTTGCAAGATTCTGCATGACGAGAGGCTTGATATGGTGGGATTCTGCTTGAAGGATGGTAAGCCGCCGATACATGAAGGGATGAGTGTTTATAGGAGGAGGTGCTGGAGACTTGCAGATGGACTTTCAGATACTACTAATCTGCGAGAGCACCACTTTCCTATTGTGAAGCTGAAACCGGAGCTGTTTAATGTAGGTTGTGTCCTTGATGATGACCTCTTTTATAGGGTGAAACATCGGGTTTCGGTGGACACCGTTGCAGACCTTGAGTTTATGAATGCGGTGTATATGGAGCTCAGGCAAAGCGGTAAGGAATTTAATATGCCTAATCTTGTAGAGCTTCTGATAGAAAAACCGGAACTGATGAATATAAACAGAGATGTTCACCAAATGGGCCTGTATGAAAGGCAGAAAAGGGCGTTGTTCAAAGTTAGGGGTCTGGACAACCTCAACCTTCTGTTAGGCATGGCTTACGAGCTTACCAAGAAGGGTGTTGGTGTAAGGTTTATGGTAAGAGACGATAAGGCCAGAGAGATGATAAACAATAGAGGATTTGGAACCTTAGATGCAGAGGTGGTCGAATCAGAGTTTGATATTTTGATTAGTGGATAGGTGTTTTAACTGGGGGAGAGATGGGGTGGGGAAAAAGGTTGTTATTAAGTTTAAAGCGTCTGAGGATGTAGGATTGGGACACCTTTATCGAAGCATATCTTTGTCTGAAATCTTGAGGAGTGTGGGGTATCAGGTTGTTTGTGCAATTAACGATTTTACTCTTGCCAAGAGGGAACTCTCTGCTAAGTCTGTGCGGTGGTTAGTAAATGCATTTGATTCCGAGGAGGCATTTGTTGATTATCTCCTTGCTGTGGAGAAGCCAGAGGTCATTGTGTTTGATGAGAAGTACGAATACAGGCGTTCGGACTTGTTGAGGTGGAAGTCGAGGGCAAGGCTTGTTTCTATAGATTTTGTCGGTGCTGATTACCATCTGTTTGACCGTATCTTGATCCCAAATGCCCACTTTATAAATGTGTATCCAGCTCTTCGAAATGTGTTGTGGGGCTTTGAGTATGTGATAATAAACGAGAGTGTCAGAAAGAAGATACCCAGAGATGAGCCCCCAACAGGTGTTAACAACATAGTCGTTACTACCGGAGGGAGTGACCCGGAGGGCGTTTTCTTCTGGTTGCTTGATGTGTTTAAGGGCATACATAAAAATGCGACTTTTTTGGTTGGCAAGGCTTTTAAACATAGGAAAGATCTTTGCCTTGCAAATGTTCCTCGGAATGTAGCTGTAAGGCCTTACAGCCTTGATGTATTGCTCGAAGCAGATGTGGTTGTTTCGCTGTTTGGCGTTACCGTTTATGAGCTCATTTATTTGAGGATACCTACCATAGTCGTAGCTCATACAAAGGAGAACGCTGTTTCCGCATGTGTTTTGAAAGAAAGGTGTGGTTGTGTAGAGACACTTGGTTTTTTCAGGGATATTGGCATTGAAGTGGCGAGGGAGGGTATTAGGGACTTTATCAAGGATAAATCGAAACTTGCCGAAATATTTAATAGGGAGAGACTCCTTAAAATAGGTGATGCGACGAAGATAGCTGCTGCTGTCGTGGGTGGGGAGGAAAGAAGTACATGAAAGTGTTGCAGTGTGGATACCCGAGATCTGGGAATTACCTTTTATGGAAGATACTGAGGAGATGTCAGGAAATGGTCGGAGAGTACAGTAGCTTTAGTACAAGGAGTGGGATAGGAAGCTTGGTCGAAAAGATTTATAAGGTTTTGGGATTGAAGCCTTATTTTAACGAAGTTTTTGAAATGGATGAGATTGAGGTGAAGGATGGAGATATCTATTTTTACAAGGTTTTGCGGGAAGATGGTGTACTTTCTTCTTTTTTGGATGTTGATCTGAATCTTTTGTTTTCTGTCTCATCTCTGGTTTGGTCGCATACTTCTCCAGATGTATTAGATAAATGCGATGTTTTAGAATATTTTGATAAGCGATTTTACATACTTAGAGACGGTAGAGCAGTGATTAACTCTCTTATGCATCATGTGGTTAGGAAAGAGGTGCTCTCCACTTATCCTATTTACAAATATGTGACCGTAGATGAAGTGTATGGTGATTTCTCTCTTTTTAGGAGGTATGTTTCTGCGTGGGAAAGGCATGTGAGTTCTTTTTTAGCTATGAGAGATAAGTTTACTCTGATTAGATTTGAAGATTTAACTCGTAGCTGTGTTGGAATGAAGGTTATACTATCTACTTTTGGATTGGAAAAGATGTTAGAGAGTTTTATGAGTGAATTCTCATTTTCTAATATGAAGAAGAGCGCTTCTACTCATTTACGAAAAGGGGACGATAATGATTGGAGGAATTTTTTTACAGATGGGCATAAAGATATATTTAAAGAGATAGCAGGAAATTTGCTGGTGAAACTTGGATATGAAAAAGATTTTAATTGGTAGGGAAGCACTTCATAATCTAATATCTGACCAAAAGCATGTTTTGGGTATTTCTTTGGTTATGAAGTGAGATGGGTGTTACATAGAAGGAGTAGGGAGGGAGAAATAGGAGATGGATGAGCCTATTGTCAGCGTAATTATACCTGTGTATAACAGGGAAAGTTTTTTAGGTAGGGCAATAGGGAGTGTTTTAGGTCAAAGTTATGGGGATTTTGAGCTTATAGTGGTAGATGATGGTTCTACGGATAATACACCAGAAGTAGCGTTAAGCTTTAAGGATAGTAGGATGATTTATGTGCGGTGTAATGAGAATAGAGGTGTATCTGTTGCAAGGAATAGGGGAATAGCCATTTCGAGAGGTAAGTATCTGGCTTTTTTAGATAGTGATGATGAGTGGTTACCGGGGAAGCTTGAAAAGCAGGTAAGGGTGATGAATGAAAGCCCCCCTGAGGTTGGGGTAATATATACGGGCTATTTGCAGTTGATGGATAAAGAAGTTACTGAGAGTCCTTTTTTGTCCGTAGTGAGAATAACAGAAGGAAATATACATGAAGAGCTTTTAAGGGGTGACTTTGTTCTTATATCTTCTGCTTTGGTGAGGAGAGAGGTAGTGAAGAGGGTAGGTGGTTTTGACGAGTTGCTTCTTAGTGCTGAAGTTTGGGACTTTTGGTTGAGAGTTTCCAAAGAGTATGTTTTTAGATTTTTAAGGGACCCCTTGGTGAAGAGGTATATTCATAGTAGCAATATAAGCTCCAGTTTTACTGATTCTGCGAGAATTGAGATTGAAGGAGTAAGGAAGTATCTTTGTCAGAAATATTCGCAAGAACTTGGCATGTTAAGAGATGATATGGAACAGCTGGGGGAATACGGTGGTATAAATGTACTTTTTAATAGCATTCGAAATGAGGGTAGATGTGTAGTTGTATTTGGTGCGAGTGCCCGGGGTAGGGGTGTTCTTAGATATTTAAAGAGTAAAGGTATAAGGTGTAAGTTTTTTGTGGACAACGACAAGAAGAAGTGGGGAAAAGTTGTTGATGGGCTCGAGGTTAAACCCCCTGATAGTATTAGCAAAGATGATGTGGTATTTGTGGCAAGTGCTTGGTGTAGAGAGATATTAAGCCAGCTTGAGGAGATGGGAGTGAAAAAGCGCTTCGTGGTTTAACTAGAGGTATGTTTTGATATTCCCCAAATATGAAGTGGCGTATACATAACCTAAAGTGTAGTTGTTTTGTTAGTGAAAAGTTATATTGTAGTTTGTTGAGGTGGTACCATGGATGTGCGGGCTTTTTATCGGTATGTTGGAGAGCTTGTAGATGAAAGTACATGGCATTTCAAAAATAAGAGCAGTGTGAAGAAGAGCTTGGATGCTGTGAAGGATCGGGAAATTCCTGTTGTTATTTGGGGTGCAAGCAGCGGCGGAAAACGAGTACTTTCTGCTCTTAGGGACTATGGTGTTTCTGTTAAGTATTTTGTCGATAGTGATCCGCTCAAGTGGGGTAGTAGGGTAAGTGGATTGGAGGTAAAAGACCCAAATTCTCTTCAAAGAGATGAGGTTGTCGTGATAGGGAGTGTATACGAGAAGGAGATGGTTCAGGTCTTAAAGGGGAAGGGTATAAGATATGTTTCGGGTGTGCTTGGTTTATTGGAGTTTAGCATAGATGGGAGGTTGCTTTTGGAGAAGCGAGACCTCCTGTTTGAGGTGTGGCAAATGCTGTCTGACGACGAGAGCAGAGATACATTTGTGAAGGTGCTGGTTTATGCGGTAGATGGGGACGCTTCTAAGATTGCTGTATCTCGATACAGACAGTATTTTCATCCACTCGTTAGGCCGGTGGGTGGAGATATTGTAGTGGATGGTGGAGCCTATAATGGTGATACTGTGTTGGGGGTAGTTGGAGAAGTTGGTAAGGATGTTGTGATATTTGCCTTCGAACCGGAAGAGGAGAACTATCGGGAGTTGGTGGATAATACGAAGCACTTGGAAAACTGTGTTACAGTCAGAGCAGGGCTGTGGAGTGCGAGTAAGAGGTTGAAGTTTAGGGGAAAGGGTGTTAACGGCCATGTGGTTGATGATGGTGATGGTTATTTTGTGGATGTGGTTTCTCTGGATTCGTTTTTCGGTGGCAGGGAGGAGATTCCCACTTTGATAAAGATGGATATAGAAGGTGCTGAAGTGGAGGCGTTGAAGGGGGCAAAAGATATCATAGTGCGGTACAAACCGAAGCTTCAGATATCAGTTTATCATAGGACATCTCATTTGTGGGAAGTCCCCTTGATGCTTAAGGAGTGGGTCCCTGAGTACAAGGTGTTTTTTGGGCATCATAGAATGAACTGGTGGGATAGTGTTTTGTACTGCACTGTTGGGTAGGGGGTGGTTTATGGTGTTAACTGAGATTGCGAGGGATGTGAGGAGACTGATTGTGCTTTCCATATATCATGGTGGTTCAGGCCATCCTGGTGGATCTCTGTCCATTGTAGAGTTGCTCGTTTACCTCTACTTTGAGGAGATGCGGATAAGCGATTTGAATGATCCCTATAGGGACAGGTTTGTGCTCTCCAAGGGGCATGGATGTCCTGCTTTGTATGCTGTGCTTTCGAAGAAGGGGTTTATAAGTGAGGATGAGCTGTGGAAACTCAGGCACACTGGGGCACTCCTTCAGGGACATCCGGAAGTGGGAATACCGGGTATAGAGGCAGCTTCTGGCTCTTTAGGGCAGGGCTTTTCTGCTGCTCTTGGTATGGCAATAGGAGGAAAGAGGCTGAACAAACCTTTTAGGGTTTATACCATTCTGGGTGATGGTGAATGCAATGAGGGGGAAGTGTGGGAAGGTGCAATGTTTGGGGTGCATCACGAACTTGACAACCTGGTTGCTGTGGTTGATTATAACGGGCTTCAGAGTGATGATAGGTGTGATAACATAACGGCATTAGGAGATTTGGCGTCCAAGTGGAGGGCGTTTGGGTGGAATGTAATTGAGATAGATGGACATGACTTTGAGGAGATAAGGTATGCATTTGATAGAGCGAAGAGAACTAAAAATGTGCCAACCTGCATTGT
>Ga0256914_1002875_pt1 | contig 14066 bp, 15 predicted proteins | sample HulkmetaG_FD_191571 | JGI IMG/M metagenome (GOLD analysis project Ga0256914, IMG submission 191571) | Hydrothermal chimney microbial communities from Main Endeavour vent field at the Juan de Fuca Ridge, Pacific Ocean - Hulk | ecosystem: Environmental > Aquatic > Marine > Hydrothermal vents ... | reverse complement strand
TTAATATGGGCCAGGGAAGAGGGAGAAAGGGATACTATTGGCATGGAAAAAAAGTATGCAATAAGAGAGAGTAGAAGGGATATGAGCATGGAGCTTGGGATAGTTATTACATGGCTTATTTCTCTTCTGGTGTATATAGCCTTTGGAATGATTCGTAGAAGAATATATGGCAACAAAAATACTTTTGTTATAAGATTTACTAATCCAACTCCTATCAAATGATAGGATCCTATTCCAATACCAACTACTATTGCAGAAAGAGCAAGAAATATAGATTCAACTATAAAAAACTTAAAACACATTCCAACTTGACGGGCACCTACAATTCCAAACGCACAAACAATAAATAATGCTGCACTCAATGCATCCAGATTTACCATAATAGGAGATATAGTAAAATGATGTAACATAAATTACCTCCTTTTATCTAATGACTAAATGCACTACTCATCATGGCAATCACAGAGATAATAAAGGCTGCACTCATAAATTCGCTGATCCTATATAGACGAAGTTTTGCAAGAGAAGATTCAATAACAGCTATCACCAACACAAACAAAAGGATCTTTAAAAAAATTAAGGGAATAGCCATGAGCACATCTCCCCAGGCAGGGGAGGATGCCAGTCCCCACGGAGATACAAGCACATTCAGGAAGATACACATGAGCACAAAAAATTTCATATACCCTCCCCACTTCATCATAGCCGCAGACCTTCCCGAAAACTCCAGAGATTTGGATTCCTCAATCATGGCCAGTTCAAAGTGACCTGCGGGATTATCCACTGGCAAACGTCCCTTTTCTGCCAAAATCAACATTAAAAATGCTATAAGGATAAGGACATGGGATGGTTCAAAAAAATTGCTTATGGGACTTATCCATCTTTGTTGAACAATAAATGGAATAGTGGAATCTGCTACATAAGAGACAGTAAAAAATACAATTATAAATATGGGTTCAGCCAGAAACCCCACCATCCTGCTCCTGCTGGCACCCATTGCCCCATAGGGATTAGAGGCATCCACTGCGGCAAGGGATGCAAAAAAACCTGCAAGTGCCAGGATAAATCCTCCTCCCACCATATCTCCCATAAATGCCCAGAAGAGGGGATAGGAGGTTAGAACAGGTATAAGGAGTGTCACAAAGATAGGGGCCATAAATACCAGATAAGGGGTCACCCTAAATATCCAGGTGGCATCCTCAGATACCACCTCATCCTTGGAAAATAGCTTCCAGATATCCCTATAGGGCTGGAAGATAGAGGGCCCCTTTTTGAACTGAAGCCTCTCCTCCACTTTATTCAGGATGCCCACACATAGAGGGGAGAGGAACATAACCACCCCCACCTGCACCAGGTTAAAGAGAAGATATTTTATCATAGGGTTCCTCCTCAAAGCTCCTCTTTAAAGACTGGACAAAACTTCCCTAATTTTTCCCAATAACCACACCTCGTAAGAGGGACCTAAAATTAGGGAGAGAATTTAAAGAAAAGAAGGGGGGATAGGATAGAAAAAACACTGGGGCACATGATGGAGTCCTCCTTGTTCGTCAATAGTTATGAAAAACATCCCAGGAGTCATCAGCCCAGGGGCAGTTATGGGGGACTCCATCCCGCATTGAGGGGAAAGTACTATATGCTCTTTCTCCACGATGTCAAGGGGTGCCCTCCCTGCCCTTTCAGGCACCAGTTGAGATTTTACCACTTTATCGCTTGTCAACATGGCCTTCTAAGTGTATCAAGTCTTGATAGACCAAATAAAAAATAAGGGGTGGAGATATGCTATTAAATCAACAAATTCACGGATTTTTAGAAAGAAGCTCATGGATAAGAAAGATGTTTGAAGCGGGAATGGAACTCAAAAAGAGATATGGGGAAGATAATGTCTTTGACCTTAGCCTTGGCAATCCTGACCTGCCTCCCCCTCCGAGCGTTCAAAAGGCCCTGGAAGAAATAACCAAAGAGGCAGGCTCTCCCTATGTATTTGGATATATGCCCAATGCAGGGGTCCCCTCTACCCGTGAAAAGCTCTCAAGATATATATCTCGGGAGCAGGGGGTGGAGGTGGCTTCCTCTCATGTGATGATAACCTGTGGGGCCGCAGGGGCACTAAACTGTCTCTTCAGATGTATATTGGAGAAGGGGGATAAGGTGGTCTGCATTGCCCCCTACTTTGTAGAATATGCCTTTTATCTGTCCAACCATGGAGGAGAGCCCCTTGTGGTGCAATCCAGAGAGGACTTTTCTCTGGATATAGATGCCATAAAAAACTCACTTGAACCCTCCGTGAGGGCGGTGATTATAAACTCTCCCAACAATCCCACTGGCCAGGTATATACCGCCGAGGAACTCAGGGCACTAGGGGAAGTAATGGAGGAATTTTCCAAGGCCACTGGGAGAAGATTATTTCTCATCTCAGACGAGCCTTACAGGTTTCTCTCCTATGATGGGATAGAGATTCCATCTGTATTTGATTGCTATAAGGATAGTATTGTGGTGAGTTCCTTTTCCAAAAACATCTCTTTGGCAGGGGAGAGGATTGGATATGTGGCCCTAAATCCCCAGATGGAGGGGGCAGAAGAACTCATGAATGGGCTCATATTTGCCAACAGGATACTGGGATATGTAAATGCCCCTATTATTGGACAAAAGATCCTGGAAAGGGTGCTGGGGGACCAGGTGGATGTAAGTGTATATGAAAGGCGCAGGGAGATAATGGCCCAGGTCCTCAAAGATGCAGGTTATAGCTTTATCATGCCAAAAGGGGGCTTCTATTTCTTCCCCCGCTCTCCCATCAGGGATGAGATAAAGTTTATTCGCATATTACAGGAAGAGAGGATACTGGCAGTACCAGGATCAGGGTTTGGAAGGGCCTCTCACTTTAGACTCTGTTTTAGTGTCCCAGAAAAGGTAATAGAAGGTTCTGCCCGGGGATTCAAGAGGGCAATGGAGCGCATATGAGCCTTATATTGTAAATTGACTTAAGTAACCTTTTGGTTTAAAGAGGCATCCCCTTGACAGGGGATTTATCACAGAACCACGTGAGAGCATTTACAGGATCCTAGAGAAATGTTTGATAATCTATCGGAAAGACTTGATGGAATATTTAAGAAGCTAAAGGGCCAGGGAAGATTAGACGAAAACAACATCCAGGAGGGTCTTAGAGAGGTACGTCTGGCCCTGTTGGAGGCAGACGTCAATTATCGGGTGGTTAAGGATTTCATATCCAGGGTAAAGGAGAGGGCCCTGGGACAGGAGGTCCTAAGGAGTCTCACCCCTGGACAGCAGGTGGTAAAGATAGTCCACGAGGAACTTATAACCCTCCTGGGAGGAGAAAGCACACCCTTAAATCTGAAAGATATCCCAGCAATTATAATGCTGGTTGGACTCCAGGGCTCAGGGAAAACCACCACTGCCGCAAAGCTTGCACTTTATCTAAAGGGTCAAAAAAAGAAGGCCTACCTTGTTCCCGCAGACACCTATCGCCCCGCTGCAATAGAGCAACTCCAAAAACTGGCCTCAGAGATAGAGGTGGAGTGCTTCCCCTCTAAGGCAAGCATGGACCCTGTGGAGATCGCAGAAAAGGCCCTATCTCATGCCCGTTCTAATCTCCTGGATGTGGTAATCATTGACACTGCAGGCCGACTCCATATTGATGAACCCCTTATGGAAGAACTTGTAAGGATAAAGGAGAGGGTCCAACCCTCAGAGATACTCCTTGTGGCAGATGCCATGACGGGCCAAGATGCGGTGAATATAGCGGAAAGTTTTAACAATCGTCTGGACCTCACTGGGGTGATACTCACCAAGCTGGAAGGAGATGCCCGTGGAGGGGCGGCCCTTTCTATCTGCTCCATAATAAAAAGGCCCATCAAGTTTGTGGGGGTAGGAGAAAAGCTCAAGGACCTTGAGGTGTTTCATCCAGACAGGGTGGCCTCCCGGATCCTTGGAATGGGGGATATCCTCACCCTCATAGAAAAGGCCCAGAGCACCTTTGATGAAGAGGAGGCGGAAAGACTTGAGGAAAAACTCCTCAAGGCAGAGTTTGACCTAGAAGACTTCAGGAATCAACTGAGAAAGATAAAAAGATTGGGCTCATTGGAAGGCCTCTTAAAACTCATTCCTGGAATGGGTAAGCTTCGGGATCAGCTCAAAAATGCCCAGATGCCAGAAAAGGAGTTGATAAGGACCGAGGCCATAATCAATTCCATGACCCCACAAGAGCGAAAAAATCCCAAGATAATAAACCAGAGTAGAAAGGAGAGGATAGCCAGGGGAAGTGGAACTACTGTGGCAGAGGTAAATCAGCTCCTGAAGAATTTCAATCAGATGAAGAAAATGTTCAAAAAACTCTCGGGCAAGTCCAAAAAAAGGACAATGGGCCTGGGAGATGGCATGACTTCTCCCTTTGGCATGGGAGCAGAACCAAGTCCCCTCCCCAAGAGTACATTTACAAAGAAAAAAAAGGTCAGAAAAAAGAAAAAGCGTCAGAAGAAAAAGGGAAAAAAAAGGAGATAGTCATCTAGGAGAGGAAACTTTGTGTTGCGTTTTTCAGTCAAAATTGCTATAGAAAAAATTCATTTTTTTTGGGGGTGATAAGAATATGGCAGTGAGAATCAGACTTACGAGAATGGGTTCTAAGAAGAGACCTTTTTATAGGGTAGTGGCAATTGATAGTCAAAGAAAACGAGAGGGAAGGGCGCTGGATTATATGGGATACTATAATCCCATGGTGGATCCAGCAGAGATTAAAATAGACCTAGAGAAGGTAAAGTACTGGATGGACAAGGGGGCCGAACCCACAGAGACAGTGGCATCTCTTTTGAAGAAGGTGGGATATAAGTTCCAAAAATAATTTTGGATTTCTGGGCAAGGTGATTTTTTTGTAAGGATTTATTTCTATGTTAAAAATCAGTAGTAGACGTGGAGGTACGCTATGTTCAAAGAATTAGTTGAGTACATTGCAAAGGCTTTGGTGGACAACCCTGATGCAGTACAGGTTACAGAGATTGAAGGAGAGCAGACCTCTGTAATTGAACTTCGTGTGGCCAAGGAGGATCTGGGAAAGGTGATTGGAAGACAGGGCCGCACAGCAAGGGCAATCAGGACAATCCTTGGAGCGGTATCCACAAAGGTACAAAAGAGAGTAGTTCTGGAAATCCTGGAATAACGATGGCAAAAAATACCAGATCCAGGTTCTTGGTTCTGGGGAAAGTACGAAAACCACATGGCTTAAAAGGGGACCTCAGTGTGGTAAGTTATGCTGAGTCCCCTTTAATTTTTAAAAGGGTTAGGAGGATATTTCTGGAATTGGAAGATTCCCCTCCAATTCCATTTGAGATAATAAGATACAGGGAACATGGTAAATATATATTGCTGAGGCTGAGAAATATCCTTACTAGAGACGAGGCTGAATCTTGGAGGGGAGCAGAGGTATTGATATTGAGAACAGATATCCCTGTGGAAGAAGGGGAGGTCTTTTTTGTGGACCTTATTGGATGTCGCGTATATCTTCCAGATGGGATAGAGGTTGGGAAGATAAAGGAAGTAAAGAAATATCCGCAGGAGATATGGGAAATTGAGGATAAAGAGGGACATGAGATCCTCTTTCCTGCTGAAGATGAATTTGTGGAAAGACTGGACGTGGAGGAAGGGGAGGTGGTTATAGCCCCTCCCCCAGGTCTTTTAGAGATATATGGATTTTCTCCTTCAAACAAGTCCTTTTAGGTTGTGATGCACTTTAATATCATCACCCTCTTCCCTGAGTTTTTTAACTCTCCCCTCTCTCAAGGTCTCATAAAAAAGGCCATAGAAAAAAATCTCCTCTCCTTTTCCTTTATAAATCCCAGGGATTATACCCGGGATAGACATAGAAGTGTGGACGATAGGCCCTATGGAGGGGGGGCGGGTATGGTGATGATGGTGGAGCCTCTCTACAGGGCCATTTCATCCCTTGATAAAAAGGGAAGGCTTATCCTCTTTTCCCCCCGTGGCACCCCCCTTACTCACAGAATGGCCAGGTCCCTATCCAAAGAGGAAATCATCACCTTTATATGTGGGAGATATGAGGGTATTGACGCACGCATAGAGGAGATATTCTCTCCGCTGGTGGTAAGTATAGGGGATTTTGTGTTAAATGGGGGAGAGTCCGCATGTATATGTGCCATTGAGGCCATATCCCGCTTTATTCCGGGATTTATGGGAAAACAGGATTCTGCAATGGAAGAGAGCTTTTCCTCAGGTATATTAGAATATCCTCACTATACCAGGCCTGAAACCTTTATGGGACATTCTATACCACCTATCCTCCTGTCTGGTCACCATGAGAATATAAGAAAATGGAGAAGAAAACAGGCACTTATAGACACCTTAAGGCTCAGGCCTGAGCTCCTTGAAAGGACATTTCTCTCTCCTGAGGACTATCAGATCTTGAGGAAGGAAAAGGGACATGGTCTGGGGAAAAACCTCTATGTGGCCCTGGTACACCACCCTGTGCTAAATAATAGAGGAGAAACAACCACTGTATCCTTAACCAATCTGGATATCCATGATATAGCGAGGGTATGTAAGACCTATGGTATATCTGGCTTTTTCCTGGTAACCCCTATAAGGGACCAAATGAGACTGGCCAGGCGTCTTATATCCCACTGGCTAGACGGTCCAGGAAAGGGGGCAAATCCCCACAGGGAAGAGGCACTGAAACTGGTGAAGATAGTGGAGTCTGTCTCCCGCTGTGAGGAGATCATAGAAGAGGTAACAGGGTATCCCCCTGTGGTATTTGCCACTAGTGCAAGGGATGAAGGTGATATCCCCTACGTCCACGTAAGAAAAATACTCTCCAGGAAGAAGATAGTGTTATTGCTCTTTGGCACGGGACATGGCTTGGCCCCCTCTATTATGGAGTCAGTGGAAGGGGTGCTTCGGCCTCTTCGGGCCTTTGACTCATACCGACACCTCTCTGTAAGGTCAGCGGTGTCTATTGTTGTGGACAGGATATTAGGGGACGTATGGTGACTAGATGCTCCAAGAGCCTAATGGGAAAAGACCGCAGAGGCAATCCATCCCCCTGCAATAAAGGTACCCAAGGAACTCCCTATATTGGCAAAGGCCACCACCAATAATATCTTGCTTATGGGATTGGACCAGAATCCCTTAACACTCAAAATATCCTCTGGAAGCCTCTCCATATCCATCACAGTGGGCCTCTTCACCCATGCCTGCACCAGCCCTGCCACCCATCCTGCTGCTATCATTGGATTGAGACTGGTAATTGGAGCGGCCACAAAGGCGGCCCCTACAGCAAGGGGATGTCCCAGGGCAAGGGCCACCCCCAGGGCAGATAAGAGACCATTTACCATTACCCATATTGCAATAGAGTGAAGGGAGAGAGTGGCTCCCCCCCGAAAAAAACCATAAGAGATAAGCCCTACTATAAGGAGGGGGATAATCCACTTTAAGACACGAGAGGACCTGGAGGGAGGAGGAATAGTCAATAGATCCCCTATCTCCCTTTCCTGAGATATATATCTAGTTATCCCCTTTATATGACCTCTACCCACTACTGCAACCACCTTTTCTCCAGGGGCCTGTCTTATCTTCTGAGAGAGATAAATATCCCTCTCGTCTATTAACTTCTCTTTAATTCCGGGAAATGCAGAAGATATCTCCTTCAACATCACTTCAAATTCATCCCCATGTTTTAGCCTTTCAATATCTTCCTCCTCCACATCTCCCACAGAAAATATGCCAAAGAGCATCTCCTTCACCAGCCTCATCTTCTGCCAAAAAGACAGATGCCCCCATACCCTCTTTAGGGTAATATTTACATCCCTGTCTGCAAGCACCACCTCTGCACCCACCTCCCTAGCACAAATCACCGCTTGAATCATATCTTCCCCTGGTCTTACCCCAAGCCTCTCACCTATCTTCTTATAGAAAACAGAAAGCATCAGTTGCATAAGCACAAAAAGGGCCTTTTTTTCTCTAATAACCTGAACTATATCCATCTTTTTCCATCTATCCTGATTAAAGATAGATTCCCACCTTGACTCACACAACTCCACACATACACTGTGGGGACGTACCTCTTTAATCAAGGCCCTGACTTCCTCTACACTCTTTTTGGATACATGCGCTGTTCCCAATATATAGATATGCCTCTCTCCAAGTACCAGATGTATAAAATTATCTCTCTGCTCTAATATCTCCATAAGGTCCACGCTCACCTAAGGTTAATGCTCATATCCTCACTCATAATTATGAGCAAATTCTAATTCCTCTGTCTCTTTCTATATCTCAAAGATACCATGGGACATATAACATCCTCAAAATACTAATGGCCAAAAAAACATCTTAAAGGGCCAATCCTTATAGAAAGAGGTCCATAATTACCCCTGCACATAACACACAGGCAACAATTGCATTTAGATTAAAAAAGGCCAGAGAAATGTGCTGAGTCCTATCAGGGGTAACCAGGATGTGCTCCAGCATCAGAATAAGAGATACCCCCAAGAGGCTTAAAAAATATATCCAGCCCAAGGAGAAGGAAAAACCACCCAGAAAGAAAAAGATTATGGCGATCACATGGGAGAGGGTGGAGATGTATAGGGAAGATGCTTCCCCTAGATTGGCTGGGAGGGAATGGAGGCCCTCTTCCCTATCAAAATCCACATCCTGACAACTATATATAATATCAAATCCCGCTACCCAGAATAACACTCCAAAGAAAAAGTCCAAGATGCCTGGCACAACTACTGGTCTAAAACCCAGCCATCCCCCTAAAGGGGCCAGGGCCAGGACTGAGCCAAGCCAGAAGTGACAGAGGGAGGTAAAGCGCTTGGAATAACTATATAGACCTGCCCACACCACAACAGGCACAGAGAGAAGAAGACACACACGATTCAACATAGCGCACGAAATCACAAATAATATTGCACACACCAATGCAAAACCCCACGCAAATCCCACACCCACATCTCCCACCACCAGAGGTCTGTTGGAGGTCCTGGGATTCTTTGCATCAATATCTCTATCAACTATCCTGTTTATAGTCATTGCAAATGAACGTATGCACACCATGGCCACAGAGACCCAGAAAAATTTCTCCCATCCTGGCCATCCATCAGCGGCAAGGAATAGGCCTATATAGGCAAAGGGAAGGGCAAATATAGAATGTTCTATCTTTATCATCCTGGCAACAGCGAGCACATCTCTAATCATATATCATCTCTCCCATCTAAATGGGTAGTTAGGGGACCACCTTTAAAAAACGTCTCTTTCCCACCTTGATGACCTTTTCCCCCTCCAGGGGTAATAGGGAATAAAGGGGATCCACTATACGGGCCCCATCCACAGAGATCGCATTCTGACGACATAATCTCTTAACCTCGCTCCTGGACTTACATAGACCCGCATCTACCAACACAGAGGCAAGGTCTGTGTCCTCCCTGTTGCCCAGGGAGAGCACTGGAATGTCCGAGGGGAGGCTATGACGTGAAAAGACCCTGTTAAACTCTTCCCTTGCCCTATCTGCCTCGTCCTTTCCGTGAAATCTGGCAGTTATCTCCCAGGCAAGGTCCTCCTTTACCTTTTTGGGATGAAGGGAACCATTTTTAATCTCTCTCTTCATCCTCTCTATCTCTGCCATGGTCCGATCTGATAACAACTCATAGTATCTCCACATAAGTTCATCAGATATGGACATGAGCTTTCCAAACATATCCCCAGGGGCCTCCTCTATTCCCACATAATTTCCCAGGGACTTACTCATCTTGTGTATCCCATCTAGTCCCTCCAGGAGGGGCATGGTAATAATGACCTGTGGTTCCATCCCCTCTTGCCTCTGAAGGGTCCTTCCCACAAGTAGGTTAAATTTTTGATCCGTTCCCCCAAGTTCCACATCGGCCCTCATGGCAACAGAATCATATCCCTGGACCAGGGGATAGATGAATTCATGAATAGCGATAGGCCTCCCTTCTTGAAACCTCTTATTAAAGTCATCTCTCTCCAGCATCCTGGCCACGGTATAGCGGGAGCATAGACGTATAAAATCTGCGGCGGAAAACCTGTCCATCCACTGAGAATTGAAGAGTATCTGGGTGCGCTCGGGGTCCAGTATCTTAAATATCTGTCTCTTATAGGTCTCTGCATTCTTGAGGACTTCCTCCCTACTAAGGGGCTTTCTAGTCTCGGACTTACCAGAGGGGTCCCCTATCATCCCTGTAAAATCCCCAATAAGAAAGAGCACTGTATGTCCCAGGTCCTGAAAATGTTTAAGCTTTTGGATGAGGACAGTATGACCTAAATGAAGGTCAGGGGCGGTGGGGTCAAATCCCGCCTTTATCCGAAGGGGCATCCCCCTCTTGAGTTTTTCTTCCAGCTCTCCCTCCTCTATCACCTCCACAGTTCCCCTCTTTATTATCTCTAATGCCTCCTGGATGTCACCCATCTTAACCTCTCCTTACCTCTCTTATTGTTTTATCTGGCGTATTCCACTGCCCTTTTTTCTCTTATACACGTCACCTTTATCTGACCAGGATAGGTGAGTTTCTCCTCAATAGCCTTGGCTATCTCCTTACAGAGTAAATATGTCTCGTTCTCATCCACCTTCTCACAATCAATCATCACCCTCAATTCCCTTCCTGCCTGGATGGCGTAGGCCTTTGCCACCCCATCAAAGGAAATGGCAACGTTTTCAAGCTCTTCCAATCTTTTTACATAATGTTCCAGTAGTTCCTTTCTTGCACCTGGCCTGGCCCCTGAGAGACTATCTGCGGCCTGAACCAACACTGCCAGGACCGTCTTTGGTTGAATATCCTCATGGTGTGCGGCAATTGCATGCACCACCTCTTCACTCTCACCATACTTCTTGGCAAGATCCGCACCAATAAGGGCATGAGGTCCCTCCACCTCATGGTCCACTGCCTTTCCTATATCGTGAAGAAGACCCGCCCTCTTAGCGGTCTTTACATCCAGCTTGAGTTCCGCAGCCATTATACCGCACAAGAATGCCACTTCCAGGGAATGATTAAGTACATTCTGCGTAAAACTGGTGCGATAGTATAGGTGACCAAGAAGCCTAACCAGTTCAGGATGTATACCATGGACCCCAACATCAAATGTGGCCTGTTCCCCTATTTCCCTGAGCTTCACCTCCATCTCCTTATCCACCTTCTGGACCACATCTTCTATCCGGGCAGGATGTATCCTCCCATCAGTAATGAGCCTCTCCAGAACCATCTTTGCCTTCTCTCTACGCAGGGGATTAAAGGCAGAAAGCACCACTGTCTCAGGGGTATCATCTATTATGAGATCCACCCCAGTGGCGGCCTCAAGGGCCCTTATATTTCTCCCCTCTCTCCCTATTATCCTTCCCTTCATTTCCTCATTAGGCAGTTCCACCACTGTAACAGTGTTATCTATTACATACTCCCCTGAGTATTTCTGAATAGCAGTTGCCAATATTTCCTGGGCCTTTCTATCTGCAGTCTCTCTGGCCTCCGCCTCTATCTGCCTTATCATCCGGGCGGCCTCATGTCTCGTGCTGGACTCTATCTCCTCCATAAGCCTTTCCTTTGCCTCCTCTGCAGTAAGACCAGATATCTCCTCCAACCTATTGCGCTGTTCCTGAAGCAGTCTTTCAACCTCCTCTTCCTTTTTCTTAATATCCTGTTCCATCCGCGAGAGCCTCTTTTCTGTCTCAACAAGCTCTGCCTCCTTTCGGGAAAGTTTTTCCTGTTTCCCTTCCAGTCTCTCCTCTTTTTGTTGAAGACGATTCTCCAGGCGTTTCAGACTATTTTCCCTTTCTCTATATTCTTTCTCCAGATCCCTCTTTTGCTGATATATCTCATCTTTCGCCTGAAGGAGATACTCCCTCTTCTTTGCCTCTCCTTCCCTTCTGGCCCTCTCCAGGATCTCCTCAGCTTCCTGCCTGGCCCTTTCTATTTCTTTCTCTGCATTGTACTTTTTCACCACAAACCCAGCTACTGCCCCAAGCACAAAACCAATGATAACATATCCTATCCATTCCATAAGCCACTCCTTAAGATATATGTTTTCAGACCATATACCTGGCCTGTTACCAAAGAACGCAGGCACCTTCCTGGTTCCACAACAAAACTCCATCTAAGCCACAGATGCCGCAAATGGGATAAGGACCCTTTGAGATATTAAGGTAGGGGATGGGAAGCAAAAAAACGGTAAGGATAAAAAGATATGAAGGCTCCCCGGAGATCCGTGTTGCAGGCCATTTTGAACCTGGCTCAACCAGGTGGGCGCCACTAGTAACCATCAGGCTTCCTGTCCCTCTCCCCCCAGGAAAGAGACAGGCATGCTCAACAGGTTACAAGAAGCGGCTCCCTTTTTATTGCTGTTGGCTCAAAAACGGTTCCTCCAATCACGCAATCTCCAGGGAGAAACTCCTCCTTCACCCAAGAAAAGGTCTCTAATTCCTTATTTAATGTCCTCTATCTTCTCCAGAAGTTGCTTTATCTTATTCTCTGCCTCCTGCAACTTCCGATTTGTCTGTAAAAAATCATCGGCCAACCCCAGGGCCACCAGGATCAAAAGCTTCTCATTGGTGAGCCTGGAGCCATAACCATCTAACTTACTAAATCTATCTAAAACAACCTTTTTTGCTTCCTCAACCCGGGCCTCATCCACATTTGCCCTAAATGAGACCTCCTGGCCTAAAATTGAAAGATGGAAACTTGGCATCCATTAAGTTATATCTATGTCTTCCATTTTTTGCAATAAGTTATCTACCCTCTTCAGCACATCCTCCTTAATGAGTTTTTCTCTCTCTATCTCCTCTCTCAACCTTTTATTCTCCTCCTCAAGACCCTTTACCCTCTCAAGGAGAAGGTCTATCTTCCTCTCCAAAAGGTCCAATACTTCCATAGGGATACTAATGCCTTTTCTTTACAAGATTTTTTTGTCTGGCTCGGGCCACTGAAAGACATCCCTCAGGGACATCTCTGGTAATTGTAGAGCCAGCACCAATGAGTGCCCCTTCTCCAATGTTTAAAGGGGCCACCAGAGAGGTATTACTTCCCACAAACACATCCCTTCCAATTACGGTCTTGTGTTTGCGTTTTCCATCATAATTACAGGTAATAGTCCCTGCCCCAATATTGGTGCCTTCTCCTATTTCACTATCCCCCAAGTAGGAAAGATGACTGGCCTTTACACCTGGGAACAGATGGGATTTCTTTATCTCTACAAAATTCCCCACCTTTGCCCCCTCATCAATTACAGTCCCTGGCCTTATCCTGGCAAAGGGACCAATTATGCAACCTGCACCTATAGAGGCACCTTCCAGATGGGAAAACCCCAGAATATGGGCACCTCTCCCCACCTCCACATCCTTCATCCACACATGGGAGTCTACCCTCACATCCTCCTGCAAAAGGGTGTCTCCATATAGCTCCACCGGTCCACAAAGTATCACCCCAGGAGCTATATCCACCCGGGGGCCAATTCTCACCGCCTGAGGGTTGTATATGACAACTCCCCTATCCAGAAGGTCCTCCACAATTCTGGACCTGAGTATCTCGTCACACCTAATCAGCTCCCTGCAGGTATTTATCCCCAGAAAGTCCTCCCCACCTTCTGCCTTTACCGCGAGGACATCCCTATCATCCTCTAAAAAAAGGGAAATGAGGTCAGGAAGATAATATTCTCCCTGGGCATTGTCATTACTCAGCCTCTCCAGATAGGGACCAACCACCTCTAGGTCCACCACATATATCCCCGCATTGACTTCTTTTATCAATCTCTCTTCATTCCTCTCTATATCCTTCTCTTCCACCACCTTTAGCACCATTCCACTCTCATCCCTTATCACCCTACCATAGCCTGTTGGATCCTCAAGCACAATAGAGAGGAATGAGAGGGCACTCTCCTGCTCCAGGGTTAGTTCCAGCAATCTCTTTAATTCCTCTACTTCCAGAAAGGGGACATCTCCATTAACCACCAGACACCATCTATATCCCTTCTCCCTCAAAAGTGGATAGGCACACCTGAAGGCATCCCCTGTACCTAACAGCCTCTCCTGATAAATGGAGGCCGCC
>Ga0256914_1002874_pt1 | contig 14071 bp, 12 predicted proteins | sample HulkmetaG_FD_191571 | JGI IMG/M metagenome (GOLD analysis project Ga0256914, IMG submission 191571) | Hydrothermal chimney microbial communities from Main Endeavour vent field at the Juan de Fuca Ridge, Pacific Ocean - Hulk | ecosystem: Environmental > Aquatic > Marine > Hydrothermal vents ... | reverse complement strand
AAAGCATGCCACGTGCTGGGCTTTGCTTGAGCGTGCAAGGCTTGTGCCGAATTGTACCGCGGAACGCGCAGAAGCGCCCTGCCCCTTTTGTGTGAGCGCTTTTTGCCTTTGTGTTGCCGTCCTGTTTTTCTCTCCTGCCATTATCCCTCTCCTGCTTCCACGCTTTGCGCTCCCCCTTCTCCCAGCGGGCGAGGGGAGAGCGCGGGTGAGAGCTTTTGCGCGCGAGTTGCCCTCGGCGGGCGGCTGGGCCAAAGCCCTGAGGTATAATCCTTAGCGTTGGATACCCTTCGAGAGCAGGTGTGTCATGAGCCAAGACGATGAATTGACGTTTAGTTTTTCTGGCGGGCTGGATCCTAATGACCCGTTGCACCAATATCAAATCATGTTCAACGAGATGTTGGATAAAGCCGCCCCGCCCGAAGAAGTGCGTGTGGAACGCCTGGAGACCCAGGTCGCACCGGATGGGCGGCGGGTGCGAGTGCATTTGCGTTTGACAATGTACCGTTTTCGCCCCCATTTGGTGCTGTCGTTGTGGGACCCCCAAGGGCAACACGTGGCCGAGGTGGATATTATCGAGCCCATGTCGCCAGATATGGAGTTTACCCTGCATGTGCGTGAGCCTCAGCCGGGGGAATACACCGTGCGCGTGGATGTCCGTTACCCCACGCCCGAGCATATGCCCAAATCGCCCGAAGAGCAGCGCATCACCCGCGGGGAGCTCAAGCCCCTGCCGCCGATGCGCACCGTCACCACGCGAGAAACGCGGGTGCGCCTTTTGCCTTCCCATGCTGAATCGGCGCCGTGAGCGTTTCCCTGCCTCCTCTCTTCCTGGATCGGATGTCTCGCCTGTTGGGCGAGGAATACGCCGCGTTTCAGCAGGCTTTGAGCGGCCGTCCTCATGTGGGGCTGCGGGCTAATACGTTGAAAATTACCCCCGCGGCCTTGGCTGCGCGGGTGCCGTTTTCCCTGGAGCCGGTGCCGTGGTGCTCGGCGGGCTTCCGGGTGACGGATGGCTCACGACCGGGTAAGCATCCCTATCATGCGGCCGGGCTGTATTATCTTCAGGAACCCTCGGCCATGGCCCCGGCTGAAATCCTGGCCCCCCAGCCGGGAGAGCGGGTGTTGGATTTGGCCGCCGCCCCTGGCGGCAAAACGACCCATTTGGCGGCTTTGATGCAAGGGGAAGGGCTGCTCATTGCCAACGACGTCCAGCCCAAACGGGTGCATGAGATGACCAACAACCTGGATCGTTGGGGGGCGACCCATTTGGCCGTGTTAGTGGAACAGCCACGGCGTTTGGCAGCGCGGCTGGGCGCGTTTTTCGATCGGGTGTTGGTGGATGCCCCTTGCTCTGGTGAGGGGATGTTTCGCAAAGACATGGCCGCCCGGCGCACGTGGACGCCCAACCACGTGAGCCGTTGCGCGCGTATTCAGGAAGGCATCTTGCGCCATGCAGCCCGTCTGGTGCGGCCGGGTGGGTGGTTGCTTTACAGCACCTGCACCTTCGCCCCTGAAGAGGACGAAGGCACCATTGGCCGTTTTTTGGCCCAGCATCCTGATTTTGAAGTGGCTTCTATCCCGCTGGCGCATGGCTTTGCCCGAGCCCAACCTGCGTGGGCCAACGCGCCCGAAGAGGTTCGGGGCGCGGTGCGCTTGTGGCCGCATCGTTTGCCAGGGGAAGGGCACTTTGTTGCCTTGCTGCGGCGGCGGGAAGACGCCGCGCCCCCCGCTCACCCGCCGCTGCTTCGCCCGCGCCCGCCGCGCGGCGAGCATCGGGCCCATTACGAAGCCTTTGTCAAAAGCGCGCTTGCGCGTGAGCCTGCCCCCCGAGAACGATTGGCCGTGTTTGGAAATCGGCTTTATGCCCTCCCCCCTGGCTTGCCCGACCTCAAAGGGCTCAAGGTGGAGCGGTTTGGCTGGTGGTTGGGAACGTTCAAAACCGGGCGGTTTGAGCCCGCCCACGCGCTGGCTTTGGCGTTGACGGCCGACGATTTCACCCAAACCGTGGATTTCCCAGCCGAAAGTGAAGAAGTGTTGGCTTACTTGCGCCGTCAGCCGCTTGCTCACGCGGGCCCCGACGGCTGGGTTGTGGTCACGGTAGATGGCTTCCCGCTGGGCTGGGCGCGGCGGGTGCATGGGGTGCTCAAAAGCCGAGCCCCGCGCTGGCTCAGCCGTATTTAGCGCCGCGGAGGGGGCTTCCTGCCCGATGGCAAGGCTGCCGCGGGCGTTGGGGCCTCGCCAGGCGCCCTTGACCGCCCTTCCTAAGCAGGCTACAATCTTTGACGACATTTCACCCTTGAGGATAAAGGCATGTTTGAGACCTTGACCGAACGCCTGAATCAGGTATTCTCGCAATTACAACGCCGCGGCAAACTCTCAGAGCGCGATGTGGATGCCGCGATGCGCGAAGTGCGCCTTGCCTTGTTGGAAGCCGACGTCAACTATAAAGTCGTCAAAGACTTCGTGGCTCGTGTTCGCGAGCGGGCGGTCGGCCACGAGGTGTCGCGGGCCTTGAACCCCGCGCAGCAGGTGATCAAAATCGTTCACGAGGAACTCATCGCGACCCTGGGCGAACCAGCCCCTTTGGATTTGAGCGGCCCCAAGCCGCGCAGCATCATGCTGGTGGGTTTGCAGGGCTCGGGGAAGACCACCACCGCGGCCAAACTGGCCCGCCTTTTGCGCAAACAAGGCGAACGGGTGTTGTTGGTGGCTGCTGACCCATATCGGCCGGCCGCAGTGCAGCAACTTCAGGCCTTGGGCAAACAGTTGGATATCCCCGTCTTCTACGAAGAGGGCGTCGCACCGCCAGATTTGGCCGTGCACGCCCAACAAAAGGCCGCGGCCGGCGGTTTTAGCGTGATGATTTTGGATACGGCCGGGCGCTCCCAATTGGACGACGCGTTGATGGCCGAAATTCAAGCCATTGCAGAGCGCATTCACCCCAACGAAATCCTTCTGGTGGTGGATGCGATGATTGGCCAGGAAGCCATCAGCGTGGCGCAAGGTTTCAAGGAAGCCGTCCCGATTACTGGCCTGATTTTCACCAAGATGGACGGCGACGCGCGTGGCGGCGCGGCGATTTCCATCCGCAGTGTGACGGGCGTGCCCATCAAATTCTTGGGCACAGGGGAACAAATTGACGCTTTGGAGGTTTTCGACCCCGAGCGCTTGGCCAACCGTATTTTGGGGATGGGCGACATCATCGGCCTGATTCAGCGTGCAGAAGAAGCGCTGGATGAGGAAGAGGCCGCCCGCCAGGCCGAGCGTTTGCTCTCGGGCGAGTTTACCCTGGAAGATTTTGCCCAACAGTTGCGCCAACTGCGCAAGTTGGGGCCTTTGGGGCAGTTGCTCGAGATGCTGCCAGGGAATTTAGGCCAGGCCGCCAAGCAAATTTCGCCCCAAGAAGCGGAAAAACAGCTCAAAATTACCGAGGCCATCCTCAACTCTATGACGCCCGAAGAGCGCCGCAATCCAAACATCCTCAATGCCAGCCGCCGCCGTCGCATTGCTCGCGGCTCGGGCACCACGGTGCAAGACGTCAACCAATTGATCAAACAATACCGTCAGATGCGCCGAATGTTCAAAACTTTGAAAAAGACAGGCTTCCGTGGCTTAGGAGGCTTCGGCCTGCCGGGATTTTAGCGAGGGAACCCCATGCCTCCCCTCAAACCAGGTACGCTGCTGCGTCAACGTTATCTCATCCGCCAAGTGATTGGTCAGGGCGGCATGGGCAACGTCTATCTTGCGGAAGACACGCGCCTGGCCGGGCGGTTGTGTGCTCTCAAGGAAGTGGAACACGACCCCGCCTTGCCAGAGCATCTGCTGGAAGAGGCCCGCGCGCAATTCCTGCAAGAGGCCACGGTCTTGGCGCGGTTGGATCACCCTAACCTTCCTAAGGTCTCTGATTTCTTTTCCGAAGCCCATCGCGATTACCTGGTGATGGATTTTGTGCCGGGCAAAGATTTGCGCGCCCTGATTGAAGAAGCCCGTTTAGAAGGGCGCTTTTTGCCCGAAAAGCAGGTTTTGGCCTGGGCCAGCCAGTTGGCCGACGCGTTGATTTATCTCCACAGTCAGGACCCGCCGATTGTGCATCGCGACATCAAACCGGGAAATTTGAAACTCACCCCCGGCGGAGTCATCAAACTGGTTGATTTTGGCCTGGTGAAGTTGTTGGAATCGGACGAAGTGACGGTAACGGTGATTCAAGGGCGGGGCACCGCGCTTTATACGCCATTGGAGCAGTATGGCGGCGACACCGGCCGCACCGACGTCCGCAGCGACATTTATGCGTTTGGGGCGACGTTGTATCACCTCTTGACCAACCACCCCCCGCCCTCCGCGCGCGACCGCTTCCTCAACCCGGCGGTTTTCCGTCCCCCTCGGGCATACAACCCCGAAATCAGCCCGCGCACCGAACGAGCGATTTTGTGGGCCATGCGTCTGCACCCCGACGAGCGGCCCGAGAGCGTGCAGGCGTTTCGTGACGCGTTGTTGGGTGGGTGGATGCCGGGCTATGTGACTGCACCGCCGGTGCCGTCCGCGACGTGGGCTGACTTGCTCGCCGCGCCGACAGAGCGGGCCCTGACATGGGTGGCTGTTTTGTTGGCCTTGGCTGGGTTGGTGTTGACCCTGCGCTGAGGCTTCCCCAAGAAACAGGAAGCAACAGGCAAACGCGCAACAAGGGCTGGCAGTGAGCTACTGCCAGCCCTTGATTTTGGCGCGCGCGGCGCGTCACAGGCCACAAAAGAGCAGGTCAAGGGCGCCCGGGGCGGTATGAAAAGCCCCTTGCCCGGCCGCTCAGTCGGCTATGGCGACTTCATCGTCGGGTAGGTCTTCGTAGCCTACCAGCATGGCTTTGATGTGCGAGAAGACAGTGTGGCCGGTGGTGGTCATGTACACATGCACAATCAGGAAGGCCACCAGCAGGAACGCGCCGGCAGTGTGGATGAGCGCCATGGTGCCGAAGGACCATTGCAGGCCCCATTGAGGCCACAGATGGGCGTAAATCATCAGCAGGCCGGTGACAATCATCACGGGCGCGATGAGTATCTTGAACCCTAAGTAGGTGAGCCGCTGCAAAGGGTTGAGCTTGGAAACTTCGTTTTTCTTGAAGGGGTGTTTTTCGTTGCGGAAGATGCCCACCAGGTAGTAATGGGCGATGGCGTTGAGCCGTTCGGTGGTGGGGATGTATTGCTTCCACGCGCCCGTGGTGAAATGCCAGAAGATGGCGAAAACGGTCAGGGCTACCAAGGCCCACCCCAGCCGGATATGCCACCAGTGGGCTTGCTCGAAGGTCATGATTTGCCACGAGCCGTGGATGTTGAAACCGGTGATTCCCAACCCGATGATGAGCAAGGCTTGCGACCAGTGCCAAAGGCGCTCGAAACGGGTGTAGAGGTAAATCCTTTGCATGAGTCTGCTCCTTTCCTACGACTTCTTGAGGGCCGTGGCGAAGCGTAGCCCGCCGTGTACGAGCACGCCCAGGATGGCCAGCGCCACCATCCCCCAGCCGACGCTGTCCAGCGCGCGGTTGCGATCGCGGCCAGGAATGTACACGCCAGTGATGCCCGCCAGGCGGCTTTGTTGGCTGTGGCACGCAGAGCAGCTGAGCGCTTGCTCGGCCGGGGCAACCATGTGGGTGATGGGCCAATACATCGCGGTGTCCACCCATTCATATTGGCCGCTGTAGGGGAGGTTGGCGGTTTCCATCCCGACGGTGAAGGCGGTTTCCCAATCGAAGCCTTTCCAATAGGCTGAGGTGTCGTCGGGGTTGAAGGGGAAGAGGTGCGGCACGATGAGCAATTGGTTGACGGGGTCGTAGGCTTGGCGGCCCCGGAAGGCTTTGAAGGGGTAAATGCGGGCGTTGGGGTCGTCGGGGCTGCCGTGGGGTTGGTTGATGTAGATGAGCCCGTCTTCTGCTGGGGTGACTTTTTGCCCTTCTACGGTGAAGCCCAGGTAGCCGTCGAACCAGGCGTAGGTGGGGGTGACGTTGACCGCGTCGATGAATTCGCCTTTGAGATAGTTGTAAACCTCCCAGCCGTTTTCGTCGGTTTCGACCCCGCGCGCTTTGTCACCCGCCTTGGACCAATCCCACCACATTTTGGTGGGGATGCCGCCGCGGGCAAAGGCAGGAATGTGGCAGGTTTGGCAGGCCACTTTGTCTACATGGGCGTTGAGTTTGGCATCTTTCATGGGGGCGTTGCCGTGGCACGATTGGCAGGTCGCGGGGTTGCCATCGCTGACGGGGAGGTCTTTGCCATGAGGGTCGGTGGGGTGGGCCGCGTAGCGGCTGCCGGCAATTTGGTGCCCGCCCGCGGCGTGACAATCTGCGCAGGTGAGGTTGGCTCCGTCAGGAGACATATGCACGTCCACCTCGCGGGGCGGGGCCACCAGGGAACTGTCCATGTCGCCGTGTTTCACGCCGTTCCCGCCCCCGCCATAGAAGTGGCAGGCGCCGCAGGTGGCGCGGCTGCTGGGGCCGACGTGTTGGGCGATGTTGGCCAGGTCGGGCGGCTCCCAGATTTTGCCGCTGCCCGGTGGAAATTCCTTGGGCTCAGAAACCGGAAAGCCAGCCCCGGCAGGGAATTTCTTGTAGGTGCCCGTGGTGTCGTGGCAGACCAGGCAATCGACGCGGGTGGGGTCGGTGAAGTCGAAGTTGTGGTCTTTCCAGCCGTAGCCCACGTGGCAACTGGTGCAACGGGCCCAGTTTGAAGTGATGGAGACGCAGAAGTTGTTGATATCGTGTTTTTTGCCCAGGGTGGTGCCAGAGACCGCGTCTTGATATTCCCACGTCCAATGGATGGTGTGCATTACTTGATCCGCGGCTTCGTTGTGGCAGGCCAGGCAGGCTTCGGTGACTTGGAGGGGGTCTTCGAAGGGGCCTTGCAGGCTGGGGAATTGGCTGTGATCCGCGGTGCTGGTGTCGGTGGGTTCAGGGGGTGGTGCGTTGGCCTCGGCCAACACGGGGGTAGGGGCAAAGAGGCCCAGCGCAATGAGCAGAAACAAACAGCCGGCGCTGAGCCAGAGCCAGGTTGGGAAGCGTGCGTGGTGCATGGGATACCTCCTCAGGGGGAAAGTGAGCCGCGCGCGCTCATCTTGGTTTAATCATAGGGCGGTATGGTGCGATTGTGAAGTGAATAATATCACAATTATGAGATGACAATATTCACGATATAAAAGTTCGCAAGTGGCGGACCTGCTTCGCGCGCTTGCCCGGCCGCGCGGTGGTGTGCTTGGGCGCGCAGCGGGCTTACCAAACAGCCCGCCGCTTCTTCATCCAGAGGAAGCGGCGGGCGGGTGCGCATCTGTTGCGGTTGGAGGGCTGGGTTAGCGAAGTTGGCGCTTTTGAGTCCAACTTGGGGCGGCGTATTTGCGTTCGCGCAAGGTCACCGCGGTGGCGTATTCCCCCTCGCTGAGGACGCCAAAGGTAAATTCGAGGCCCAAGGCTTCTTCAAAGCCGGCCTGGAAGGCTTGGGCGGCTTGTTGCCAGGTGACTTCCCGCCCCAAGCATTCGCTCACCGTGGTGGCCCGACTACGAATTTGGGCTTGGGCCTGGCCGCGGGCAGCCTCATCGGGGAAGTGGAGCACCTCGGCCACGCGGGCGATGTCGCCCCATAGCGGCAGGGTGCCGTGTTGCAACACAGCACCTGCGCTGCGGGCTTGGGCGCTCCCCAAGATTTTGCGGCCTTGCACCGTGATTTCGTAACTTGAGGGCACTTCAAAGCAGACCGGCTTTGCCTGGGGCGAGGGTGGGTGCTCGCCTTCGAGTTGGGCATCGAGGCCCAGCAGGCGCAAGGCGGCCAGCAACCCGCGGGCAATGCGGCGGTAACTGGGCAGCACCCCGCCGTGCATCAGCGGGTGATGGGTTGGGGCGATGAGGGCATAGGTGAGTTCGTCGGTATGCAAGATAGCGCGCCCCCCAGTAGGCCGTCGCACCACATCCCATTGTCGGGCTCGGAGGCGGGTCACGTCGACGTCTTCCCAAGGTTGGCTGTACCCCAGCGAGAGGCAGGGGGGCGACCAGGCATACAGCCGCAACGTGGGCGGCGCTTCGTCGCACGCCACGGCCCGCAGGATGGCTTCGTCTACGGCCATATTCCAAGCGCCAGAGGCGGGCGGCGAGAGAAGCAAACGCCATGTCATGGAAAAAACCTCCATCATGGGCAATCAACGGAAGAGGATGCGCCAGAGGATGTTGACACTGGCGTGGGTGAGCGCCGAGGCGGTGACTTTGTGTTGTCGTTCCCAGACCCAGCCATAAGCCAGCCCCGCAATGGTGGCGACGGCCATGTAAGCCCAGTTGGGCACCGGAAAGCCGGGCGTCGCGTTGTTGAGGTGCGACGCGCCGAAGATGAGGGCTGCCAAGAGCGAAGCCGCCGACCGCGTGCCCGGCACTTTGCGCAGCAGGTTTTGAATGAGCCCGCGAAAGAGGATTTCTTCGGGCAGGGCGACGAAGAAATACATCCCCAGCCAGGAAAGGCCGACTTTGGTCAGCGTGTCGAAATGCGGTGCCCAATGGAGAAATTTGAGCGCCAGCCCCAGGGGCACGCCCCCCAGGCTGAACAAAGCCAGCCCTTGGAGTGCCCGGCGGCAGTCAGCCCAGGTGAGATGCCAGGTAAACCCTATGCCCTCCAAGGGGTAGCGCACGGTAAACAAAAACAGCGCCCACACCACCAGGATGAGCTTTTCCAAGGGCACCTGAAGGGTGGGGCTGAGTGAGGTTTGGATGGGGGGGAGGGTGAGCCACCGGAGGGCTGGGGCCAATGTGTGGGCGGCATCTCCCAAGGGGAGGAGGAAGAGGCTGGGTTCCAGGGGAAACCACAACGCGCCGACCGCCAGGAAGTGCCAAGCGGTGACGCGCTTGCTGCCGCGGCTTTGATGCAAAAAGAGGGCGGGCAGCGTCAGCACCACGACCAAACGGACAAGCGCCTCGCCGGTCGGGCGCAAGTTGACGGCCAAAAGGTAGATGAGCAGCAAACACGCGCCTGCCGCTACGCTTCCCCCGCGGAGGCGTCTGAAGGCTGCGCGGCCTTTGGAAAAACCAAAGCCCAAATAACACGCTGCCAGCAGCGCGACGGCCAAAGCAGAAAGGTTCATCTCAAGGGGCGTTCAAATAGGATACGATCGCCCGCAAGCCCAACGCGTAACTCTGCCAGCCGAAGCCGCTGATGCTTCCCAGGCAAACTGGCGCGATGAGCGATTGGTGGCGGAAGTCTTCGCGGGCATGGATGTTAGAGAGGTGCACCTCGACCACCGGTAACCCAATGGCGGCCACGGCATCGCGCAAGGCGACCGAGGTGTGGGTGTAGCCGCCGGGGTTGAATACCACCCCGTCAGCCCACGCGCGGGCTTCGTGGAGGGCGTTGATTAACGCGCCTTCGCTGTTGCTTTGAAAGGTGCGGATGGTGACGCCGAGCGTTTGGGCCAGGTCGGCCAGGCGGCGGTTGATGTCGTCCAGCGTGTCGGCGCCGTAGATTTCGGGCTCGCGGGTGCCCAATAGGTTGAGGTTGGGGCCGTGGAGGATGAGGATCGTGGTCATGAAAATATCCGGTATCCCAAAAGGGAAGGGAGAGCCTCTGCGCTGGCTCAGCGTGCTTCGGCTTGGAGGTTGTTTAAGATAGATTTTACCAAATCTTCGGGCACGGTAACGCCCACTTGCACGCGGCCGATGTCCACGGGCAGGGCAAAACGCAGTTGCCCAGATGATTTCTTTTTGTCATGGCGCATGGCGCGCCAGATGGCCTGCGGTGAGAGGTCGGCGGGGATGGCGGTAGGCAGCTGCCAGGCTTGGAGCGCGGCCGCGATGGTTTGGGCCAAGCCTGGGGCGGCCAGGCCGAGGCGTTCGGCAAGATGGGCTTCGGCCACCATGCCAATGGCCACGGCCTCGCCGTGACGCAGGCGAAAAGCCGACGCGGCTTCTACGCCGTGGCCAATGGTGTGCCCCAGGTTGAGGGCGGCCCGCAGGCCGCCTTCGTAGGGGTCTGCTTCGATGACGCGAATTTTGACGGCCATTGCTTGCGCCACGTGGTCGGTCATGGCTTGTCGGTCACCGCGCGCGGCCAGGGCAAAGAGGTCGGGGTCGCCAATGACGCCGTGTTTGACCACCTCGGCCATTCCGTTACGAAATTCCTCGGTCGGCAAGGTGGCCAACACATCGGGGTCGGCCAGAACCAGCCGCGGCGGGTGGAAAGCGCCGGCTAAGTTTTTCCCTGCGGGCAGGTCCACCCCGGTTTTCCCGCCCAGCCCCGCGTCGGTCATGGCCAACAGGGTGGTGGGGAGGTTGACCCATGCGATGCCCCGCATGTAGGTTGCGGCGGCAAAGCCGGCCACATCGCCCACGACGCCGCCCCCCAAGGCCACCACAGTGCTGCCGCGTTCCAGGCCGGCTTCCAGGAACTCGCTCCACAGACGTTGCAGGGTGGTGGGGTTTTTGTGGGCTTCGCCCGCCGGAAACGTCAGCAGCCGCACCGGATACCCCGCGGCCGTCAACGCCTCTTGGACGGCTTGGGCGTGGAGCGCTGCCACGCGCTGGTCGCTGACCAAGGCAATGGGACCCCGCAGGTCGGCTTGGCGCAGCCATGCTCCGACATGCTTGCGAAGCCCTGGCCGCACGCGCACCGCGTAGCCTTGCGGCGCCCAAGGCGATGTCATGCCCCGCAGGTGAAACCGCCCAAACAGAATCTGCGCTTGCCAGAGCGTTTCTTCGAGGCTGCGGGTGTCGGTGCGCAAGCGCTGGGGGAAACTGCGATAGTGGGCGCCGCGGGCCTGCAGCAGGGCTTGCAAGCGTTGGCCGCGGGCCGCGGACGTCGCGTCTTCCAGCAGGGGGCGCTCGCCGCGGGCTTGTTCGGCCCGCTGTTGGAGGGTTTCGGCCGCGGCTTCCAGCACCACGATTTGCCCGTGGGCTTCGGCCAAGGCACGGTTGCGGGGGTCGAGCAGCGCGCCGCCCCCCAGGGCGACCACGGTTTCGCCAGGCCGGCGGAGCACGTCTTCGAGGACGGCGGTTTCCCATTGACGGAAGGCGGCTTCGCCTTCTTGCGCAAAGATTTCGGGAATGGTGCGGCCCGCGCGGGCGGCGATGGCTGTGTCCAGGTCCACAAACGGCAGGCCCCAGGTTTGGGCCAGAGCCCGGCCGAGGGTGCTTTTGCCTGCCGCGGGCGGGCCGTAGAGGCAGTAGCAGGTCATGGTTACGGCTCTTGGGAGGTTTCGGGGGGGAGGTCGGGCGCGGAATCGGCAGGCCACCACGCGTGGGGCTGCCCATCCAGGCGGAAGGCGGTGCGGTGCAGGGCAGGCAGCGCGGCAAAGCGGGCTTGGAGGGTTTCCAGGGTGTCGCCACCGAGGCGCTCCAGAAGCGCGTCGGCCAGCACGAAGGCCAGCATGGCTTCGGCCACCGGCACTGCCCGGGGCACGTGGCAGAAGTCGGAGCGCTCATAGCGGGTGGGCGTGGGTTGGCCGGTGAGGAGGTCGGCGCTGGGCTGCGGGGTGAGGGTGGTGGCGATGGGTTTGAACGCGACGCGCACCACCACCGGTTGGCCGTTGGTGATGCCGCCTTCCAGTCCGCCTGCGCGGTTGGTGGGGCGGTGGAGGGTGCCGTCGGGGGCAATGTGGATGGGGTCGTGGGCTTGGGTGCCGCGGCGCCGTGCGTTGGCAAATGCCTCGCCGATTTCGACCCCCTTGGCCGAGGGGATGCTGAGCATGGCCGCGGCCAGGCGGGCGTCCAGGCGGCGTTCCCAGTGGACATGGCTCCCCAGCCCCGCGGGCACCGCGCTTGCGAAGACTTCGACCACGCCGCCGACGGTGTCGCGGGCCTGAATGGCGGCTTGAATTTCCTGCCGAAAGGCCTCGGCCGCGGCAGGGTTGGGGGCGCGGACGTCGTTGTTTTCGGCGTTTTGGGCGCGGGCTTCCAGGGAAAGGTCGTCGGGTGGGGCTTCGGCTTGCCCGATGGCGCGCACGTAGCCGCCTATGCGGATGCCAAACTGGGCTAACAGGTGGCGGCAAACTGCGCCCACGGCCACGCGGGCGACGGTTTCGCGGGCGGAGGCGCGTTCCAGGGCGGGGCGCAGGTCGGGGTAGGCATATTTCAGGCTCGCGGTCAGGTCGGCATGGCCGGGCCGCGGCACGGTCATGGGGGCGATGGCTTTGCCCTGCCATTGGCGATGGTTGTGGTTGGCAATCCATAGCCCCAGGGGTGCGCCGGTGGTGCGCCCTTCCAGGACCCCGCCTAAAATGTGGGCGCGGTCGCGTTCCAGTTTCATGCGCGGCCCCGCGCCGTACCCCCGCTGGCGCCGCGCCAGGTCGCGGTTGATGATCGCTGCGGTGAGCGGCAATCCCGCGGGGAGGCCTTCCAAAATGACCACATAGCCGGGGCCGTGGGATTCGCCAGAGGTGAGGAATTTGAGCATCCGTGGATCTCCGCTCAGGGGTTTGTCAAGGCTGCGTTTGGGGCAGGGGTGGTTGGCATCCGGTCCAACGGTGAAAGGCCAATGCGGCTTGGGCGCGCAACATGCCCCAGCCGTTGGCGGCTGCCAGCCCCGCGGCACGGGCTTGGCGGAGCAGGCGGGTTTCCAGGGGATTGTACACCAAGTCATACACCCGTGCTTGAGGGGGCAAGGGGACGTTTTCAGGCCAAGGGGAGGTGGCTTCGTGGGGTGTCATTCCCAGGGGGGTGGCGTTGACGATGAGGTCGGGCGGTGGTGCGAGGGAGAGGCGGGCTTCCCAAGGGAGGGGGGTGCAGGCGTGCGACAGGTCTTGGCAGAGGGTTTGGGCTTGGGGCAGTCGGCGGGCGGCCACGGTGATGTGCCATCCTGCAGTGTGGAGGGCATAGACCACCGCGCGTGCGGCGCCGCCGGCGCCCAACACCAAAGCCCGTTTGGGGTGGGCTGCCCAGGCGCCAAAATGGGCTTGGAGGTCGTGCAGGAAGGCCGGTGCGTCGGTGTTGTCGCCCCAGAGGGTGCCGTTTTGAGCCCATAGGGTGTTGACGGCGCGGATGGCGGCTGCGGCCGGGGTGAGGGCGTCGAGCAGGGGTAGGACGCGCGTTTTGTAGGGGATGGTGACGTTGAGGCCGTGGAGACGGCCGTGGCGGAGGTCGGTCAGGAGGGCCTGGAAGGGCTGTGGTTGCTCGGGCGGGATTTCGTAGAGCCGATATTCGCCTTGCAGGCTGCACGCGGCCAGGAAGCCGCGATGCAATTCGGGAGAGCGGCTGTGCCCAAGGGGGTAACCAAGCAGCCCAAGACGGTAGGAAGGGGGCATAAGCAGGGTGTTAGGGTGAGGGGAGGGTTAGGGGGTGAGGTGCGCTCCCAGGGTGCGCAGGGTGTCGGCAAAGGTAGGAAACGATTGGGTGATGATTTCGGCGTCGGTGAGGGTGATGGGTGACTGGGCGGCCAAACCTGCCACGGCAAAGGCCATTGCAATGCGGTGGTCGCCGTCTGCGGTGAGGGTGGCCCCTCGCCAGCCGCGCCCGCCGACGATGCGGAAGCCGTCGGGCAAGGCTTGGGCTGTGACGCCCAGGCGTTGCAGGCGCGAGACGATGGCCGTGATGCGGTCGCTTTCTTTATGGCGCAGTTCGGCCGCGTCGCGCACCAGGGTTTCGCCCTGCGCGGCCGCGGCGACGATGGCAAATGCGGGGAATTCGTCCACCATCCGCACTACCAGGTCGCCTCGGATGGTGATGCCGTGCAGGCGCGGGCTGTAGGCGACGGTGATGTCGCCGAAGGGTTCGCCGTAGGTTTCGCCCTGCGGGGTGATGGTCAGCTGGGCGCCCATGCGTTGCAGCGCGTCGAGGAAGCCGGTGCGGGTGGGGTTGAGCAGCACTCGGGTGAGGGTGAGGCGTGAGCCGGGCACGAGGAGCGCGGCCGCGATGAGGAAGGCGGCGGAGGAAATGTCGCCTGGGAGGGTGAGATGCAGCGGCGGCAGCACCTGCGGCACGGGTGGGGTGAGGCGGACGGTGTGAGGGGCTGGCCGTGTCAGGGGGAGCCCCATGGCTTGGAAAAAGCGTTCGGTGTGGTCGCGTGAGGGGCCGGGTTCGGTCAGGGTGGTGGGACTATCGGCTGCCAGTGCGGCCAAGAGGAGGGCGGTT
>Ga0256914_1002873_pt1 | contig 14073 bp, 17 predicted proteins | sample HulkmetaG_FD_191571 | JGI IMG/M metagenome (GOLD analysis project Ga0256914, IMG submission 191571) | Hydrothermal chimney microbial communities from Main Endeavour vent field at the Juan de Fuca Ridge, Pacific Ocean - Hulk | ecosystem: Environmental > Aquatic > Marine > Hydrothermal vents ... | reverse complement strand
CGAGGAGAACCAATTCCAGACGTAGTAAATCTTGATGAGGGATATTAAACTATCATAAATTATTATTTTTAAAAAGTGCATCATTGCGAAAAAAATTTCATAAAACATCAACAAATCGCCAAAAGCTTAATAACTAAGAAAATATCAGATATTATAATAGATATACAAAAAAAATTTTGTATGACTTTGAAAGGGATAAAAAATGACTGTACCAAAGGGACTTTCAGCGGTTGAAGTAGCCAAGTTGCACTATGACCTGTTGAAAGAATCAAGAGATAAATGGGCGGAGACCATAGTAAAAAGTCTTCGTGAGCAATTAAAGAAAGTCCGAGGATCTTCGGCAGAATTCTGGTATAATACCGGACATAGATATGCTGAAAAAGGCATCCATTACGTCTTCGACCATATCGATAAGGAAGAAGAAGATTATATGAAAATATTCTTCAAAAGACTAGATAAAGATGGAAACCAGATGGGATTACCCGTACCGATCCATTTAGTCAAGGAAGATGGCGAATGGCGTGTAAAGATGGCTTCCTACTAACTTGCTAAAAGGCAAAAATAAATATATTTCGTGTTCTCTTATTTTTTTAGATTAATTCCATGGGAGTGGTTAATAGGTTGACAAATATTATGCGAATACATCTTTTTGATGAGGAACCATGGCATGACATATTAAGGCGGAAGGGCTGGATAACAAAAGGCTATCAGTATGAAATGGTATGCAAATTACCACCACCTGAATTGAATTTAAAACTTCCTGAGGGATTCATAGTTCGTCAGATGAGATGTGATGAAGATAAAGAAATAGTAGAAGTAATTAACGAAGCATATGAACATGAACGCATTAGAGGAAGCTTAATTGAAAACATGAAAGCCCGATATACTGATTGGACTTGTGATTTTTGCTGGTTAATAGAAAAAAATGGGGAAATCGCATCAGTAGTTGTCTCACGTCCTCGTCAGGAGTATATTGACTATTTTGGAATTAAAAGAGGCTACGTGGGTCCAATTGGGACACGCCCAAAATATCAAGGTATGGGTCTTGCAACTTACTTAACACATCATGTTCTTAAATTCTATACGGATTTAGGATATGATGAAGTTTCCCTATGGGTATTCTCATCAACACCAAATGCAATTAGGATCTACGAAAGACTTGGATTTGTTAAAATAAATAGAGTTACAAATTATGATAAAGTTTTGGAGATATAGAGGCAAAACAAAATATCCAACAATAAATTAAAAATTTCATTAAAAAGTAATAATATTTTTAAGAGATTATGATAAATAAAGGGTAATAGGAGGATTAAAAAAATGCCAAGGAAAAAAGGTGGAACGTCATATGGTAAGATATTCCTAGTACTTGTTATTCTCGCCGTTGGAGGATATGTCGCATATCATGATGGACTTTTCGGAGTAACTTCAATAAGAGATATTTCAAGTAGTATGGCAGACCAAGAAATTCGTATTAAAGGTCGCGTTGTCGAGGTTCAGAGTTCTGCAGATTTATTTAGAATATCTGACGGTTCAGCATCTATTTGGGTTCATTGGGAATTAGATCTTCCACATATTAATGATACTGTAGTTGTCAGTGGAGTTGTACAAACCCAGAACATAATAATTACATTGCTCTGGATAGATGCAAAATCAATTACTCCGGTATGGATTTTTAAATAAACAAAACAATGCCTTCCCTTTTTTTATAAATATATTAATATGAATTCGTAAAGAGAGTCAAAATCATGTTTGTTGATAGCAAAATACAATCAGTATATATATTTGAGAAATCCGGAATGACTTTGTTTTCATATGGATCAGATGTAGATCCACTGCTATTAACAAACCTATTAAGTGCCTTCGATACGTTCGGAGATTCTCTATTCGGGCGGCCTACAAAAATAATAAGCTACGGCGACAAAAACATAATTATCGCAAGGAAAGATAAATATGCAGTAGCTTTAGTAGCAAATGAGAGCTCTAAAAATTTGGAAATATTAGCTCAAATAATTCTGGGCCGCTTTTTGTCAAAGTATATCACAAAATTGAATAGTTGGGACGGATTTGAAAATACATTTATGGATTTCAATGATGAATTAGAAATAATTCTCCAGCAGGCAACCATAGATTTCTCAAAAAATAAAGTAGATGGTTCTATATATTCAGAAAACATAATTCAAAAACTTGGAGATAATTTTGCTTCAATTTTGTGGGCGTATTTAGTAGGAGTACCAATTATAGTAATAGGAGACAACAAAGAACAACTTAGAGAATTCATTCATGGTATTTCAGATTTATTCAATAACAAAATAGATGTGATTTATTGTAAAGAACCGGAACACGTAAATGAATTAGTATCAGGACAAAAGGCAAGGGTAATTATCGGCACTAGCACGAATATCGAGCCTATGGATACTGCAATATTCGTAGAAATAAATGGAAAAATAAATCGCCATGTAAATATAGAATATTTAATGGAAACAACTAAATACTTGAAAAGATTTGATAATTTTAGTGAAATTAAAGAATTCATAGAGTATCGTATTAAGTTCTTATCGCACATAAGAGCATTCTTAGAAAATGAACATCTTCTGGGATCAACAAATATAGAAAAAGCCGCAAGAATTACTTCACTATCCGAAGAAACAATTAAATTAATAAATCAAATGATATCCGAATAAATAGGGTAGAACTTATAAAGGAAAACAAGCGCAAAGAGAAACATATTAAAAGGGTTTCATTTCATAAAATCCTAGAAAGAAAATAAAATTGTCCAGATTAGAAAGGTGATATAAGTGAGCAATATTGTTGAAACACTAAAGGCGCACTCAAGCCTTATAAAAATAGAAATAATTCTGTTCATTACTCTTCTATTCTTAGGTGCTGTTTTTGGCATACCACCTGCCATGGAAATCGTGCATCCCGAATATTTCAATGCTACAAATGTCGAAGACTTACATATGACAATGGGCATGCTGAGAGATGCATTTCTTTACGTACTTCCATATATAATTCTCTTAAACGTAATAATCTTAATTATCCCATTCCTATACAAGAAGATCACAGAGCGCATGCTATAATTAAAATGAAATTATGGTGGCTAGACCACCTCACAACTATTTTTTGATTAAGATATTAACAGTCATATAAAAGACCGCCAAATATCATTGAATAGTTTCGGATTACTCTCTCCGATTCGTACTTGTCAGATTTAGTGAATAATACGTTTCAGAAAATACTTTGTTAATTCGTCTAGTATTGTTTTTTGAATACCGGGAGGTCACGAAAATGTTAAGATTTAGAAATTCAAAAATAATTATTAACGAAATTGCAAAATTTGTAAAAATGACAGTATATTTTTATGATTTCGATACTTTTATAAGTATCAATTACAATATTTAAAATTGATAGGTGATTATAATGTCAAAAGTATTAAAGCACACTAGTACATTCATGGAAGGGGTACATGCGTTAGCATTACTATACGATCTTGTAGAAAATGATGCCATGCCCACGCCTGAAGAAGCAGAAGTTGTAAGAATATTATATTCAGCTTCCTAAACCTTTCTTTTCTTTAATATGATAAAGAATAATATAGTTTTCATATCTATGTATTATACGTCCTTTTTAGAGCTTATATAACACATTAAATATGTACGTAATTTCCATGTCTCACTACATTTTAATTAGTCTTTTTGCAACCTTATGGATAACGTTAGAATCTATTTGAGAACTAACGTTTACTCGCTATCGCAAACACACCCGTTAGAAAAACAAACATTTACTCAGGGCAGCAGGTCAGCTCTGACAGCCACTTTAAGATCAGATTTGCGAATTTACCCGACCCAAAATTCGTGAATCCTAAAAGTGAGTTGTCTGGTAGTAAATGTTTCTCCCGGCGACCCAGCCTGCTGCCCATCAATTACGAATCAAACGTGTACTCTATGATTAAAATTCGTGATATAAGTTAATCACATTTAATGTTGAAGGTAAACGTTTACTCGAATAATAGGATAACTTTATGGAGTTTAATTAAATATATATTTTATAGTATAAATATTTATTTAATATTAATATTTCTGATGACACATTTACAAAACTCACGTAGCATTTACCTTCAAATGAGTCGATGATTTCAAATTATTAAGATTTCAAAAATGTAAATTTAGAACAAGATTTCGAAGTGTTAATATACACAAGTATAGAAGATCCATAAAAGAATTAAGGAACTCAATCTGTAATTAAAATGGAGACCTATACTATGTCTTCGGAATTATATCCTGACGATTTCTTAGACGCACAAATGAGTTTCACTATGCCAACACGAAAATTCATGTATGAACGAATAGGAATTCAGAAATCACACAGAGTATTGGATCTGGGATGTAATAGAGGATCAATCATGAGTGAATTAAAGAGGTATACAGATTTTGTATTCGGGATAGATTTAGATTTCGAAAGTTTGGAGAGAAATCCGAATAGATCTTCAACTGCAAATGCCAGCGTTTTACAAATTCCATTTATGGATAGCACATTTGATGTTGTTGTTGATCATTATACTCTATTATGGTCTGGAAACTATGAAGTGGCGATTAATGAAATCATACGAGTGCTAAAAGCAGGAGGGTTTTTTATTTCTATTGAGCCGGACTATTCAGGGCGTATTGAGGGAAGTTTGGAATATGAGCCAGCGGAACCAAAAACTAAACTACCAATTGTTGATGCTCTGATCAATGCGGGCGCAGATCCATTTATCGCCAATAAGATGATTATGTATCTCAGGCGGAAAGGCATTTACATGGAGTTCGGAGTTTTATCATGGAATTACAATCCGTCGCAAATGCTTTTTGAAATTCAGAGCGAAAGAAAAATGACAAAGGAACGAATTGAAAAACAATTTTTCACATATACGCCGACATTTTGGATAATTGGGAAAAAATTATAAAACGTTCGGCTTACCGTGTTTCGCCAATTGATCCAGCAAGTAGACAAACTTTGCAAACCATATATCATATTTTGCGATTTGATAAACAGGAGTTAGTCTATCGATTCGCTTGCTGAAATAGAGTGTAACATCGCCGCGCATCACTTGACTCTTTTCCTCTTCGAACTTGAAAACGAACTCGGTTCCGGGACCACTAATTTCAAGTCCATACGATTCAAATATCTTAAATGGAGCTGTAAATCGATATGTAAAGTTTCGATTTCTCTGAGGATAGGGGTTTATCTTAATTGAAGGAGACAAAAAGCTAACAAAAGCAAAATAACCCTTTCGATAGGTTGGAACAATTTCTTTTTCAATAATGGGCATCAGAAACTTCCTATATGGTACTTTTTCATGATAGCCTACGAAATCTCCACATATACCCTGGAAAAGAACATAGTTCAACTCCTTTTTGCGAGGCGAAACGGATAACACAAATTCATCATCCGGAACACTGATAGGCTTAAAGTTTGTTGCCTTATTTGGACCCTTTTGCTCAAAATGTGGCACACAAACCATTGGTAAGGGATTCCCGTTTTCTTCACGGCTTGCGAAAATTTTACGGATCTTGGGATTGTCCACATAAATAGTTAAAACTAATTCCCTAAGGTCTGAAACCTCATTTTCAACCTCGGAAATCAATTCAAAAATGTCCATTTCAGATGCATTTGTGAGACCTAAAATATCATACAAACTGATCTCTTCAGAGAATTCATAAGATAACAAGCTAGACAAAGCCTGAAGGTACTCATCACTAACATGTGGAATTCTTACATCAAGTGTAGATCTATACTCGCTCATACGACAATTATTGTTCTTTTCATAAATTAAGTTACCTAATCATACATTTATATTGAATAAAAATAAAGAGTAAAGGGAAACGTCGATACGACGTACTCCCAAGATATTACAGTATCCCCATATGATTCAATGAACTTAAGAACCAGCCATTTTTTGGCGATAGTCTCCTCGGAATCGCTCGTCCATCTGATTTAACTCATCAATAAATCTTTCCAATGGCTTTGCACGCTCATAAACGCGTTCCAAGTTTAGATCCCGTACTTTTATTATTGCTTTAGAATCTCGTAGGTATACATAAATACCTCCAAGACCCAAACTATGCTTCATATATGCTACTTCTCGTGAATCCTTTACTCTATAGAATCCTTTTCTTCTTAACATTCTGCTAAACATTTTTCTTGGTGGCCTCCCGGCAATCGCCACTTTTTTTGTTTGCCGCGCATAGCGTACGCTAAGAGGAAATATTAATGACTCTGCTCACGACGCAAAGCGAGGCAAGTATAATTGTATGAATTTGCCCTAATAAATATTTAGTAAGGATTTATCATACACGTATGTAATAGAATTACAACTCGCTTAACAATCAAATTATTACTCATTATGCATATTTTATAGATATTTGCAAATCTTGTAAAATATATATAAATAAAATTCATATTTTCAAAGAAAAAAATGTGAAAATGTTAATAAAATTAAATTAAAAATGATTTTGGCGCCTAAATTTTCAAGCGTATCTAACGTTTACTTTGGTAAACGTTCATTTTTTTTGACATATTTAGAGTAAACGTTCATTTCATTTGAAGGGATCATCTGAACAGAACTCAATGCATTCAGAACAAATAAAAAAGAAAATTTTGAAAATCACTGTGGGTTCATGATAAATCCTTGCTTTTCAAGATAATCACGTAGTGCCTTTTGACTATTTATGGAAAGTGGAATTGATAACCATTGTTGCTCTTTTGGGTCAATTTGAATAGAAGACAAGACTTCTTCCAAGGAAAGAGTATTAATTCCATCTGAGTGCCCATTTCGAATATAAAATATCGGAACCAAGAATTTTGGATTATTTCCCATACTACGTCTCCATAATTTGAGATATCTTGCTGCCCTTAGCATTCTATAGATTTGTAAAAATACCTGATTTACTTTTCGATTCTTTATTTCAAAGATATAAATGGTATCATTGTCGAATGATACGACATCTAATTCAAACATGAAGTTGTATTTTCTTCTTTCGATTCTCAAAATGCAATAATTCCTATAAATAGGTAATGGCCAAACACGTTTAAGTTGATTTACAAGCGGGATTTCGTATACGGATTGATCATTAACACGATGATTACTCACATAGAGAATTTTCTGTCGCTTCTTCTTAATTGTTAAAATATAATGATATTTGCCAGGAATTTTTGGTATTCGTCTATCGTGCCATACTTCTTTGCGAGTACGTTTTTGTTTTCTGATATATAAGTCGCGTTCTCTAAAAATATCCTCTATGATGCCTATCAAAGGAATAAGAGGATATGTTGAGACAATCCTCTCCAATGTATTTAATACTGCAAGTTGATCCATTGGTTCGAAGTTATTATACATACGTTCATGAATTGCATTCAAAATTCTTTTGAATAGATCTGTCCTGCGGACTATCAATCTAAAACGGCCAATATCAATCACTATATTTTCAAAGCTTTGGTAGGCTTTGAAATGTTTCGTTTCAATATATGCATTCACAATATAATTGAGAAGGTTTTGATACCCCCGAACCATGATAAGCCCTCAAATTTATTTTTTGTATATGTATATATAAGCTAATAAATAATATAAGATTTTTTATCAAAAATTTTGCAAAAAATGTAATAGTTACCACATTGCACGAAATAATATAATTTAAAAGCAATTGCGGATTTATTTCGTGTAAGTTTTGGTGATGACCAATGGATATCTGGACAGACCTTATAAATGGCATTCGAAACGCGTTAGGACCATGGGCATATCCTCCACTCTCAGCCATCTTAATTATGTTCATAAGTTTAGCAATAAGTCTCACTTCGATATTTGCACTGAAGAAGATGACAAACTTTGAGGAATTACAAGAAAAGATGAAAATTGTATATGAATTTCAAGATATGGTGAAGCAAGCGCGTAAGACCATGGACCCTGAATTATTAGCTGAGATTCAATCGCGTCAGGGTGAAGTTATGAGGATTCAGGGTGAAGTTATGAAAGCTCGTATGAAGCCAAGTCTGTATTTCTTCATTCCGTTCCTGTTGATCTTTACGATTTTCCGCGAGGTATTTCAAACCCCTGTAGCATATCTTCCTGTGAACCTGTACAAAATACCGATATTGAACATGTTAAATTTGGGTATTCCAACACCATATGGTATTGGATTTCATTTCTGGGCATGGTATTTGATAGCTGGTTTTGGAATTAATTTGATCTTACAAAAAATAACGGGTACAGGAATGGAGATGCCACACTAATCGGGCAATTCCTTTCCTAAACTTTTTCTACTCAGCAAGATCAATAGGATCACTATGTTTATTGCCAAGCATGTAAGAATAAGCAAAAGACCGCCAATATATGTATATACGACACCGAGAACTGAATTTAGGAGAATATTTGGAGCTTGAACTAATATTGCATATGCACTCAAAATTTTTCCGCTATCTAGTCTAGGAGCATACCGCTTGACAGACATGAACAACAATGAATACCATAGTGTATCATTTATGAATTTGAGAACGATTGCAATAAAGCCCGTTTGAAATATTAAGTCAAGTGGAGCGAAAAAGTGTATTATATCATCTATGAGAACATTTGGTAAAATATATGTGAATCGAGAAGCAACAATGAGAAGCCCTAACGAGACTGGCATTAGAGAATAGACCTTTGCTAATAGCTTTGATGAGGGAGATATATCCATGGCTTTTCCTAATTTTGTGGATAGTGGTCCCACAAGAACTGCCGCAAGAATGAATGCAGCATTAATTACTGAGACGGATATGTTTAGTTCGTATCGCATATAAAAGAGATAAACAAACTGGAACATCGTATCCGAGACCGCATCAAGAAACGCAATAACCATAATGACGGGCATTGTAGCGAAGAAGATTTTGAATCCACTTGTTAGACTGAACTTCTTTCGTTCGAGGCGTTTATTTAAGGGTTTCAATCCAAATAATCTGATAGCACCTAGAATGAAAAACACTATGCCTTCAAGAACTAGTGCAATCTGCATTGAGGCGACAAAGCTTACACTTATTGCGAATAATAGCCCTAGAAAAGATAAGCCAATTACATTAAACACCTTCCGATACGAGAACATACTCATACCAAATCCACTATTTTCCTTAGGTACATTTTCCATGATAAATGCAGTAGATCCGGATGAGAAGAAATACACTAGCGTGAAACTCAAATATCCCAGAGCGAGCACAAAATCATCTCTTGCAAATGCGATTATGAATGGTCCAATTCCTGCAAGGAACATACTTATTGCAGACTGCAATCGCCTATCATAATTATCTGCAATATGCCCACCGATCCATTTTGCGAGCAGAGCTATTGCGGAATAAATTGATAACAGGATTCCAATCGTGATATATGATAGACCTTCCTCATGCATATATAGGTTTAAATAGCCGAGAACAGGCTGGAAAATCCCAGTAGCCCAATAAGTAACGATCAGAATAGCGAAATTTCGATTTTTGAAAAGTCGCTTTGCTTTTTCTAGATTACTTTCGCTTTCGATTTTGGGCGTAATAACTTGTTCAGCACTAATTTCCGTAGTCGCCAGGGGATAAACCTCCATAATGCTCTAAAAAGATAAAAAAGAGAATATAATAAAAAGACCACTAATTTCCTTCTTGGGTGCCATTAGAAAATATTTCTCGTAATTCATCGATATTCCTATTCGGCAGAAAACTTCGGAACTTCAATATAATCAATATAATCGTATTGAGTATAATGATTATCAACAGAAGAATTGGACCACCATAAAGGGCATAGATGATTGAACTTGGCAGCGGTGCCATAAGCATAAATGCGTTATATAAAACCGAAGTCACACCCATCATACTGGAAACGCTTTTTGATGGGATTGTCTTTCTAACATAAGCGTTTAGAGCCGTTGCCCAGAGAATATCGTTCAAGGATTTTGTTGAAATTCCAATGAATGCAGTAGATACAATTACAGATAGTCCAGGAGTCAATGCATCCAAGATGTGAACAATGTTAATAGGTACAATATATTCATAATATTGGCTTAAATACAAAAGTAGCATAGTCACAGGCATAAAGGAATATATTAGGACTATGGTCTTGTGACTGCCATGTTTATCAAAGAATCGCCCGACTTTTAAATTCAAAGGAACCGAAATTAACAAGGTAATCATGAGCATTACGTTTATTGAGCCAATAGAGAACCCAAGTGCTTCATTTACATAAAATAGATTCACATATCGATAGATTCCATCACTAATTCCGTCGATCAGCAGAACAAGTATGAAAACCGGAAATGCCGTCAGCAGGACCTTAAATGTGATTTTGTATTGTTGAATGAAGTCCACCAGTACAGATTCTTTAAGCTTTTCAGCTCGCCCGCCAGAATCTAGAAAAACAAAACGCACCACAGAATTAAGTAAATACGAAACTCCGGTTAATATAAACATGAGTTGTGCTGCTTGAACGAAAGGTAGCCCAAAGTTTAGAAAGAGCCCAAATAGAGCAAGCCCCAATAGACTGAACGCCCGTCCTGCCATATACAGGCCCATTCCAATTCCACTTAACTCACGGGGTAGATTATCAAGCATATATGCAGCGGAACCTGAAGCAAACAAGGTTGTAGCAGATAGGAAGATAATTCCTAGAACGATAAATAGCATATTATTACTGAAGCCAAATATCAGATATCCAATTCCTGCAGAAACATATGTCAAAACTGTAAGATTTTTTCGATTTAGACGATCCCCTAGATATCCGCTAAAAAATCGCCCGATAAAACTAGTCCCGCGTGCGAAAGTGAAAACAACACCAATCATAATGTAGCTTAATCCGATATCTCGAAAGTATAGCGTAAAATAAGAAGACACTCCCGAGAAAATAAATACAAGCCAGTTCGTATAGAGGATGATTTTGAAATTTTTGTTCGACAAAAGAGTACTTATGTTCTGTCTTAGACTTATATTGAGTACCCCCCGTTAATGTAATTGTGATTAAAATATAGTTCAAGAAAATATTTAAATGTTTTTTAATGCTTTTTTAGTTTCTTCCAGTAGCTCACCATAAAGATTCACGGAAGTAATTAGGGAAGTGTTTAGTGCCTTGTAATTCCTTTTCAGATAATAAAAAAGACTATTAAACACAAAGAAGCCAACCTTTAAACGAAGACTCTTCAATACGTCATATTCAAGTTCATAGCTGATGTCCAGAACATTCGAACCAACTTCTGAAATACCAATATGTAGTGCCATCAAGTTCAAATCTATCTCTGCAATTTCAAGTATGATTAATCCATATACATATTTTTCCTCCTGACTTAAAATATCGATCTCTTTAGAGATACCATAGACCGCCTCCAATAGTTCGGTTATTTCTGAAAGAGACGTGTCAAGCTCCTCAAGATCCGTATCATAAATCTCATTTAATATACCAGTATGTTTGACTATCCGAAGACCCCATAGCAATATGTTAAGATTCTGAAGATTTCGGTTCTTCACTATCAATTTCAATTTTTCAACAAATTCGAGTATCAATAATTTGACTTCGTTTGATTCCTTTTTGGATTTCATTGTGCGAATATAAATTTCTAACCCTTGTATCTTTATTGAGTAGTATGTCGCTTGTGCATCTTTCTCATCCACATAGCCTTTGGCTTTTTCATACAGATACTTTGCATAACTTAAGCTGTTTTCGTCTCCAAAGCTTTCAAAGACAATCGCAATTTTTTCAAGTACTTCCGGCAAATCATCCAAGTTAGTCTGAACTTTTAAGTCTCGTATGATATCCACCATTGGCATTATTTTATCGAGTAAATTTATCCTCAAGGATATTGTCGAAATAAGCATTGGAGGTGCTCCTGTAAGTTCATCAAGATGAATTTCCTTCGGCAGCATTCCGGTAAGTTTATCAGTCCACTTCTTAATCCATTCAGTTAAAATTTTAATACCCTCTATGAGACTTTCTTCATCGCCAATCTTTGTGAGAGTGACTCCCATTTTCATCTGAATATCTTCGCCAGTAGAACTATCTTCACCATAGAGTTCTTTAGCTAAATTTGCCGCAAGTTCGTAATAATGGATTGCCTGCCTCATATTTTCAGGGTCCGGCGATTTCGCCAAGTATTCTCCTGTTTCGCCATATATGCTTAGTTTTAATTTCTTGCCCTTTTCAGTATTTGGAAGATACTCCATTTGCTCGATTAGGTGCGTTAGAATTTCTTCAATGCCATCGGTTATATTTTTCTCTTTAATGAGTTGAATGTGCTTAAGGTATAATTCGAACCAGAGCTCAGGAGACTCCTTTACATCAAGATATTTTTCAGCTTCTTTTAGAACGCGAATGGATAAACGGGCGTTTCCAATATCTTTCAAATTCGTAGATAAGTTGATCAAACTCTTTATTGCTTCAATTTTATCAATACTTGCTTCTCCATTCCAGAGAAGATACCAGCCAGATAGTAGTTTTTCCAGTAAATAATCCTGAGTATGTGTCAGCCCATACTGGGCACTCAATTTAATGAGTTGTTCCAGTAGATTTACAGATGCTGCGATGGTTTCAAGCTCATCCTTGTCTCTTGGAGGCGGCGTATTCACCATATCAAACGAATTACTTATTTTGATGGCTACAAGCTTGGACAAATTAAAATAATCTTCAGAAATGGACACGAACGCATTTAGCAAGTTTGAACTTATCTCGCTTAGTTCTTTTAAGGTCTTAAGGTCCGAAATAGGTACTTTATGCAGCTCTATGAATTTAATTAGGAGACTACGTGCAGTGCTAATCTTCTTGTTTCGAGTTCTGAATGCCTTTAGATTTTTATGGAACTCATCTAAATCCAGCTTGTCTTCAAGAAACATAACCATCAGATTTTCTAAACTCATTCTATGATCTCCGTTTCGCTAAATATACAATCACAGGGATTGGTAATATAACCGCTCCAACCAAGATTAGAATATCCACTGGAAATTCTGGTTCATAAACAAATGTTATGCCCTTATAATATTTGAGGAATGACTCAATGGTCCGCCCGACAATTTCTAAACTGGTCGCACTACAATGCTCAGGCGTATCTTGTAGCGTGTGCCAATATGGATAGTCGAAATCAATTATGTCTACGGCAGGCAAGCCTAATGCCAGAAACGGACGATGATCATCAAGCATTGAATATCCAGTCCGATTCTGAAACACATCACCATACCCTAAATGCCCTGCAATACCCCAAATCGTATCAACAAGCGACTTTGTAGAATAACCCTCTCGCGGTATGTTCAGATCCGCATCACCTATCATATCAAGAATAATAACCGCCGTAGTACGATTTTTCTCGCTTTCACTCATCGATTGCGCATAGTGTTCACTACCGATACACCATGGCCAGTTATTCACATTCCCGGAATCTTCCGCATCAAAAAATACAAACTTCACCGACTCTGCAACATCGTTCGATAATATGCGGGCTAATTCTAACATCACGGCAACTCCACTGGCACCATCATTCGCACCTAGAATAGGCTTGTCCCTGTTCCCAGGATCTGGATCATGATCCGCAACAGGCCGTGTGTCATAATGAGCACCTATAAGCACAGACGCATTTTCACTCTTCGTCGCAATTATGTTTACAAGATTTACACCCATGTATGTCCAGTTCTGAAAACGAACAGTCCAATTCCAAGACTCTAATAACCCCTTTATGTATCCGCGAGTTTGCTCTAATGCAACACTACCAGGCGGACGAGGCCCAAAATCACATTGCCCAGTGAGAAATCCAAATGCGGAATTACCGTCAAACTTGAGATCCTCTTGCTCGAACCCGCTTGCCATAACCGATGCCGAAAATAGTGGCACCAGAAATAATAGCAGAAATAAACTTACGTAAATTTTCATGCAATAGATTATCGCAGATACAAATATAAATAATTTCATCCAGAAAATGAAAAAGGCTCCTAACGAAATATAACACAAACAATTCTAATTTTTCTAATGAATGATTTGTACTTATTTGGTCATTTTTATTTCGCATTTTTTCTAAATATCGAAAAGAGTTTTTATTGGTTTACTCCTGTCAG
>Ga0256914_1002872_pt1 | contig 14073 bp, 9 predicted proteins | sample HulkmetaG_FD_191571 | JGI IMG/M metagenome (GOLD analysis project Ga0256914, IMG submission 191571) | Hydrothermal chimney microbial communities from Main Endeavour vent field at the Juan de Fuca Ridge, Pacific Ocean - Hulk | ecosystem: Environmental > Aquatic > Marine > Hydrothermal vents ... | reverse complement strand
CGTCCACCAACCAGAGACGGTCGACGGAGGTCGACCGCTGGCGCAAAGCGCCTGGAGAGTCTGAGTTTACTCGATGGTAAAGGCCACGGCCACAAGAGGATTTCCATCAAACTACATTTGACTGAGTGCTAGTTACCTGACACAAATTCAGTGGATCTCGATTGCGAGAGTATGTGTCCAGCCGGATTCGCAATCCGGCGGATTTGACGCTCGAATCACCGCCGGATCACGGATCCGGCTCTGCGCATCATGACAAATCGTGATCTACTGAAATTGGCTTTGTTTGCTGTCACTGGCCGAATGAATTCGGTTCTGGGGGCTGCGCCCCCTCCTTTGCTTCCTTCCCCGCTCAGAGACGGGCAGGGAAGGAGATTTGGAAAGGAATGGCCTGCGCCGCTCGTCCCCCTGCGGGGACGTTTTTTTTCGCCCGATTTGTGTCGCCATCTGGCATCCAAGACGCTGTCGATGCAGGTCGTCAGGCGGCCGCAGGCCCTTAGCCCTGATTTCAATCGGCAGGGAGCATGAACATGAACTTTGCGCCAGGTTGTCAGATCTACGTGCGATTATTGCCATAGACGCGCCAGAAAAAACTGCACGTGGGGTCATGTTAGTTGCCCGGAACGTTTCGTGGTCGGGCATCAGTGAGCGATTGTCACACTGTTGCTTGTAGCATGGGCAACGGTTTTTCTATTGTGATACAATGCAAAGCATCTCACAGTGACATTTGCTCCACGCTTCCATGAACATTGTCAAGCGCTTCACCTCCCCTTTCCGACAAGACACCCATCGCACGACAAAGCGAACCAGGCTGTTTGGCACGTTCGAGGGCGTTTTCTTGCCCACGCTGCTCACCATTATGGGTGCGGTCATGTATCTACGCACAGGATGGGTGGTGGGCAATGCTGGTTTACTCGGAGCTTTTTTGGTCATCATCATGGCCAACATCATCACGTTTGCCACCGGACTTTCGATTTCTACCGTGGCTACGAATATCAGGGTGGGGGCCGGGGGCTCTTTCTCCATCATCTCCCAATCGCTGGGGTTGGAGGTGGGCGGCAGCGTCAATGTGCCGCTTTATCTGGCGCTGGCGATTTCGGTGGCGTTTTACATCTTCGCCTTTGCTGAGGGGTGGAATAGCATCTTCCCCACGCATCCCACAGCGCTAGTTGTTTTCGTCGCCTTCACGGTCATCGCTATCATTGCCTTCATAAGTGTGGGATTAGCGACTCGCATTCGTTATCTCATTCTCTTTCTGATTACCTTCTCGCTGTTCAGCGTGTTGTTGGGAGCCACGCGTAAATTTGGGCATCCTGGTGCGGTTTATCATCCACAAGTGTGGGGAAGTTTTCGCAGCGGTGATTTTTGGACGATTTTTGCGGTATTCTTTCCCGCAGTGACGGGCATTCTCACAGGGGTTAGCCTTTCGGGAACGCTCAAAAATCCCCGTCAAAGTATTCCAACGGGCACAATTGCCGCCATTCTTGTTTCGCTCGCCGTCTATCTGGCGCTGGCCTATTGGCTATCTCTGGTAGCGACGCCGGATGAGCTGCTCTCGAATATGACCATCATGGTGGAGAAGGCTGCCTGGGGATGGGCGGTGCAGGCGGGCATTCTGGCCGCCACGTTCTCCGCCGCACTCAACTCAATTATCAGCGCTCCGCAGGTGTTGCAAGCCATGGCCGAACATGGCGTTGTGCCTTTTTCTGAAACACTGGCCCGCAAGAATGATAAGGATGAACCACGTCCCGCCATGCTTCTCACCATTGGCATGGGCATTGCGACCCTGCTTTTTGGTCTTTCAGGCAGTGGGCTGAATCAAATTGCACCGTTAATGACCATGTTCTTTCTCATCACGTACGCGGTGTTGAACGCCGTCGTTTTGTTGGAGCAGTCGTTGGGCCTGACCAGTTTTCGGCCATTGCTGAAAATTCCACGTGTTGTGCCCCTCATCGGATTGGTCGGTTCATTGATTGCGATGTTCCTGATCAGCCCTTTATTCAGTCTGATTGCGCTCATTGCCATCTTCATTTTGTATGAGGGTTTGCAGTTGCGACAGCTAAAATCTCCCTGGAGTGATGTGCGCAGCGGCATGTTCATTACGGTGGCGGAATGGGCGGCCAAGCGGGTGTTGGCCATGCCTTCAGGCCAAGAACGGGCCTGGAAGCCTAGCTTGCTGGTTCCGGTCAACTCGCCAGAGGCGCTGCGCCGCAGTTATCGCTTTCTTACAGCCATTACACGCCCCAACGGCTCAGTGCACATTATGGTCATTTACCATCCCAAAAACAAAGAAGCTGTTGTAGGGCTCAAGGCGTATGAAGAGATCTTTGCCCACGAAGGCATTTTCGCCCGAGTGGCGCTCATTGAATCGCACAAATTCACACCCACCTTGCAGACGGCAATGGAAGTGACCAGTAGCGCCTTTTTCCGGCCGAACATCCTTTTTCTCACCGTGGGTGAGCAGGCCAATCAGAAGAAATTGCAGCAATTGGCCGACAAGGCATTGAAAAATGAGCTAGGCTTATTGTTGTATGTCGATAATCCTCAAACCTTGTTGGGGCGGGAGCAGGTCATCAATGTCTGGATCCGGGAGCAGAGTCCGGAATGGCAGATCGGGCTACGACTGAGCAACCTGGACCTTGCCTTGCTGCTGGCCTACAAGCTGGCGCAAAACTGGCGCGGACACATCAATCTCATCACCGTTGTGAAGGATGAAGCCGACGTAAAAGATGCCCGTCATTTTTTGGCGCAGCTCATCGATTTGGGGCGAATGCCAAAGGGAACCGGGGCCATCGTCGCCACGGGTGCGCTTAATGATTTCATCGCCCATGCTCCCCAGGGTGATCTCAACATCTTCGGCATCTTTGGCTTGCAACCCCAGGTGGATGTAGCGCAAATGGTGGCGCTCACAAAGGAAACCCGCTCCACCTGTATTTTCGTTCATGATTCTGGTAATGAAAGCGCCCTGGCCTAGGGTGTGTTTCAAAATGGGGACAATCATTGCCAACCCGCCAGATTGATAAATCCGGCTCCGAAGTGGAACTCCCCAGGGCGGATTCGCAATCCGCCCGGCCAAAAAGAAAAGCGTCCCAATTTTGAACCGCGCGCCCTGGCTTAAAGTCATTTTGCCAGCGGTTTCAAATCATGATAAACTTGAAATCTATACCCGCCGGAGACAGCGTCGTCGCCCCTCCAGCGGGTTTTCTATGGCCTGATTCCGACAAAATTCACATCAAAATCAAAAAGTGAGGCGAAAAAATGAGTGCAAAACAAAAAACACTGGCGGTTCTTACAGGCGGCGGAGATGTCCCCGGCCTGAATCCCACCATCAAAATGGTAGTGCGGCGCGCTGTTGATGAAGGCTGGCGCGTGATCGGATTCCGTCGTGGTTGGGCGGGTCCACTGCGCTACAACCATGACGATCCTAACAGCTGGGGACAGTGGGTGGTGGAATTGAACAAGCAAATGGTGCGTAAAATCGATCGAACCGGGGGCACATTTCTGCACACCTCGCGCACCAAACCTAGCAAGGTCCGACCTGACCACCTGCCCGAATTTCTCAGCCCCGACGATTACCCTGTCAACGAAGACGGCACCCTGGACACCACAAAGAAAGTATTAGAGACTCTGGAGCAATTGGACATTGATGTACTCATTCCCATCGGCGGCGACGACACGCTCAGCTATGGAGCGCGAATCCATCGTGAAGGCTTTCCGGTGGTGTCAATTCCCAAAACCATGGATAACGATGTCTATGGCACCGATTACTGCATCGGATTTAGCACCGCGGTCACCCGCTCGGTGGAACTGATCACCAACTTGCGTACTGCAGTGGGTTCACACGAACGCATCGGCGTGGTGGAGCTGTTCGGACGCAATTCAGGTGAGACATCGCTCATCTCCGCCTTCTGCGCGGACGTCGATCGAGCCATCATCTCGGAAGTTCCCTTTGACATCGAAAAACTCGCACATCTTCTGCTCGAAGACAAAAAACGCAACCCTAGCAATTATGCCATGATGACCATTTCTGAAGGCGCTTATCCCATTGGCGGCGAAGTGCTGGAATCGGGCGAGGCCGACGCATACGGACATAAAAAATTAGGTGGCGTCGGTTATTTGGTGGCCCAACAGATCAAAGAGATCACTGGACAAAATATCATTTACCAACAACTCGCGTATCTCATGCGTTCAGGTGCGCCCGACGCCCTAGATCGAATCGTGGCGGCGAACTTCGGCGCGCTCGCCGTCGACCTGGCCACCCGGGGCATCACGGGCCGCATGGTGTCGTTGCGCGAAGGACGATACACCCACGTGGCGGCAGATTATAGCACGCGCGGACTCAAACGCGTGGACGTGCCCGAGTTCTACGATATCGACGAATATCGCCCCAAGATATCCCATGTCCAGGGCAAGCCCATGTTCCTATATTAGACGCTATTAGAACTAACATTTCACCACGGAGCGCACAGAGAAAATTGATAGGTCCACGAAGAAAAAATCACCGAAACGCCTGAGTTTTTCTTCTCCGTGATTCTTATATCTCCGTGGTAAGATTTTTCGTCATCAGGAAGACAATTATCGTTTTGTTTCCGATCATTCTCTTGAAAACCAATGAGGGACTGGGGAACGAAGACCGATTGGGCATACCCTGCCCCGGCTCCCGTTCTCCAGTCCCTTGTTCATTTGAGCCTATTGGTAAGTCCCTATTCACGTCTCTTTCATCTGCCACGAAGAACTCGACGGATGCACTCGATCGCAAAGATATTCATCTCCCCGTCACCTCCGAGCCGCCGTGGCAACGGAACGACCCCCGATGATATGCCAATGCTCAGAACAAGTCCCGAAATCGAACGTCAAGCTTCCTAACGCCCCACCACGTGAGCGCCAGCCACACAATAGCTTGAATGGCATAAAGCCACAGCGAATAAGGAAGCAACTGCTCAAATGTTCCCAAATGCAAAATCAAATTGGGGCCAATTTGCGAAACTTGGTATATGCCCAACATGGCCGGAGCCGAGGGAGGCGTCAACGCCAACGTGCCTAGGGCAATAATGACACAGGCATGAACATCAAATCCCAACGGCATGGCCAAGATAACCAACAGATGAAACAAAAAGAAGAGCCCCCACATAACCAGACTCATCCCCAAGGCAAACAACATCTCTTTTATCCCCACATTTACACTGAGCGCGTCACTGACAAAACCAACGACCTTATTGCGCATCCGGTCTGAAAGATGCAGGACGATCGACATCTGTTCAATAGTGAGAGTGACCTGCTGAGCAAATCGAATCGCCAACACATATCCCACCAGCACGACTACAGACATCCCCACGCTACGCAACATGGAGTTCGGGGTCAAAGAAGACTGCACCCCCAACGAGATGGCCAACACGATGGCGCTGATGCGCAAAATCTGAGCGATCATCCGCTCCACCATCATTGCGGTGCTGGCCTGCGCCAAGCTGGCCTCGGTGACCAGACCTGTGACCATCACGCGGCTAATGTAGTTGGGGATAGGCGTGAGGATAGGAACGATGAAACTGGTATGAGTGGCGTGGGCAAGACGCCAAAAATCTTGATTGCGCCCAAGCAGCCACCACCAGCGAAGATCGATAAGTGCGACGCCCCCAAGAAAGAAACCAACGCCAGCCAACGCCAGCCACAAATTGGTGTGCATCGCCACCGCTGCCATATGTCGCACATCCACGAATATCACCATGGCGACAACCAGCCCCGCAATCACCAGGGTGGATATCCACTTCCCCCAATTCGGACGATTCTTGGGAAGATCTGGAGATGGGGGCGTGATGGAAACTTCAGAAGTGTGCCGGGGCATTAGATTTCAAATTCAAAAAGTCGAGCATGCTTAGGGTGAATGGCTAGATTAAACGGGACGATTTCTTGAAAGCGCCAGAAAAAACTGCGCATTGGGGATGTTTTTTTAACCTCGTACTCAGTCAAATGTGGTTTGATGGAAATTCTCTTGTGGCCGTGGCCTTTACCATCGAGTAAACTCGGACTCTCCAGGCGCTTTGCGCCAGCGGTCGACCTCCGTCGGCCATCTCTGGTTGGTGAAAAGACGGCGTAGACCGGCCGTTGGCCAGAGGCCTATAGAGACCGACTTCAGTGGGCCTGTCGGGCCGGCCGTCGCCTTCTTCCCCCAAAGCAGACTTGACTGAGTACTTAGGCCTCATCAAAAAGTGGATTCCAATTCTAAATCTTCTACAACATCAAATTCCTGGCTGATGCGAAAAAGATCCACGAAGTGCATATCCAGCATCCGCAACCCCCAAAAAGTGAGGACCATCCACACAACAGCCTGAATCCCCCACAGAAGCAACGAGTAAGGCAGCAGCACATCGAGCGGCGCGAGATTGAGCGCCAGCATCGGCAAAATCATCGAAGCATGATATATTCCCAACATGGCGGGGGCCGAAGGCGGCGTCAAGGCCAGCGCCCCCATGGCAATGGTCATTTGCAGCTGCAAAGGTGCATCCAATGGCAAGGCCCGAATCACCAACAGATGAAAACAGAAAAAAAGCGCCCACATCACCAGTGTGACGGCAGTGGCATGCACCAGCTGTCGCATGTCCCCCCCATACGCCAAAGCCTCATACACCATTCCCACCATCTTCTTACGCCAGCTCGCTTTGATGAAAGGCGTCTTCTGCAATAATGCGTCGCTGGCGCCCACAATTTTTTCATAATGACGCACGGCCAACAGAAACAGCGCCATCAGGACAACCGCCAACACAAAACTGCGAAGCAGGCTTCCAGGATTCAACTCGGCCTGCGCGCCCAACATCACAGCTAAAATGAAGGCGATGATGCGCATGATCTGAGCGATCATCCGTTCGACCATGATGGCAGTAGAGGCTTGCGGGATGGTGACCCGGGTGCCAACGCCCGTTGTGATCACCCGGACGGGGATATTGGGAATGGGGCTGAGGATGGGCACAATGAAACTAACATGAGTAGCGTGAATCAGACGACGGAAGGACGGTAGCTTTGAGAGGAGCCTCCACCAGCGATAATCGATCAGCGCAATGCCGGCCAAAAACAGCATCAGGCCAACCACAAGCATCATCCAGTTTGCCCGAAGAATAACTCCAGCGATCTGTTTCATGTCAATGAAAAAGGAACCGACAAGTAGCAACACCAGTAAGACGCCAATGCTACTGATGATGAAACGCCATTCATGTTGAGAAGAAGGTGATGCTGTGCTTACTTCATTCATCGTCACTATACGCTCACAAAAATAAAGCATTTATGGCATAATTGAGCGACCTGATCCGTCGGCCGCCATCTCAAACTAGGAGCAAAAGAATGTCTCGAACCACGTATCGTCATCCTATCGCCATCATCGTTCATGGCGGTGCAGGCGATATTCCCAAAGAACGTACAGAAGATGCCGAAGCTGGCTGCCGAGAAGCCGCAAGGGTGGGCTGGGAATTGTTGAGCCAGGGTGCTTCTGCCCTGGATGCAGTGGAAGCCGCAGTACGCGTCATGGAGGATAATCCAGCGTTCAATGCAGGACGGGGCTCGGTGTTAAATGCTCAAGGTCAGGTGGAAATGGATGCGGGTATCATGGATGGTGAAACCCGACGCGTGGGAGCGGTAACGCTCATCCAACACTTCAAGCATCCTATCAGCCTGGCCCGCAAGGTGATGGAAAGCACCCCGCATCACATCTTGGGCGCCACCGGGGCAGAGGCTTTTGCCTTGAAGATGGGATGTGAGCCTGTCGAAAATGCATTTTTCATCACAGAAAGAAGGCGCCGGCAATTTCAACAACGATTGCAAGCCGAAACAGCCGATACGGTGGGGGCAGTTGCGCTCGATGCGGCAGGACGTTTGGCCGCGGCCAACAGCACAGGCGGCGTCAACTTCAAATTGCCGGGACGCATCGGTGATTCACCCATCCCCGGCGCGGGATTCTTTGCAGATAACCGTTTTGGGGCGGTTGCCACGACCGGCCAGGGAGAGCACATCATGCGGGCAGGATTGGGATGGGTGTTGATGCAATTGCTGGAAGCTGGTTTTAGTGCGCCAGAGGCCGCGGCGCAGGGGGTCGGACGTTTCCAAAATCAGGCGCCAGAAGGACGCGCCGGATGGATTCTTGTAGATGCCGCGGGCCAGGTGGGCGTTGCCCATACCACCCGCAACATTGCTTTTGCCTGGCGCACGTTTGAATCTGGACGCTGCATCAGCGGCGTTAGGTAGATGCGCATTTTGACGAACATGGATGAAGATTGACGAACATTGACGATGGTTTGCTTCGTCCACCTTCGTCTTTTCGTCTATCTTCGTCTGATGAGTTGGAAGCGTCTCCAAGGTTTATTTTATAGTAACTACTAACGTATCCGACTTCAATCACCGCAAAGGCGCAAAGACACTAAGAACACCAAGAATTTCAAAACTTTTTCTTTCTTTGTGCCTTTGTGGCTTCGTGTCTTCGTGGTTTTTAGCCGGGCTACCTTAGTAGTAACTTTTGATCGTAAGATGACAATGATGTACTGGCATCGACGGACCGAGAAATCTGGGGGATGCTCCGCACCGAGCGAACGATGATTTCGATGGTTTTATCCAGATGAGAGCTGCCATCAGGTAAGATGGCTTTAACATCGAAATAATCTCCTTTGCCTGTATGCACCATGGGGCCAGGATTGAATAGGGTCATCTTCCCGGCGGCCTTAAATCGATTCCAGGCTGAGCTACGGGCAATCGCCCAACGCCCTGGAAAAAGGATGTCGCCGATGAGATGAAACCTATCCTTGCTGCCCTGGATATGCCATAAATGCTCGACAAAAGCGATGCCGGGATCATCGGTCAGCACGCCGCCAATGGAAAGGACGTAAATGGGCGCATCCAATCCCAAGTTCAAAAATGGGGCGACGCCCACCGCGATCTGCCCGCCGCCGCTCCATCCAGCAGTGACAACAGGGACGCCCCCTTCAATCGGGTACCCTGTGCGATACAGACTTTTGCTGATTTCGCGGGCCACGCCCGAATTGTTGATGGGACCATAGCGCGGATCTGCTGACACTGCCACGTTGAAGAGATTACGGGCAAAAATGAAACTGGCAAGCAATCCTCCCGTCAGGGTCTTACGACTTTCGTGAATACGACGCCAGAGCCAACCGAAAAAACGCTCCCCCGTCAAGGGGTTGTTGGTAACAGAGAAGGGGAAAACATCGCTGAGAATCACTGCCTCGGGCAACGCCTCTCGCAGCTGTTGCAAAAAAACTTGTTCGCGATGCGAAAGCATCTCTGCCGAGACTCCGCCTATTGCGGTGAGATAGACCAAATAAAAGGCTGGCTCTTTGTCTTTCCTTTCCATCTGATCCCCGCCCGCCGCGATCTCCTGTAATGCTTCTCTGCCCAGTTCGCGGGGCGAGGGCGCCTGGCCGCTCCATCCGGCCCACCAGGATAACGCCTCGAGAGGAGAAAGTAGCGCCAAAAGAAAGAGGAGAAACAGCACCACTCCCACTACCGCCAATGCCGTGGTTACAGCCAGACTAACCACGTCCTCCCTCCTCATCTCTTTGAGTCGCCCGAGCTGCTTCCAACGCCAGTTGGCGCTGCTTTTTCACAAACTCGAGCACCAAATCATCGGGATCCTTGTATTCGGCTCTGCCCGTCGTAAACTTCAGAAACCATTTCTTCATATCATCCAAACGTAAAAATGATGAGCTGCTCACCAGCTCCATCAGCAGCCAGCCCAATAAGCTGACAACAATCGCCTGAACGATATTGAATTGATACACGGCCATCACGTTGAGAATCAAGTTAACCGTCACCCAAATACGAAGCAAAGCGTAAAGGTAATAGCCGAGATGGGGCAATAAGATGAGAAAACCCAACAGGAAAGGCGTATAGCTGGCCGCCACCAAAAGGAAAACGTCGGTCTGTGATCGATGTTTATCGAAGAACAGTACAGCTAAAACCCGAATCGAGAGCGTCCATAGAAAAAGGGACAAGGCAAAGAGAAAGGTGAAGACGACCAGGGAGCGGATAAATTGTGTGCGGCTAACACGATTTGCGAAGAGAACGACACTGTTGCCGATGGTGAGAGAGAGCACGGACAGAATGAAAACAATGAATACCATCCATTGATCATTCGACAAAACCATGATCCGCTCCTGTCCCGAACAAGAGGACGGGCGAGGGGTGGTAGCTCACTCCCCCGCCCGTCATGTTGTGTGCGTTTGTTACCGAGGCGTGGGCCCCATCCGATAGGTCAGGGTCCATTGATCCTCAGTATAGAGGTTCAGGTATCCACCCTCATCGATGAGGTAAGACTTGACATTCGCCAGAAGTTGCAGGTATTGGTGCTCTTGTTCCATGACGCCGGGAGGATCGTCGCAGGTCATGTTCGTGACTTGCCCCATGGTCAATGTCAACGCATTGTCCTCACCAACGACATAGACGCCAGCATAATCGTTGCAACCGGCATTGCCATTGAATGAGCCGCTGGGATCAAAGAAGATGTTGATCTGCGAATTCTCCAACACGGGTTGAGGCGCCATTTTCGCCTTGGTCATGTTTTCCAAGATCCAATTCTTGTCTCTCAAGTCCTGCCCCGGCGCAGGCGACGGCGTAGGCGTTGGGGGCTCAGGGGTCGCCGTGGGTGGAACGGGCGTTTCGGTTGGAGGAACCGGGGTTGGCGTGGGTGGTTCAGGCGTGGGGGTGGGTGGCTCAGGTGTGGGAGTAGGCGGTTCGGGTGTGGGGGTGGGTGGTTCAGGTGTGGGCTGAACTTCGGTCACCTGAATCACCACATCCTGCACGATGGCGCCACCAGGACCTTGGGCTTGCAAAGTGTATCGCACCTCACCCAGATGAGAAGGTGTATGCACAAATTGACCATATGCTGGAGCCTGACTGAGCAGAGGCACATCGTTGGCCAGTAATGTCACCTCGAGGACATCGCCTCGGACGTCCCAATACAGGGTGACAGCATTGCCAATGACCACGCTTCCTTCAGGCTGGCTGCGGAATTCGACGATCTCAGGCGGCGCCACTGGAGTCACCTGAATCGTCAGAGTGCTAACGTGGCGGGCGCCATCCATCAGTTCTACGCCCAGGTTATAAGTGGTGGTCTGTTCAGGGCATACTTCCTTGCTGCCTTGCTGCGGCACTTCCTTGTCCTGCCAATCTTCACCCTCTTCGAACAGATAGGCGTGCGCCACGTTTTGAGCATTCCAGTAAAGCGTGGTGCAAGCCCCCTGCTGGATGTGGGTGTGATCGGAGGTAAACTGAACGACTGGAACAGGCGTCGCTGTGGGCGTTGCCGTGGGGGTGGGAATCGGCGTCGCAGGCTTAGGCACTTTGATGCCAACCCAAAGCTGGGCAAAGGCGTGTCCGCTGGCATTGTTGAAATTCCAGAATCCTTGATACACGCCCGGATCGATAGGAGCGATGAGGTCTAACTTGAGATCATAGGTCTCGCCTGGTTTCACCTCGGCGTCAATATAGCTGCGACCGCCCTTCATGTCGGCTCCAGGCTTGTTGCCATGATGAAAGTCAAGATAGTAGTCGGTGGTCCAGGTGCAAGTGCCGACATTCTTCACTCGCCACACCTTCTGGAATGGCGTGCCAGGCTCCACGACCGGGGGCTTGTGCATGTTGTGATCATCATAGGTAATATCGGCAATCCACTTGAGCTTGTCGGTGCATTGGGGTTGTGGCTTTTCTTCCGCCACAGGCTCAAGTGAGAGATAGCGTTGCGCCAACCTGGTAATGACTTGCTCCTGATCGAGCTGCGCCAGACCATCATTCAGTCGATCCAGCAATTCGTCGGCGCCTGCAGGCACAGCGATGGCGTAATACTGCTCATACAGTTCGCTGGTTGTAACACTAATGCCCGTAAACCGATATTTTTTGGAGTTGCGCAGCTTTCGCACATAGTTGATTTCTTGTTTGTTCACCTTCGTGGCCGAACACAGCATCCGCGTCAGTGCAATCTTACCGATATTGATGGTGTTGCCCTTGACCGCATACGTGGTGCTAAAGTCATTGCACCCGGCGGACCCCGACAGTTTATCTTTGTCAAACAAGGCGGTCAATTGCGTGGTAGACAACGGGCGAGAGCCTTTGTCTGGCGGGCCAAATGTCAATAGTTGCCAATCGGTGAATTGAAGTGGATTTTTCCTATGGGCCCGGAATTTCAGGGCGTCGAGTCCGCCATTGTAGTAGATGATCAGCTGGTCCTGCTGGACCTCGGCCCGTTCGGCGCCGGCCAAAGCGCCCAGGTAGATCGATTCCATATCATTGGCGGCGGGATCACACGCCTTGGTGGTGGCTGCACCCAATTCGAACGAAATGGCGTCACCATCGATGGTCACTTTGCCCGAATAGTTATTGCATCCTGAAGAACCAGAGACATCACCATCCTTGGTGGCGTCCAGGGTTACATTCACATTCTGAGGCACGGGCTGGGGCTTGAAGACATTGCCATAGGCGTAAAGCTGCCAGGTGATGTTGGCCACATCCACCTGAGGTCGAGCTTTGAAGATCAGGATGGGATCATGGTTCTTGTTATTGAAGATCAAGGTGTCGCCTTTGATCTCATAGGAAGAAGCCTCCATCAAATTTGCAAGATACCGATTCTCCTGATCCATCACCCCTTCTGGCTCTGCGCATGTTTTGCGAGTGGTGACCGGCGTGGTGAGATCGATGCGAGAAGCGTCAACCAACAGATCCGCGGAGTAGGTATTGCATCCGGCGCTCCCCTTCATGACGGCATCCCTGATATGCGCCGTGATGCTCGAGCCCGTGAGCACTGGTATCAACGCCCCCTCGCCATTTGCGTAGGACACGAGTTGCCACTCGACCCCGTGCAGCGGCTTATCGAATAAAGGCGTGTATGTCAGCAAGACCTTTCCGTTCTTATTGATCAGTTGTAACTGACCATGAGTTTGTCGGGCGATGTCGTTCGCGGTAAAACCATCGGCCATCACGGCATCGATCTTCCCTTCCACCAAAGCTCTCATGGCCTGATCGATGGTGGGGTATAGGCTGACATTTTCTCTAGCTATGACGCCATTTTCCACCTGCGTCCGCAACCAATCGGCAAAACTGGTTCCCAACTCGGCGCCCACCTTCAGCTTGGCCAGATCTTCCACAGTCTGAATCGAGGTGGTTGTGGCGTCGGCAGTGGTCAGAATGGCGACGTTGCCCTTGTAGTAAGGGGCGGTGAAGGCGACGCGTTGCTGACGCTCCGGTGTGATGGCAATCGCGCTGATAGCGGCATCTAGCTCACCCGCCTGAACTTTGTTGAGCAGTTGATCAAAAGGCATATCCTGAAAAACGATCTTGACGCCAAGACGTTGCCCAAGTTCACGCATCAACGCAATATCAAAACCATCCAATTGACCATCAGGGCCATAATAACTAAAAGGAGGATATCCACTGGAAACGCCAACCATCATGACGCCTTCTTCCTGAATATCATTCCAGAGGCTCGCCGCCTTCTCGGGAGAAATGGGCGTTACAGGAGGCGTTGGCGCCGGTGGCGTAGCTTCGGCCGCCTCGGCAGGAACGCCTGTCGTTTCAGGTCCGGCTGCAGGCGTTTCCATAGGACTAGGCTGTTGCTCGAGGGCGACGCACCCGGTCATGATCACGGCCAAAAGTAACGCAAAAACAATGAGAATCGGTGCTTTCGTGATACGATTTCGCATAATTTTTTCTCCTTCCTGGAATGAATGTCCTGATATTGCACCAACGTAGCAATACCCGGTTCCAATTATATGGAACTTGATGAATGAATTGTATTTTTATGTGTTAATAATAATTCATTGTTCGATTAAGGACAAGTGACAGCGAGACGATACAGCAGTTTCAAATTTATCGTTGCTCCAAGCCAGCCTTCCCCCGTTACGACAGCTGTCGCACGGGGAAGGAGCCCGGCGAGAGCAAAAAATCTTTGGAGCTGAAGGGCTCTCTCCCTCGAACGCGAGCGTAGCGAGTGTCGGGGAAGGGCCGGGGAGGGGGCAAAAAGGAGGCGGGGAAGCCTCAGATAAACGCTTTCTGGCCGGTTTTCCCTAAATTCAGTCGATCACGATTTGCCATGAT
>Ga0256914_1002871_pt1 | contig 14074 bp, 6 predicted proteins | sample HulkmetaG_FD_191571 | JGI IMG/M metagenome (GOLD analysis project Ga0256914, IMG submission 191571) | Hydrothermal chimney microbial communities from Main Endeavour vent field at the Juan de Fuca Ridge, Pacific Ocean - Hulk | ecosystem: Environmental > Aquatic > Marine > Hydrothermal vents ... | reverse complement strand
CCGCACTCGTGTTTCCCAAGCGGCCCCTTTGGGCTTTCCCGCAGCGCAGGCTGTTGTAGTTTATCACAACTTTGCTGTACACGTTTGCACCCTTTTGACACAGGGTGCAAGCAAATGTTGTAGAAATCGGGCTGCCACATGTCTCTGCCCTTCCCCTGGCGGGGCGGGGTGTTCGGTGCCTGTCCTGTTCGCAAAATGAAGACTGGCAGTCCTGCCAGGACTGCCAGTCTTGTGTGCGGGGCGAGGGAAACACATAGAAATTTCTACATCTTTTGACTGCACCCTTTGACACACCTGACGATGCCCCTCTCAAAAATTTCCGCTTTGGTTCCCCTTGCCCTTTGTGAGAGGGGTCGGGAGTGAGGGCGGAGATAGCCCCAGCGTGGGATTGTGGAATCCGGTTTTCAGCCGCATAATTCGCATGTGCCGAGGGCTTTCACTGAAACGCAGGGAAAACGGGAATTATGGTGAAAAATAAGTTGCAGGACGAGATCGAATCGCTTCGCGGGCAAATTGCCGGGCTGAAGGCACGTGAACTCGCGTACAAACGCAACCAGCGCGCGCTCAACAGAATGGGGCAACTGATTACCTCCAGCCTGGATGTTGACAAAATTCTCCAGCAGGTGATCCAGGTGGTGCCGCCGCTGGTCAGTGCTGACGGAGTGTCGATTCTGCTGAAGGATGGCGAAAATGACCTGGTTTTCGCCGCGGCCAGCGGAAAGGGGGCTAAAAATCTTCCGGGAACGGTCATCCCTGCCAACAAGGGAATTGCCGGGGAAGTGCTGGCAACCGGAAAACCCTCTATGCTGAAGCAGCCCGAAGACCAGAAGAGACTCTATCGGGCGGTTGAGAAAATCAGCAGGTACCACACTCAATCCCTGCTGGCGGTTCCTCTCATTTTGGCAGATGAAATCCTGGGTGTTCTGGAGGCAGTTCACTCGCGGGCTGATGCCTTCTCCGAAGACGACCTGCAACTTCTGGAAATTGCCGGGGCCTGGGTGTCGGTTGCGATCAGCAACGCCCGCCAGCACGCTGCTATTGAACGCCGCCTGAAAGAAACGCAGGCCTTGGCGGCAATCAATCAGGCCATCAACGAAACCCTGGAACTGGACCGCTTGCTGCAACTTATTGTTGTTTCAATCGACCAGACCACCCCGCACATCAAGCAGACGGTGATTCACCTCTACGATGAGGAAACCCAAACCCTGATTCCCCGTGCAGCCTCCAGAATGACGGCAGCAACACCAGTAGGGCTTGCCATGAAACCGGGGCAGGGCATTGCCGGGTGTGTACTTGCCAGCGGAAAAGCGATTAATGTTCCCAATACATTGCAAGACAAACGGTTTATTCGTGCTTCATCCAGCGATGATTTGCAGGCTTTGCTGGTCGTGCCCATCCAGAGCGGGGCAAAGCGGCTGGGAACCATCAGCATGGGCAGCAATACCCCCAATGCTTTCAGCGCGGAAGATGAGTACCTGCTGACCGTGATTGGCGTGCAGGCTGCACTGGCAATTGAACGCGCCCGCCTGTTTGCCGAGACACACCGCCGGCTTGCGGAAACCAATGTGCTTTATTTCATCAGCAACCTGATTGTCCAATCGCCGGAACTGGACGTGGATTACATTCTGAATAAGGTGGTGAACCTGCTTCAGCAAGAGTTCGGTTATTATCACGTTCACATTTATTTGATTGACCAGAGTACCCGCCAGTTGACCGCACACCAAGGCAGCGGCCCCATTGGAGAGGCGCTGCAAAACGAAGGGTACCGGTTATCTCCAGATGAAGGAATTGTAGGGTACGCCGCGGCAATTGGCGAGACATTTCTAAGCAATGAGGTGAACAAAGCCCTTTTTTACAAGCCCCATCCGCTGCTGCCGGACACAAGCGCCGAATTGGCCGCCCCGCTAAAAGCGCAGGAGCAAATTCTGGGTGTGCTGGATGTGCAGCACCGCCGCCCGCATGTTTTTTCTGAAGATGACAGCCGTTTTTTGAGCGCAGTGGCAGAACAACTGGCCGTTGTACTCGACAAGGCTATGCTTTACCACAAATTGCAAACCGCGCTGAAGAAGGAACTGGATACCCGCGCCCAGTTGGTGCAGACTGAAAAACTGGCCGCAATGGGACGCCTGATTGCCTCCGTAGCCCATGAGTTGAACAATCCCCTCCAGGCGATTCAGAACGCCCTTTACCTGGTAAAACTCGAAGGGAACCTGCCTCCCCAAACCATGGAAGACCTTCAGGTTGCCATTGATGAGAGCACCCGCATGGGCGGGCTGATTGCCCGCCTGCGCGAAACTTACCGCCCTGCTACCGCCGCCGATTTCGAACAAACCTCCATCAACGATATTGTCAGGGATGTTGAAAAACTGCTTGCAACCCACTTGAGGCACAACAATGTAACCCTGGAACACGACCTGGCAGCGGACCTGCCGCCGACACGGGTCATCCGCGACCACATTAAGCAGGTGATCCTCAACCTGTGCATCAACGCCATCGAGAGTATGCCTGCTGGCGGTACCTTGGCTATCCGGACTGCGTATCACCCGCAAGAGGGGCAGGTTACTCTCAGTGTCAGCGATACCGGCACCGGTATTCCTCCTGATGTGCAGGCCAACCTCTTCGAGCCATTCTTCACCACCAAGGATAGCGGCACCGGGCTGGGGCTGGCGGTTTCCTATGAAATTATCCAAAATCACGGCGGCGATATCCGCGCGGAAAACAGCCCCGACGGCGGCGCCGTGTTCACCCTCATTCTGCCTGTGCCGAAAACCTGCCCGGAAAACCATTCCGCAACAGGTTAGATGCGACTGCGATTTTGCTGCCCTGCCCTCGCCCTGCCCTCAGCGAAAATCCCGCTTGAGATGAACCGGCGCGGAATTCCAGCCAGCCCGCCCAAAAAACTGCCATGACAACTCTGGGATCCGTACTGATTATTGATGACGAAGACACCCTGCGCCATACCCTGACGCGCGTTCTCAAATCGGCCGGGTGCGATGTTTCCGGTGCAGCCAGTGGCGCACAGGCGTTGCAACTGATTCAACGTACCTTGTTTGACCTGGTGTACCTTGATGTTCATCTGCCTGGCATCAGCGGGATAGAAGTGCTAAAAAACATTCGTGCGGAACATCCTGACCTGCCAGTGATCCTTTTTACCGGGCACGCTTCTCTTCAATCTGCACTGGAGGCGATTCGCCTGGGAGCGGCGGATTATTTGGTCAAACCGATTGACCCGGAAGTTTTCGTTGCCCAGACCCGAATCATCCTCAGCGAGCAGAAACTCGAGCGGCGCAAGCGCGAAATTCGGGCGCAAATTGCTGCCCTGAGAGCAGAATTGCAGGATCTGGAAAATCAGAGTACTTCTGTTTCTCCGCAAACTGCACCTGCTCCGCAGAGCGGAGACCGTTTTCTCAAACGCGGCCTTTTTGTGCTCGATCTCCACTCGCAGCGCGCCACGCTCGCGGATCGGGTGCTCTCCCTGCCCCCGACGGCTTTTGCCTATCTGACGGTACTGGCGCGCCGCGCTCCCGAAGCCGTGGATTATCAGACTTTGGTGACCGAATCCCAGGGGTATGCCGTTGAACCCAGCGAAGCCAGTGAACTCGCCAAATATCATATCCACGTTTTGCGGCAGGCCATCGGCGCAGAGCAGAACGAACCGGGCTACATTCTCAATGTGCGCGGCATCGGCTACCGGTTGCTGATTGATTAGGTGCTGTTTTGCGCTCCCTGTAGTGTTTTCTGTTTCCTTCTCTTTTGGGGTACCAGCGAAAAGCGGGGGATGCAGGCAACAGGTGCAGAAATCGGGCAGTTCCAGGGGAGCGGCTTCCTGACCCCAACTTCACCCAACCGTTCCCCACCTGCCCCAACAAAACAAACAAATCTCTTCGTGCATAATTGTAGCATGAGCGATTCTGATTCCGACAAAACCGTGCGGGTGCTTATCGTTGATGATCACCCTAATACAGCAGAGATGTTGGCGCGCGTGATCCGCAAACTGGGGTTCCCCGTAGATGTGCTGACCGCTTCCAGCGGGGAAGATGCACTTCATCAGTTGGGCACGGATGTTGCCGATATCCTGATTACCGATTTTATGATGCCCGGCATGAGCGGGCTGGACCTGGTAGAGAAACTTCGGGGGGAACGTAAACCGGCGCACACCATCCTGATGACCGCTTATGATACGCCAGGCCTGTCGATCACAGCCCGGCGGCTTGATATTCAGGATTACCTGGTCAAGCCGGTTGACCCGGAGCGTGTGCGCGATATTGTTTCTAAAGCCATCAACGAGATTTTGCCTGAGCGAATAGCATCCGGTACGCCCCATCAACGGCCGTTCAAAGTTCTGATTGCTGACGATTACCCTGATAACGTGCGCCTGCTTTCGGTCCGGCTGCGCAACGAAGGATATGAATATCTCACCGCCTCCAACGGCGATGAGGCTCTGGAGAAAATGCGCAGCGAACAGCCCGACCTGGCCTTGCTGGATGTCAACATGCCGCGCAAGGATGGTTTCCAGGTGCTTAGGGAGATGCGCTCCGACCCTGCGATTGCCCACATCCCTGCTATCATGATTACGGCCGCCCGCATTGGTGTCAGGGACGTTCAGGAGGGATTCAGCCTGGGGGCGGATGATTACGTCACCAAACCGGTTGACTGGCGCGAACTGGCTGCCCGCATTCGAGCCAAACTGCGGGTTAAACAGGCTGAAGATGCCCTGCGGCTGCAAGCCCAGGAACTGGGAGTGCTCCCCAAAATCAGCCAGGATATCGGCGAGCGGCTGGATATCGAAGCCCTGACCAAAAGCGTTCTCACCCGCACCGTCAGGGCGCTGGAGGCCACAAACGGGCATCTGATTGTTTTTCACCCGGATGGCAGCATCAGCCATCAGATGCATGAGATTTTTGATTTTTCCCCCTGGACCTGGGGCGAAGTCAAAAGGCAACTGACTTCCGGTGGAATTGTAGCAGAGGTGGTTGACAACCGGCAGGGGATTATCATCGAAGATACGGAACACGCTGCTCTCTGGCTGCGCATTCCCAACGACCCGGCCCGTTCCGCGATTGCAGTGCCGCTGCTGGGGCGGCAGCACGTGCTGGGTGTGCTGACGCTGACTCATACCCAGCCTCATCATTTCCGCCCCGACCATCTGAACATTCTCCAGGCAATTGCCAGCCAGTCGGCTGTTGCTATTGAAAACGCCCAACTTTACGCCATGGAACGCAAACGGGTTAACGAACTGGTAGCACTCAACCAGTTAACCCGTGAAATCAGCCAGTTTTCCCGTTCTGCCGAATTACGCAAACAACTGCCGGGGCTGGTACGTCAGCGGTTGGGTTATCCTGCTGTTGCATTGTGGACCTACACCGGAGAAGAATTGCAATTGGAGCATATTGCCGGGCGGGAATACGCACCGCGCGATTTGCTGATGCGTATTGGCCCCCAGCAAGTCATTGTGACGGGGCAGCCGGTGCAACTTTCCGGTGCGCTCGCAGCAGAGACTACCCCCCACGAAGAAACGTCCCCCCCCCCGCTGCAATCTGTTGTGGCGGTGCCTATTTTCTACGGCGCTGAAATTTGCGGGGTGATCTCTGCGCATAGTAACCGCTCCAACACTTTTCAGGAGAGTGACCGGGTGGTGCTGGAAACCCTGGCGATGCAAATTGAGGCCGCCTCTGAGCGGCTCCGCCTGTTTGAATCTGTCGAGCAGGAGAAACAGCGCACAGATGCCGTGCTGAACGCTGCCGCTGATGCCATTTTGCTGGTTGATGCAGACGGGCGGCTGCAACTGGTGAATCTTGCAGGGGAGCGGCTTTTCACTGACGTGGAGGCCCGCCTGGGGCAGCCACTGCCCGCAGAATGGGGTTACGGTGAACTATTGAGTCTGGTAAGCCGCGCCCAGGAATCTGGCGGGCCTCTGGATGCTGAGGTTTCCTGGCCCGACCAGCGCATTTTTTCCGCCCTGGCTACACCGATTGAGGGCGGCGGGCTGGTGATTGTGCTCCACGATGTGACTCATTTCAAAGATCTGGAGCGCGTCAAAAATGAGTTCATTGCCACTGCCTCCCACGATTTGAAAAATCCGATCCACGCCGTTATGGGTTACAGCGACCTGCTGGAAAAGGCCGGGCCGCTCAATGAGGTGCAGAAAGATTTTGTCGAACGCTTGAAACGGGCTTCCAGCCAGATGTATGAACTGGTGCTCAACCTGCTGGAGTTGGCGCGCACCGACCTGGATACCAGTTTGCAAACGCAACCCTGCGATTTGCAAACCCTTTTGGATGGGGTCACTCAGGAATTTCAGACACAGGCTGCTGCCAAAGGGCACACGCTCACCCTCAGGGGGGTGGACGAATCTCTGGTGGTCAGCGTTGATCTTTTTAGAATTCGGCAGGTTCTCCAAAACCTGGTGGGCAATGCCATCAAGTACACGCCGGAGGGCGGGCAAATTACCATTTCGGCTGAATGCGCTGATAAAATGGTGTGGATTAGTGTGCGCGATAATGGGCTGGGAATTCCCGAAGAGGCATTGCCCCGTATTTTTGATAAATTTTACCGGGTAGAGGCAAACGACCGCCAGGACATTCAGGGCAACGGCCTGGGATTGGCAATTGTGAAGGCAATTGTGGAGCAGCACGGCGGCGAGATTCGGGTTGAGAGCGTTTTGGGGGAAGGCAGCACATTCCGTTTTAGCCTGCCTTTGGCAGATGCCTCCATACCGGCGAAGAGAGCAGTGAGGTAAGCATAATGGCTGAAAAGCATTTACAAAAATATCAGGTTACCAAAAAGCAGAAGAGGAATGCATTTTACATTTCTCTGGCTTTGGTTGTACTCCAGGCGGCCGCTGTGGGGGCATTAATGTTTCTCTCCACATCTGCAAAAGATGTGAATGCGGCGGTTTTTGTCATAATGTCGGTGAATGTGATCAGTTCTGCAATCAGCGCCTGGTTAGCCCGAAAAGGCCGTTCGGTGTGGGGGATACAAATTTTGCTGGCCGTACAGATTTTGACAGTTGTTTTTGTTTTGTTTTTTGTAGGTGGAACCGGTTTCCCGATCGCTCTGTTTTTGTTCACGCTGACTTTCAGCATTACTTCTGAAACGCTCCCAAAGTGGATTGGCACTCGTTACAACATCGCGGCCGGAATTGTGGCTGGCGCGGCAATTTTGCTGGATATTTTTGAGCCGTTTGAACGGGTTCAGGTGGAAAGGAGCATGGTTTCCTGGGGTATTGCCGGGGCACTTACGATTATTTTTAGTTTTTTTGTGATCCGGCAGTTCCGCGATTATACGCTGCGCACCAAACTGGTTGTTTCCTTTTTGTTCATCAGTATTGTTACGGTGATGAGTTTCCTGGCGGTTGCGAATTTTAACATGGGGCGTGCGCTGAGGCAGGTTACGGAACAACGGCTGCTTTCTGAAGCCGGGATGGTGGGCACCAGCGTGGATGAAAGTTTGCGCTACAAACTTGCAACGGCCGGTGTTGCCGCCTCCTTCCCCGGCATTCAAAGGCTGGTATCTGCCTCCCCTGAAGAGTTGGAGAATAAGCCTGTGCGGCGCAACGCTCAGGATTTGCTGTTTTCTACCTCTGTGCGGGATCCGATGATAATTTCTGTTGCCGTTCTGGATGCAAACGGCATTAACATCCTCGATTCACATTTGAATAATGTGGGCAACGATGAATCAGATCGAATCTACTTTCAGCCCGCTTACCGGGATCGGCTGCGCTACGTTTCACCGGTGCTTTATTTGCCGGGGCAGGAGCCATCCTTTTTTGTGAGTGTCCCCATTCAGGATGATCTGAGTGATACCAGGGGGGTTTTGAGAATCCAGTACAGTGCCGATGCTTTGCAATTGCTGATTGTGGAGCATGGCGGAGTGGCCGGGCAGTCGTCTTTCTCTGTACTCGTTGATGATGAGATGGTCTTGCAGGCTCATGGTATGTCACCTGAGTTGATTGGGCATTTTGTTGCAACCCCGGATGCTGAAAAAATTGCTGAACTGCGCGCAGCCTACCGGCTGCCGCCGGATATTCCAGACGACCAACTTTCTCTGGATTTGCCAGATGCCGCGGCGGGAATGAAAAATATCAGCACGAACCCGATCTTTACGGTTTCGGAATCGCCCATAGGGACGCCGCTGACCGGAGCGGCTGCGCGGCTCCATACCAACCCCTGGGTGGTCACTTCCATGCAGCCGCAAACCGTTTTTCTGGCTCCTTTGCATGTGATGTCGCGCAGTTTGTTGCTCACGGCCCTGATACTTGTGACGGTTGCCGGACTGCTGGCACTGGGCGTTGCCCACATCATTACTACGCCGATTTTGCGCCTGACCGATGTTGCGAACCGGTTTGCCCAGGGAGATCTGATTGCCAGGGCACAGGTTTCCACAAATGACGAAATCGGCGCACTGGCAAGCACCTTCAACAACATGGCGGCGCAGTTGCGCGGCGTTTTGAGTACACTTGAGCAACGCATTGCAGAACGCACTCGCGCCTTGGAAGTCTCAACGGAGGTCAGCCGCAGGCTTTCCACAATTCTCGATCAGGATGAACTGGTGCGTGAAGTGGTAGAGCAGGTGCAATCTGCCTTTGGCTACTACCATGTTCATGTTTACTTGTTTGACCGGGAGAAGAAAAACCTCCTGATGGCCGGAGGCACCGGAGAGCCCGGAAAAATCATGCTCAAGCGGGGGCACCAACTGCCGAAAGGAATGGGACTGGTTGGCCGGGCAGCCGAAACGAACCTGCCGATTTTAATTTCCGATGTTTCCCGCTCGCCAGGGTGGCTTCCGAACCCCCTGCTCCCGGAGACGAAATCCGAAACCGCCATCCCCATTGCGATTGGCGGCGACGTGCGCGGCGTGCTGGATGTCCAGCACAATACAGTCGGCGGGTTGACGGATGAGGACGTTACGCTGCTTCAATCCATTGCCAACCATATTGCAATTGCACTCAAAAATGCAGAAGCATACCAGCGCACCCGGCAGCGCGCAGAACGAGAAGCAGTAATAGCCCGCATTGCCCAGCAAATACAAAACACAATGGAAATTGAGGATGCGCTGAAAATTGCTGCCAGAGAGTTGGGCCGGGCGTTGGATACAGAAATAAGCGTAAAATTGCAAAATACAGCCCGCCGGGAAGCGCACAAAGAATAAAACCTGTGCCCTGCACCTGAAACAGAGAGCCATAACAGGCACCCCCGGCCCTGCAATACCCACAGCGTCACCATGATTGCAGATTTGGAGATTTCCCAATGACATCATCTCAAATCCCCCCGCAGAACGCGGATCAGGAAAATGAGCGTTCTCATCTGCACCGTTTGGCATTTTTGTCAAACCGCTCACTGCGCTCAAAACTTATCGTCAGTTTTGTGTTTATTGCTGTTTTAGGCACGATTCTCACTTACCTGGGAATGCGGATTGCTTTCACACAAATTACAACCGATGCGCTGCCCAGTTTGCAAGCCCTGAGCGCAATGAATACACTAACCAGAGCAGTTCAGGTAGAAGCACTCTCCTTCATTAGCACTGGCAACCTCGAAGACCTTGATGAACTCGATGAGAATATTGAGCAGTTGAACCAGGCTATCGATCACTTGTTGGCGCTGTCAGATGACGAAGATGAAATCATCGTTTTTTCGGAATGTGCTGCGAGCGCACAACAAATAGCCAGGCTGTCTCAGGATGTCGTTCAGTCGCACCAGTACACCCTGGAAACCATTACAACCTTCGAGCAGCAGGGCGCGGATGCCGAAGCAGCCTTTTTAACGTTATCGGATGAAATTGATGCCAAGATTGAAGAAAATGTAAAGAATGAAGATTTTGAAACCCTGCGCACAGTAACCATCCCCACAAAAGTATTCCTGGATGAGTTTTTCCGCGGCACAAAGGACTTCCTGCCCAGTGCGTTGGGGTATGTTGCCGACGGCGACCCGGAATCAATCGAGGCTTTCAACACCGCTGAAGACAACCTGGAAACCGCCCAGGAAAACCTGGCGAATGTGCTGGGTACAAGCGAAGAAGGGGCCGAACTGATTGAAAACCTGAATACGCTTGAAGAAAATCTTGAAACCACCGGGAGAGAGGTACTCTCCTCCCACGGCAATACGCTGGCGCTGCTTGATGATTTGGAAGATGCCGAAACGGACTTTCAGACGAAAGTGGATACAGCCGCCGAAAAAGTAAACCGCGATATCAACTGGGGGCTTTTCCTGACGCGGCTGGTTACTGCTGTCACTGCACTGGTTGTAGCCGCTATTTCCATTGGTTTTGGGCTGATCGTTACGCGCACCATTGTACGCCCGGTTACCCGCCTGATGAACGCAACGCGGCGAATGGAAACGGGGGATTTGTCCACTTACGTGCCCGTAAAATCTGGCGATGAAATAGGGCTTTTGGCGCAATCGTTCAATAACATGACGGCCTACCTGAGAAGAACATTGAACGACCTGCAAAAACAAACCCGCGCCCTGAAAACCTCCGCTGAAATCAGCCGCCGCCTCTCCACCATTCTCGAACGCGACCGGCTGCTGTCGGCGGTTGTAGATCAACTGCAATCGGCCTTTGGGTATTATCACGTTCACATTTACCTGTTTGACGATACCCGGCAAAACCTGGTGATGACGAGCGGCGCCGGAGAGCCCGGCAGAATCATGTGGGAGCGAGGGCACACGATTCCGCTTGGCAAAGGGCTGGTAGGACGGGCAGCAGCCACCAACCAGGGCATTCTGGCTTCAGATACATCCCAGGAACCAGACTGGCTCCCCAACGAACTGCTGCCGGAAACCCGCGCAGAAGCAGCCCTTCCCATTGCAATCGGGAACACTGTACTGGGGGTGCTGGATGTACAGGAAAATACGGTGGGCGGCCTGACGGAAGACGACCAGGAACTGCTTCAGGCAATCGCAAGCCAGGTTGCCATTGCGGTGCAAAATGCCCAGTCTTACGAACAGGCGCGGCGTCAGGCCGAACACGAATCCCGCATTACAACAATTAGCCAGCGCATCCGGGCAGCCACAACCATTGACGAAGTGCTGCAAATAACAATCACCGAACTGGGGCAGATCTTCGGAGCGCAGCAGGCAGCAGCCGAACTGCAAATTGACAAGAAAAACGGTGTTGATACCCGCCCCCGGAGGAATGAATAATGGAAGCAATCAGACGCTTTTTCGCGGCCCCTGCCTTTGATGATGACGAGAAAACCCGCCAGGCCAAACTGATTCACATCATCCTGGTTTCAGGCATATTGCTGAGCCTGTCTACGCTGGCCGTCCTGCCGATTGTCCTGCTGAAACATCCCGTTGCCCTTTTTGCAATTTTGGCACTAATTGTTGTGCTGTTTTTGGGGCAAATCCCGCTGCGGAAGGGGTATGTTCGCAGTGTGGGATGGGCAATTGTAGTCGCCCTCATTGCGGTAACCGTGCTGATTTTTATTGCATCGGGAACCATTCGCATACCGGCAATTACATTTTTACTGCTTGCCAGTATTGTGGCCGGTGTAACCATCAACCGCCGGGCGGCCTATTTGAGCGCCTTCTTCAACGTACTCTTGGTTGCAATACTGATCCTGGCTGAAATAAAAGGCCTTTTGCCCAAAGCAAGCAATACCGTCGGCTTTCAGCAATGGTTTACATTTTCCGTTGCCACAATAATGGCACTCGTTCTCGTTGACCAATCGCTGCACTTTATCCAGGCATCCCTGGAAAACGCACAACACAGCCAGAAAAACGCGGAAGAAGCCAACCTGCTCCTGCGAAAAGCCAGCCGGGCACTGGAATCGGCAGCACAACTGGGCAGCCGCATTGCACTGCTTCGCGATTTGGAAACCTTGCTCCACGAAACAGTAGAAAAAATAAGCGAACAATTTGATCTCTATTACGTTCAGGTTTACCTCCTCACCCCCGATGCGCATACCCTGATCTTGCAGGCTGGCAGTGGAGATATTGGAAAACGGCTGCTCCGAAGAGGCCACCGCCTGCCGGTTGACCTGAGTTCCGTTAACGGAACCGCCGTTGTTGAACAGCGCCCCGTAATTGTGGAGAATACCGAAACCAGCATCTTTCACCACCCCAACCCGCTGCTGCCGGAAACCCGCTCCGAGATGGCAATTCCGCTCATTGCCGGTGAACGCGTTGTAGGCGTACTGGACATGCAAAGCAGCCGTCCCGGAGACTTAACCGCAGAAAAACTGACCGCCTTCGATGTCCTTGCCGGGCAATTGGCCGTTGCAATCATCAATGCCGAACTGCTTACAGAGGTTGAACAAGCCCGCCGCGAAGTCGAACAGCAAGCCCGCCGCCTGGTACGCGAAAACTGGCACAACCTGCTCGATGCCATTCATGAGCGTGAACGCATTGCTTATGTTTACAATCGGGAAGACGGGGCGGTCAGCCCGCTTGATGCTCCGCTTTCTGAGAACGCCGAGCACACCCTGAAGATTCCGCTTGAAATCTCCGGCGAGCCTGTCGGAATGCTTCAATTCAGGGGGCAGAAGCACTGGGCCGAAAGAGAACAAACAACCGCCCGCATTATTGCCCGCCAGGCCGCCCAGCAAATTGAAAACTTGCGTCTGCTGGCCCAGGCCGAACGCTATCGGGCCACAGCCGAAGACGCAATCCGCCGCCTCACCCGCGAGGGCTGGGAATCTTACCTGGAACAGAATCCCATGGAAGATATCGGGTTTGTCTATCAGGATTTTCAAGTCAGGCCGTTATCTGAAGTTGCCAGTCGCCCCGCAGAACAGTCCACCTATCCCATCAAAATTGGCGATGCTGTTATCGGGTCACTCTGCACCGCCGAAACCGCGCCGCTCTCCCCGGACGACCAGGAACTCATTGCAACAATCAGCGGGCAACTTGGCGCCCACCTTGAAAATCTGCGCCTGAACGCAGAGACCGAACGCCGGGTTGCCGAACTTGCCATCATCAACCAGATCAGCACCGCCCTCGCCCAAACAACCGACCTGGATACAATGTTCACCACCGTGCTGGAACAACTGCTTCAAACCTTCCGGGTGAACTCTGCCTATATTGCCCTCTACGACCCGGAGAAACAGAGCATCGTATCTCCGGTGATGGTTCATCGCGGAGAGTGGATCAGACCCCGCCTGGAGACCCATTTGGGAGAAGGCATCAACTCATACATCATCCTCAACCGGGAAACGCTTTTTGTCAACCACAATACTGATGAAAAACTGCGCGAACTGGGCGCCATACCGGTCAGCGGGCAGGCAGACAGGTCCATGACTCAATCTTACATTGGAGTGCCAATGGTCGTCGGCGATCAGGTTATCGGGGTACTCAGCATCAGCGATTCCGACCAGGAAGGCCGTTTTTCCGAAACAGATGTGAACCTTCTCTCCACCATCGCCGCCAATACCGCCGTTGCCATCCAAAGCATCCGCTCATTTTCCGAAGTGCAGCGCCGCGCACAGCGCGAACAGGCATTACGGCAGATCACCAGCGCGGTAACCTCCTCCACAGATCCCGCCACCATTATGCGAACCGCCGTCCAGGAGGTTGGCACAATCTTGGGCCGCCGGACGGTTATCCGCATCGCACCTGCCAAAACGGCAGAAGACAACCCCGCATAGGCTGCTAACCGCCAGCCGGAAATCCCGGCGCCACCGGCCGAAAAACGCGGTGTTCCAACACACCGAACCCCCCGCAAATTCGTTTTATCGAGCCAAAAAACATCAGCGGGGCTTTCGCAAAACCGCAGGGACAGTGGTGTTTTATGCGTGCTTCGCACGCATAAAACACCACAACCCACCACCCGAAGCGAAAACCCTGATCAGATACCCTGATAGAGGCTGCAAATGTCAAACCAGGAAAACACAAAACTGCAACCACCCCCAAAAAACGAAAATGAAACCCTTTTTCGGGTGTTCTTCGAGCAATCGGCAGATGCGTATCTCATTCTGGACGGGAATGTTTTTGTGGATTGCAATCAGGCTACAGTAAAAATGCTGCACGCCCAAAACAAAACCGAAGTTCTCAGAACACACCCGGCCGATCTCTCGCCGGAGTTTCAGCCCGATGGCCGCTTGTCGGACGAAAAGGCAGACGAAATGATCCGCATC
>Ga0256914_1002870_pt1 | contig 14078 bp, 14 predicted proteins | sample HulkmetaG_FD_191571 | JGI IMG/M metagenome (GOLD analysis project Ga0256914, IMG submission 191571) | Hydrothermal chimney microbial communities from Main Endeavour vent field at the Juan de Fuca Ridge, Pacific Ocean - Hulk | ecosystem: Environmental > Aquatic > Marine > Hydrothermal vents ... | reverse complement strand
CTTTCCGGTCTACAACGAGGCCGATGAGTACATGGGCGTGCTTGAGGTCACCCAGGAAATCGGCTGGATCCAGAAGCTCGAAGGGGAGAAACGTCTACTCGATTAGGAGCCGGGAAATCATTTCGTAACCGGTCACAGGTTTGCAATCCGGCGGTAGTAATCTATCCCTTGGTCGTAAGCGGCCATGGGCACCGGCCGGCGGGTATCTTCGGGGCACGGGGCGTGCCCCTTTTTTGTTTTTTTTTTAGAGATGGTGAACCGCCGGCAGCAGTTCTTCAAGACCGCGGATTTTTTCCTGCGCCCCCTTGACGGATCCTTCAAGACCCGCTTTTTCAACCGCCAGGGCCAGGCTGCGTATTCCCTCGATGCCGAGGCTGGCAGCCGAGCCCTTGATGCTGTGGGCTGCCGCGGCCATGGCGGCGGGATCGTTGTCGGCGGTAGCCCTTTTCAGCCTCTCCAGGTCGGTTGCAAAGGATTCCTGGAAAAGCGCGACCAGTTCATCCAACAGTTCCCCGTCTCCTGCCGTCTGCTCCAGGGCGAACTCTTTATCCCACTGTAATGTATTCAAAGTACTCTCCTTTTTATCTGTGTCGTCTCCCCGGCGACCGCAATTATTTCACCAAAGGGCAGAGCGCCTTCGCGGATGAGATGGAACCGGCCCCGGCGTATTCCCACCAGGGTTGAGGCCGATTCACCGACCGTGGTGCCGCCGTCGAGAATCATATCCACACCCTTGCCGAACTGGGATGCCGCCTGAGCGGCGGTGCGGGCCGGTCGGCATCCGGAGATGTTGGCGCTGGTGGCGGTCACCGGTTTGCCGTCAAAGGCCTTGATAAGGTCAAGGGCAACCGGATGGGGTGAGAGGCGGATGCCGATGGTACCGGTTCCGGCCGTTACAAGACATGATATCGTACTCCGGGCCGGGAAAACAAGGGTAAGGGGGCCGGGCCAGAATTTTTCCATCAGAACGTGAAACGGCGCAGGGATTTCCTCCACCAGGAGGGAAAGCGTATCCATATCGCCGATGAGTACGGAGATGGGTTTTTCCCGGGGGCGTTTTTTGAGCCGATGCAGCCGCCGCAGGGCGCCTTCGTTGAAGGGATCGGCGGCAATACCGTAATAGGTCTCGGTGGGATAGGCAACCAGGCCGCCTTGCCTGAGAAGTTCGGCGGCCCGTTGCAGATTGTTGCCGGATGGAGAGCGGATCGTCATCGGCGGGGATCGGGGGGAGGATGGATCCCGCTGGAAAATTCCCAGGCCCCGGGGGACACTAGGTGAGCTTTTTGAGTTGTGCGTTCTTTTCTTCCACCTCCCGGGCCATCCGGTGGCGGAATTCCTCCAGGCGGCGGCGGAGATCGGCAGAGCTCAGGGCCAGAATCCGCGTGGCCAGGATGGCACCGTTTCTGGCGCCGGACTTGCCGATACCCATGGTGGCCACCGGGATACCCGGGGGCATCTGCACGGTTGCCAGCAGGGCATCCATTCCATTGAGAGCGGAGCCGTCCATGGGCACGCCGATCACCGGAATATCGGTATGGGCCGCCAGCACCCCGGCCAGATGCGCGGCCATGCCGGCTCCGGCAATGATGACCCGCAGACCGCGGTCGGCCGCGGTTTCGGCGTAACGGGCCGCCTCTCTGGGAGTACGGTGGGCCGAGGCAATGGTGATATCGTATTCGATCTCCATTTCCCTGAGGAATTCGGCGGCGGCCCGCATGGCCGGCAAGTCCGAATCACTGCCCATGACAATGCCCACCAGGGGACCGGAGGATGCCCGGTTTTCCCGTGCCAGGGCTCGGTGGCCGATGTCGCGGCGCACGTAGCAGCCCTTCCAGCTGATCACATCCACGGCCTTGTAGGCCTGGGAAATGGCGGTTTTAATATCCCTGCCAATGGCGGTGATTCCCAGAACCCTGCCGCCGGCGGTGACGGTGCGGCCGTTCCTGATGGTGGTGCCGGCATGGAAGACGACCACATCCCGTATTTTGCGCACCTTGCCAAGGCCGGAAACGATATGTCCGGTCTCGTAGGATCCGGGGTAGCCCTCCGAAGCCATGACCACGCAAACCGTGGGCCGGGGATCGATCTCCAGGCTGATCTCCGCCAGCCGTTCGTCGATCACCGCCTCCAGCACCTCAACCAGGTCGGTTTTCATCCGCATGAGCAGCGGCTGACATTCGGGATCGCCGAAGCGGCAGTTGAACTCCAGGACCTTGATATCGTCACCGTTGATCATCAGCCCCGCATAGAGCATACCCTTGTAGGGGCGTCCCTCGGCGGCCATACCGCGGATGGTGGGCAGCATGATCTCGTCGACGACCCGCCGGTGCAGCTCGGGGGTGAGAACAGGTGCCGGGGAATAGGCACCCATACCGCCGGTGTTGGGTCCCCGGTCACCCTCATAGACGGCCTTGTGATCCTGGGAAGAGGGGAGGGGAAGAACGGTCTTGCCGTCGGTGAAGGCGATAAACGAGGCCTCCTCGCCCTGCAGGAACTCCTCGATGACGATTTCGTTTCCGGCATTGCCGAAGGCCCGATCGCGCATGATGAGGTCCACGGCCTCCTTGGCCTCCCGCTTGCTTTGGGCAACGATCACACCCTTGCCCGCAGCCAGGCCGTCGGCCTTGACAACGACGGGGGCGCCGATCTTGTTGATGTACTTCTTTGCAGCGCCCCTTTTCCTGAAAACCCTGTAGGCGCCGCTGGGAATATTGTAGGTACTGAGGAAATTCTTGGTAAAGACCTTGCTCGCCTCAAGGACGGCGCCTTTGCTGTCCGGTCCGAAGATCCGCAGGTTGCGTTTTTCAAAGAGATCAACGATTCCACGGGTGAGCGGATCCTCCGGCCCCACCACGGTCAGGTCGATTTCCTCTCGCCGGGCAAACTCCGCCAGGGCGTCGATGTCATTGGCAGCGATATCCACCAGGGTGGCGAGCTGCTTGATACCGGCATTTCCCGGAGCGCAATAAATATGTGAAACCCGCGGACTTTGTTTGAGTTTCCAAACAAGTGCATGTTCACGGCCCCCGGAGCCGATGACCAGAATCTTCATTTTTCCCTCCCAGGATCTCTGATGCGATCAATTACCGGATTGACAACCACACTCGGGGTTCGCAACCCGGCGGTATAGTGTATCTCTCCTGGCTGTGAGCGCTTCCGGGTGGTGTGGATGCGGCAAATATTCACTGCCCCTAAGCGCTTGCCGGGATTGTTTCGTGCTGTTCAACTAGGCACAAACAATAGCAAAAAAGGAATAATCCATCAATCTGCAGTGTGTATATAATCAATTCCAATTATTATTTTCTTGACCGTTTATGATAGGTCTGGTAGGTTCGGAATGAGTGCTCATTCATAAAAAATACCTACAAACTCAGTAAGATAGATAGATGCGTTCAGCTGACAAGCACAGCAAGATCATCAGGGCGGCCACCAAAGTATTTGCCATAAAAGGTTTTTTTAACGCCAGGATATCCGATATCGCCAAGGAGGCCAAGGTTGCCGACGGCACGATCTACCTCTACTTCAACAACAAGTTCGACATCCTCATCTCGGTGTTCGAGGAGGAAATCGGCAGGCTGATCACCCAGGTGCATAAGGAGCTGGCCGAAGAGGACGATCCCCGCCTGCGACTGGAAATCTTTATCACCAATCACCTGACGGCCATGAAGAAAAACAGGTATCTGGCCGAGGTAATCCAGATCGAGTTGCGGCAGGCCAACAAGCTCATCCGTGATTATCGCAACAGCAGGTTCAGTGAGTATGTCAACATCATTTCGTCGATTATCAGAGAAGGTCAGGCCCGCAAGGTGTTCCGGGAGAATGTGGCGCCGGGTATTGCCAAACGGGCTATTTTCGGCGCCCTTGACGAAATCGCCCGTATCTGGAGCCTGAAGCTGGACACCTCCTATTCAGTGGAGGAAACCGGCAGACAGATGATCGAGATTTTTCAGATCGGCATTCTGGCAGCTCCCGATGAACGGGAGGCGCGGGGATAACCGGCAACTCTTCTGATTGCGGTGCCTGCGTGATCAGTCCTTCCGATCGGTTCTCAGGCCACTGCCGAGGGCTTGATATCGATCACCTCGAATTCCCTGATTCCCCCCGGAGTTTTGGCAACCACCTCATCCCCCTCTTCCTTGCCCAGAATGGATTTTCCCAGGGGTGACAGCACCGAGATGGAGCCGTTTTTCACATCAGCCTCTTCCGGACCCAGCAGCTGATAGGTGGTCTCCTCATCGGTATCGAGATCGAGCAGGGTGACCACGGTGCCGAACACGGCCCGGTCGCAGTTGACCTTGGAGCAGTCGATCACTTCGGCCCGGGCCAGTTTATCCTTGAGCTCCATGATCCGGCCTTCGATATGGCCCTGGCGCTCCTTGGCGGCATGATACTCGGCGTTTTCACTCAGGTCGCCATGGGCCCGGGCCACCTCGATGGCCTTGATCACGGCGTGACGTTCCACCTTTTCCAACTGCTCCAGCTCTTCGCGAAGCTTCCTGCGACCTGCCTTTGACATTGGAATTCTCTGCACCATTGTCCTTTCTCCATACAGAATTACAATAATAAAAAAATAATAACCGGTTGTTCCATACACAATCAGGACGGCCAGAAGGCAGTGACGCCTTCTGGCCGTCCTGAAATATCAGCGGATGATTTCCCGCCTGAATTCTATGAGTTGTTTTCCCTTTCCGCGATCTGCAACTGTCGGCCGATTTCCGCGTCATCGGGATAGAGCGAGTGCAGTTCCCGCAACAACGTCAGCAGTTCTCCCTTGCGCCCCTGGCTGCGCAACAGCGATGCCAGCTCCAGGCTGACCCGTTCGTCGAACCGGTCATAGTCATGAATAATCGACAGCACGGTGACGAGGCTCTGCAGCCGGCCGCGTTCCCGCAGCAAATCGGCCATGCGGTGAAAGATTCCCAGCCGGTCACCACCGATCTGGGCAAGATCCTCCCAGAGCAGATGGGCATCGGTGTTTTCAACAATGGCAAGCAGATCTTCGGCGATCATGGTCTGGATCTGCTGTTTCTTGTCCAGTACCATCGGGTTGTCGGGATTGAGCCGGAGGGAACGATTGTAATAGGCAAGGGCCTTGTCCATGCGTCCCCGCCCGAACGAGAGCTCCGCCAGCCGGTTCAGCCGGTCGATATCGTGGATATCGCTTTTCACCACCCGTTCCAGGTGGAGCAGTTCGCGGTCGTCGTCTCCCTTTCGGCGGTAATATTCCGCCAGCCACTCATTGGCCTTGAGGTTGTCGGGGTAGAGTTTGGTCAGCCGTTGCATGCGCGAGAGGGTAATCTCCTCGCTGTCGATGCCTACCCGCAGTTCCGCCAGACGCTGCAGGGAAACCTCGTCCAGGGGATTAACGGCCAGGGCCTTGCGGTAATACTCCACTGCCTTGTCGTTTTGTCCGAATTCCTCGGCCACCAGGGCGGTTTTTTTAAGAATCTCCAGATCTTCCGGGGTGCTGGCGCTGAGCTGCTCCAGAAAGGGGAGCATCATCTTGCGCAATCCCTGTTTTTCCAGGCCGATCAACAACCCCTTTAAGGCGATGACGGCCTGGGGACCCTCGGGTTCGGTCTCGTAGAGACGACCGTAAAGGAAAACCGCCCGCTCCACGTTGTTGCCCTGGAGCGATGCCTTGGCCAGCTGGTATCTGTAGGCGCGGTTACGGGGATTCATGGCCACCAGGTGTTCCAGTTCAACGATGGCGGGTTCCCATTTTTCAAGGCGAACGAGGATGCGGGCGTATTCCCAGCGGGCCTCCTCCAGAAATTCCTTTTGGGCCAGGAGATCCCGATATCTGACCAGGGATTCGCTGTAGCGCCTCTGGCGCGAGAGACGACGGGCCTCGTCCCAGATGGTTTTCCATGCCGGCGTCGTAGCCTGACGGTACTGGACGTCGCGCTCGGGAACTATGGGGTTGCCGCCGATTATACCGTTGCCCTCCATCTGTCCCGCCCGGCAAGGGGAGACAAAAAAGATGAAAAGGACCAGGATGCTTACGCTCAATGGTTTCATCGGTGGAAATATAGATAACCTACTGATAGAACTCGGCAATGGTTTCCACCACATATTCCTGCATTTCAAGGGTGAGTCCGGGATAGATGGGCAGGGCCAGGGTTTCCCCGGCGGCCTTTTCCGCCTCCGGCAGCCGCAGGCGGTCGTAGCCGAACTCGCGCAGGCATTCCTGCTGATGCAGACAGAGGGGGTAGTAGATTTCGCAGCCTATGGATTTTTCCTGTAAAAATGCACGCAACCGATCTCGCCGACCGACCCGGATAATGAACTGGTTATAGATATGATAGTTATGCCGCTCCCGGCTGTCCATGCCCCGGTATTCCGCCTTGGGCAGTGAAACGGCATGGGGCGTCAACCCCTTGTCGCGGAAGAGGCGACGGTAATTTTTGCTGTTTTGCCGTCGCTTTCGGTGCCAGTTTTCAAGATGGGGGAGTTTGAGGTGCAAAACCGCGGCCTGGATCGGGGCGAGGCGGAAGTTGCCGCCGATGAGTGGATGATAATACTTGGGCGAGGAACCGTGGTTGCGCAGCGACACGAGCCGGTCGGCAAAGGCCTCGTCGCTGGTGACCACCATACCGCCGTCTCCGATGCCGCCGAGGTTTTTGCTGGGGAAAAAGGAAAAACAGCCGGCCAGCCCCATGCTGCCCGCCTTTTTCCAGAGGATACCGCCGTTTTTCTGCGACCAGGGAAATTCGGCGCCGATGGCCTGGGCCGCATCCTCGATAATCGGCACTCCGTAGCGGTCCGCCGTTGATGTGATCCTCTCCATTGCCGCGCACTGACCGAAGAGATGCACCGGCATGATCGCCTTGAGCCGCCTGCGGGCCTCATCATCCCCGGCCAGGAGTTCGTCCAGGTGGTCGGCGGAGATGTTGTAGGTATGCGGGTCGATATCGACAAAGAGCGGTCTGGCCCCGGTCCGCATGATGGAACCCATGGTGGCGAAAAAGGTGTAGGGGGTTGTTGCCACCAGGTCGCCGGGACCCACCCCCAGTCCCATCAGAGTGATGAGCAGGGCATCGGTGCCGCTGGAAACGCCCACGGCCCGGGTGGTACCGCAGTATTCGGCGACCGCCTCTTCAAATTCCGTCACCCTGGGCCCCAGGATGTACTGTTTCGAATCAATGACCCCGGTCACCGCATCGACGATCTCGTCGCGTAACCGGTCGAGCTGGGGTTGCAGGTCCAGCAGGGGAATATTCATACGTTTTTTGCCTGTGCAGTTCTTGTTTCAGCAAAAGGTCCGCCGGAAAAATCCCTCATGCCGTGTCCCGGTCCGCGGAGTTGGCGGCGGCCAGCACCATATACTCGCCGCTGAAAAAATCCTTGATATCCGGAACCACTTTTTCAAGATGTTTTTTAAGTTTTTTTAGGAGGTTGGCCTCGATCTGGCGGACACGTTCCCGCGATATGCCGAAGCGGTCGGCAATATTTTGCAGGGTAAGCGGAGCATCACTGAGCAACCGGTCGTTGAGAATCATCTGTTCCTTCTCGTTGAGGCTGTCCCTCATGTCGGCAAGAATCTCGCCCAGCCGGTTGATGATCTCCTCGCTGGCGACGATATCTTCAATTCCCGGGCCGCCCTGGGGGAGAAAACTCTTCTGGTCGTCATCGGAATCGTTGCGCACCGGGCTTTCCAGCGACACATCCCATGAGTCCATGCGCTGGCTCATCTCAATGACTTCCTGTTCCTTGACATTGAGGCGCTTGGCCAGCACCTTGGAGTCGGGTTTGAATCCCTGGGCCTCCAGGAGTTTTTTTTCCTTGTTGAGGGAAAAGAAGAGCTTGCGCTGGGCCTGGGTGGTGCCGATTTTGACCAGGCGCCAGTTGTCCATGATGAATTTGAGGATATAGGCCCGTATCCAGTAGGCGGCATAGTAGGAGAACTTGACCCCCCGATAGGGGTCGAACTTCTTGGTGGCCTGTACCAGACCGACATTCCCCTCCTGCAGCAGGTCCATGAAGTTCTGCATCCAGTATTTCTGGAAATCCATGGCAACCTTGACCACCAACCGCAGATTGGCGGAGACCAGTCTGTAGGCCGCATCGGGATCGCCGGTCTCCTGAAAACGGATGGCGAGTTCCTCGGTTTCCTCGCGGCTCAGCAACTCGTAGTGGCTGATCTCCTGAAGATAACGGTGGAGAGCGGGATTACTGACCGCAGGGAGATTTTCGTCATCGGAAAGCGCCACCAGCGGGTGGTGCAGCACCTCCTTTTCCTCTCTTTCCTGCGTCTCTTTTTCCGGGGGCATGGGCATATCGATTATGCGGGTTGAGCTCTTGCTTAAAATACTGGATAATACTCTATCCAGCCCCAAGGTCAATATTTTTCAAGGGATGATGGCGGCCCCGGGCAGGGGAAGAGAGCGGAGAAAGAGTAAGATTCAAACAGGATAAGCACCGGAAAACCCCTTATTATCCCTGCAAACCGGTTAAAAGCGGTTTGCTTTTGCCAAGATCTGTGCTATCTCATCGGACAACGGAAATCAGCATGGGAACACCGTAGAGTCATACCTATGAAACATATTAGAAATTTCAGTATCATAGCTCATATCGATCACGGCAAGTCCACCCTTGCCGACCGCATGATCCAGCATTGCGGCCAGGTGAGTCAGCGGGAGTTTCAGGATCAGCTGCTCGATAACATGGATATTGAACGGGAGAGGGGCATCACCATCAAGAGTCAGACCATCTGCCTGCCCTATACCGCCCGCAACGGCATTACCTATACCCTGAACCTGGTGGACACCCCCGGTCATGTGGATTTCAGCTACGAGGTGTCCCGGGCGCTTTCGTCCTGCGAGGGAGCCCTGCTGCTCATTGATGCGGCCCAGGGAATCGAGGCCCAGACCCTGGCCAATCTCTACCTGGCCATGGAAAACGATCTGGAGATCATCCCGGTGATCAACAAGATCGACCTGCCTTCCGCCCAGCCCGAGGAAGTGGCCCTGCAGATCGAGGAGGATCTGGGGCTTGACAGCGATACGATCCGGTTCTGTTCGGCCAAAACCGGCAAGGGCGTCGAGGATGTTCTGGAGGCCATTGTCCAATACCTGCCGCCGCCCGCCGGCTCGCCTGATGCTCCTCTTGCCGCCCTTGTCTTCGACGCCCGGTATGACCCCTACCGCGGCACCGTTATCTCCTGCCGCATTGTCGACGGCAGGCTGCGCGCCGGTGATGAGATTGTCTTCATGTCCAATCAGGCCCGTTACAAGGTCGAGGAGGTGGGGCTTTTCAAGGTGGAGCGGGAAAAGCAGAGGGAACTGGCCGCCGGAGAGGTCGGCTATATCATTGCCGGGGTCAAAACCGTTTCCGATACCAGGCCCGGGGACACCATCACTCACCGGGACGAACCCTGTTCCCGGCCCCTGCCCGGTTTCAAGGAGATTCAGCGGGTGGTCTTTTCCTCCATCTATCCCATTTCCACCAATGACTATGAAGATCTTGCCGCCGCCCTGGAAAAACTCAAGCTCAACGACGCGGCGCTGACCTTCCAGAAGGATTCATCCGCGGCCCTGGGCTTCGGGTTCCGCTGCGGCTTTCTCGGTCTGCTCCATCTGGAGGTGGTGCAGGAGAGGTTGCGGCGGGAATTCGACATCTCCATCATTTTGACCGTTCCTTCGGTGAAGTATATCTTCCATCTCAGGGACGGCCGGACCCTGACCGTGGACAATCCCGCCTATTCCCCGGATCCGGCCGTGATCGATCATGTGGAGGAGCCCTATATCAAGGCCACCATCCATATGCCGGAGAAGTACATGGGAGCGGTCATGACCCTCTGCATGAACCGGCGGGGGGAGAACACCAGTTACCACTTTCCCATGCCCGGCCGCATCGAGTTCACCGTTGAACTGCCCCTGGCGGAGGTGATCTACGATTTTTATGATCGTCTCAAATCCGTGACCCAGGGATATGGCTCCTTTGACTATGAACTCATCGACTACCGCACCAGCGATCTGGTCAAACTCGATTTTCTCGTCAACGGCGAACCCGTTGACGCCCTGGCGCAACTGGTGCACCGATCCCGCGCCAGGGAACGGGGATTGCAAGGGTGCACCCGGCTCAAAGAGGAAATACCGCGGCATATGTTCAAGATTGCCGTACAGGCCGCCATTGGCGGAACCATCATCGCCCGCACCAATATCTCCGCATTACGCAAGGATGTGACCGCCAAATGTTACGGCGGCGATATCACCAGAAAGCGAAAGTTGCTGGAAAAACAGAAGGCGGGAAAGAAGCGGATGAAAACCGTGGGCAATGTGGACATTCCCCAGAGCGCCTTTCTGGCGGTTCTCAAATCCGATCAATAAAACTATAGCTGCAAGGTTCCGCTTGTCGGGACTGATCAGACTTTCCGCAACCAGTGCCCCTGGCCAATGATTTTTGCCGGTTGCGAAAAAAAAAGGTGTTCTGTGCCGGAAACCGTCCGGCACAGAACACCTGAAGGAAAAAACTGTAATGGGGGATGTTACTTGGTCATCGGGCTTGCCGAGGCCTGGTAGAGTTTGCAGTTCTCGTTGCCGAGAACGTCAACCCCCTTCTGGCACATAATGCTGAGGATCTCTTCCTGGCTTAGAATAGAATCTTTCTGCTTGGTCACATAGACCAGGCAGTCCTTGCAGATATTGTATGAGCAGACATCAATATCGCGCATGGCCTCCCAGCACGGCTTATCGGAATGGAAAGCCGCGCATTTTGCCACATCCTCCGGTTTGCACTTCATGATCTCCCAACAGGGCCAGTCCTTTCGTAGCGGCATGAAACCTCTCCTTTGTTGTGATGTTACGCAAACATCTTTTAAAAATTTAAGTCCGTTTAAAAATTTAAAAGACAACTTGAATACTCTGGATTTGCAGCCTCTTCATGTAAAACTACCAGTTTTCAACATAAGAAGCAAGAGCGGTTTGCAACTCCTCCACCCCCAGGCCGCTTTTTGCGGAAAAGATCAGGCGTTTCTCCGGGGACAGGGAGAGGGAGCGATCGAGTCGGAGACTGTGGGTAAAACGTTGATTGGCGGAGAGTTTGTCGGCCTTGGTGTAGACCGTCAGGAAGGGAAGGTTGTGATAGCGCAGCCAGTCGATGAGCTGGCGATCCTGTTTTTTGAGTGAATGGCGCAGGTCGATAATGGTCACCACACAGACCAGCGAAGGCCGGCTGAGCAGATACTCGCTGATCAGATGTTGCCAGGCGGCCTGCATTTTTTTGGAAACCCTGGCATAGCCGTAACCCGGCAGATCCACCAGGTAGAAACGGTCATCCACGGTGAAGAAGTTGAGTCCCCGGGTCTTGCCGGGACTGGAGCTCACCTTGACGACGTTGCGTCGCCCCGCAAGCCGGTTGATGAGGCTGGATTTGCCGACATTGGAGCGGCCGGCAAAGGCGATTTCCGGATAGATGGGTTGCGGCAGCTGCTTGAGGGAGTGAACGGAAACGGCAAATTCGATGGCCCGGAAGTTCATGGGACTCCAGGGATCAGATAACCTTGTTCAACGCATATTCTATGATCCCCTCGGCTCCCAGTTTGATGAGCCGGGGAATCAGTTCCCTGACTTCATGTTCCGAAATCACGGTTTCCACGGAAAACCAGTCCTGCTTGTAAAGTTTGGCCACCGTGGGGGCGGTCACACTGGGCAGGATATCCACCAGGGCGTCCAGCCGTGCATGGGGCACGTTCATCTTGATCCCGACGATGCGGTCGGCTCGCAGGGCCCCTTCCAGCAGCATGGCGATGTTGAGGATTTTTTCCCGTTTCCAGGGATCCTCCCAGGCCGCCCTGCCGGCAATGAGTTGGGTGTTGGACTCCATGAGTTCATGGATAATCCGCAGGCCATGGGCCCGGATGGTGGTCTCGGTTTCAGTGACCTCGACAATGGCATCGGCAAGACCCGAAACCGCCTTGGCCTCGGTGGCTCCCCAGGAGAAGACCACGTCGACGTTGATATTTCTCTGCGCGAAGAAATCCTTGGTGACCTGCACCAGTTCTGTGGCGATCTTTTTCCCTTCAAGCTCGCTGATGGTGGTGATGGGGGAATCTCCGGGCACTGCAATCACCCAGCGGGTGGGTTTGCGACTCACCTTCGAGTAAACCAGATCGGTCACCACATGGACGTCGGAACCGTTTTCCATGGTCCAGTCCTTTCCGGTGATACCGGCATCCAGCATGCCGCTTTCCACATAGTTTGACATCTCCTGGGGCCTGCAGATGGAACAGGAGAGTTCAGGGTCGTCCACTTCAGGGAAGTAATTTCTCGAGGCCAGCTTGATCATCCAGCCGGATTTCGCGAACAGTTCAATGGTGGCCTTTTCCAGGCTTCCCTTGGGGATGCCGATGCTCAGTTGCTTCATTTCGTATCCTTTCCATAAACCTTTTCCGGGTCGAATACCCGGGTGGTGATGATCTGCAGCTCCTCTCCCTGCAGGCGGCGGAAAAAGCAGCTGCCATAGCCCTTGTGACAGGCTGCTCCTCCTAGTTGCTTCACCTTGAAGATCACCGTATCCTCATCACAGTCAACCAGTATTTCCCGGATCAGCTGCACATGTCCGGAGGATTCCCCCTTGAGCCAGAGACTGTTACGGGAACGGCTCCAGAAATGGGCCTTGCCCGTTTCCCTGGTTTTGTCCCAGGCCTCGCGGTTGATGTAGGCAAGCATCAGCACCTCGCCGGATTCGGCATCCTGAACAATGGCCGGCAGCAGCCCATCGGAACTTTTGGCAAAGTTTAACTGCGCTGCAGTCGCCTCTTTCATGCCCTTGCCTCTTTCTTTTTTTTCATCACATTGCCGCCGCGGCTGCAGCTTGAGCTGTTCTCCTTTTCCATGAAGTGAATCATGCAGGAGGGCCGGTATTTGCAATAATCGCCGGGATGCCGGCATTTGGCCTGTTCAGCGGACATGGTATCCTTATATTTTGCGCATTCCAGTTCCATATCGTCTTGGTCATGTTTGCGGAATCTCCGTGCCGCCGCTGCCCTTTCGGGTCTTTTGCCCTTTGCCTTCAAGCTGATAACAGAAGCGGCTCCAGGTCACCACGGTGCCGGAGACCGGACAGCGCAGCGTTACCTTGCTTTCGGTGAGTGCCGTCACCTCCCAGTCACCCCGCCGGGGACCGTCTTCGATTGTGATCCATTCCCCCACCTCAAAGGGGTAGCGGCGGAAGGGGGTCGGCCGCCTGTTTTTCACGGAATCTCCCTGTTGTTTAGTTGCCGCGCCCGGCGGCTTTCCATGGCAGAATCGTCCATAAACCTATCACTATAATATTTATCGATAAAAAATTGTAAAGAAATTTGGGGTCTCGGTCGATATCAGTATCAGAACACCCTCTGTTTCAGGACCACCCGAGAACTATCCCGGAATTTCAGAAACAACACCTTCAAGAATACACAGGAGAACATTGCCATGCTGATGGACGACCCGGAATTGTTGCAGGGGTTTGTCGAGGAATCCCTGGAGCACCTTGCTGATATTGAAAACGATCTCCTCGCCATCGAGGAGATGGGAGAAAATATCGACGACGAACTGGTGAACAAGGTATTTCGTGCCGCCCATTCCGTCAAGGGGGGAGCCGGATTCATGGGACTGACCGTGATCCAGGATCTTGCCCACAATGCCGAAAACGTGCTCGGGATGATCCGCAGCAGGAAACTGGTTCCCAACGGCGACATCATCAATGTCCTTCTCAAGTCTTCGGATGCGCTCCAGGCCCTTCTGGAGGATATCACCAACAGTAATGACGCCGATGTGGGCGATCTCATCGAACAGCTTATCCAGATCACCGAAGGCAAGTTCAGCGCAGAGGCCCCTGATTCCGGGCAGGAGGCGGAACCGGTTCCCGATCAAAAGGAGGCGACCCCGGCGGAGGAAGAGGCCGGCGATGCCGCTGCCGCGGCTGCGGAAAACGTCCCGGCACAGGCAGGGGAGCAGGGTGAAGAGGCAAGCGGATCTCCGGAGACAAGCACCCAGGCTGCTCCGCCGTCATCCCGGTCCGCGGCTACCAAAGATGGGGGCAGCAGCAAAAAGAACGGCCCGACGCCGACTCCCAAGGCCAAGAAGGTGGAAACC
>Ga0256914_1002869_pt1 | contig 14080 bp, 15 predicted proteins | sample HulkmetaG_FD_191571 | JGI IMG/M metagenome (GOLD analysis project Ga0256914, IMG submission 191571) | Hydrothermal chimney microbial communities from Main Endeavour vent field at the Juan de Fuca Ridge, Pacific Ocean - Hulk | ecosystem: Environmental > Aquatic > Marine > Hydrothermal vents ... | reverse complement strand
ATATCGTTAAGAAGTACTTCGGAAGGGTCTTCCCACCGGGCGAGCACAAGTTTTCCGCTCTTCACCACGCCCTCTGGAGCGGTGGGGCGTTCGTCTACATCCCGAAGGGTATTAAGGTACCCTTTCCGATTGAGGCCTTCTTCGTCATCGGTTCGGCTTTGGAGGGACAGTTCGAACACACCCTGCTCGTAGCTGACGAGGGAAGCTACGTCCACTTCATAGAGGGCTGCTCGGCACCGATGTACAGGGGATTCTCCTTTCACGACGGCATGGTCGAGATTTACGCTCACAAAAATGCCACCGTCAAGTTCACCACGATACAGAACTGGAGCAGGAACGTCATTAACTTCAACAACAAGCGCGCCATCATAGAGGAAAACGCCTACGTCGAGTGGATAGAGGGCAGCATAGGGAGCAGGATAACCTACACCTACCCCTCGAGCGTCCTGAAGGGCGAGGGCGCGAGGACTGCCCAATACGTCGTCTCGCTGAGCAACGGAACCTTCATGAAAGACACCGGGGCAAAGACGTGGCACCTGGCTCCAAACACCAGCTCAAAAATAGTCTCAAAGAGCATAAGCGCCAACGGCGGAATAAACATCTACCGCGGGCTCGTGAGAATCCTCAAGGGGGCAAGAAACTCCACAGCGACGGTCTCGTGTGACTCGCTAATCCTTGACGAGGAGAGCAGGGCATACACCTATCCGCACAACCAGAGCGATGAGCCGAGCGCGAGCATAATTCACGAGGCCACGACCGGGAAACTCGGCGAGGACAAGCTCTTTTATATGAACTCGCGCGGCATAAGCGAGGAAGAGGCGAAGAGCCTTATAGTGCTCGGCTTCATCAGCGAAATCCTTGAAGGACTTCCCTTCGAGTACGTCGAGGTTCTCAAGAAGGTCATAGAGCTGGAGTTCAGCGAGATGGGAGGTGTTGGCTGATGCGCCTTAACAGGCTCTCTAACGAGCACCTCAGCATTCCCGCGATCACCCTTGAGGCCCTTGAAAAGCTCACCTACCAGAAGTACGGCGACAGTCCGACGATTAAAAGCTACACCAAGTGGAAGCTCTTCGAGGAGAACTCACCGTTCAGGCTTCCCATCGAGGCGGAAGCGGGAGAAGTTCCGATAAAGGGGAACGTCGTTTTATCGGGAAGCAAGGCGAGCTTTAGCCTCCCCCGGGGCGTTGAGCTGAGCGAGGGGACGCTCGGCCTCTCACAACCGGAGGAATCCAGAATCCTTGGCTTCCACTTCTACGCCCTCAGGAAGGCCTATCGGCTGAGGATTACCGGGGACTTGATAGAGCCCCTCATCATAGTCTCCCACCTCTCGGGTGAGGCCTTTATCAGCCACCACATCAGTATCGAGGCCGAGAACGTTAAGGCACCGCTAATAATCTACGATCTGAGCGAAGAAGGAACAAAGTCCCTTGTCGTCGAGCTCAAAGCCAGAAACGCCGAGCTTGAGATTTTGACCGTCGGAAGGCACAAAAGCCTTTCCCACTATCTCCTCAGGGCGAGCCTCGGAGAGGGAAGCAAAGTCAGGGCCTTCACGGTGGTAAGCGCAGGGGAGATGAGCCACCACCGCGAGGACTACTCGCTTGAGGGTAAGGGAAGCGAGCTGGTTCTCGGGGGCATGCCGATAGCCATCGGAAGAGCCGTGGACTACCTCACGAACGTCCTCCAGTACGGCGAAAAGACTGCGAGCGAGACGAGAGTTCACGGCTTCTCCTACGAAAACGGCTGGACCGTGCACAGGGGGGTTGCCAAGGTCTTTGAGAGCGCCAGGAACTCATCGAGCGGTGTCGTGTCTCAGATAACCATAATGGACGAGGGCTCACTTGGAGTGAGCGTGCCGATGCTTGAGGTCGATACCGGAGAAATCGAGTCGGCCTTCCATTCCTCGGCGGTGAGGCAGTTCGACGAGGATGCGCTCTTCTACCTGAGGAGCAGGGGACTCGACAGGGACGAAGCGCTCAGCCTCTTCGTCCACGGCATCGGCGAGGCCCTGAGCAGTCACCTCGAAAGGCTCCGCGGCAAGGCCCGGAGAAATGTTGCGGAGATCATAGAAGAACTACTTTGATTTTTTGGTTTAATCTGATTTTCGTCTCTCTAAGATTTTAATTTTAGAATGACAAAGGCTGGGGATTCTGAATGCAACTGCTACTGCTGTTGATAACACTATTTTATAAATTTTCATCCAGTAAAACGTATAAAAGGGTATAAATTCGATCTAAGTAGAGAAAAGCTTCGGATAGATGTGCATATGACATAATCTGCAGGTGAGGGGGGATGAAGTTTTACTATGTCAGAAAATTCGAGAGAGACCTTGATGAGCTGTGGGAAGAACTCAAAAAGAGGATGGGGGAGAGGAGCTCCTTATAGTGGGTGAGAGAATTCCGGTGAGCATAGTGGAAAGGGAAGACGGGTTTATAGCGGATTATCACGTGCTCTTCATATGTGATAGAGAGGTTGTGACGGAGCTCGTTAAGCTCGATCCAAACATAGGCGCCCTGATGCCATGTACGGCTTTTGGTTATGCGAGGGGGGATGGAGTATATCTTGGGATAGGCCTACCGAGTGTTGCTTGGCGAATTGCAGGGGAAGAAGTAGTAGATCTAATGAAACCAATAGAGGAAAAGCTCAGAAAAATAATCGATTCCCTTTGATTTTTTCGATTTAAATTGATACTAAAGCTAAAGGGGTTAGTTTTGTAAACAAAACCATCTTGTTTTGTGTGAAATACGTTTATAACCTCCTCCCCGTATTTAGCACCATGACCCACCATTATGGTTATGTGAGTGCGGTTTTAGCCGCCCTGCTCTTTGGAATAAGCTCAACGCTGAATAAAATTGCCCTTAGAAACGTTCATCCGATGATAATAGCAGGAAGCATTTATCTAACGGCAGGGATAGTTTTAATGCTCCTTCGCTTTACGCCGCTCAAAGACAAGCTCCTTAAAAAGCTTGAATTTAAGGTTAAAACTCAGGAGTTCTTCTCAAGGCGAGATCTTTTGATATTAACTTTTATAGTACTTTTTGGATCTTTCTTAGCCCCTCTTTCATTCATGTTTGGTCTGGATAAGACAACAGCCGTTAATGCATCCCTCTTGCTAAACACCGAGACATTGTTCACTGTTTTGATAGCCCTTTTAGTCTTTAAAGAAAAAGCCTCAAGAAGAAGCATTATCGGAGTTCTCTCAATCCTAATTGGAGCAGTTGTGATCTCAACGGGGAACTTTAGAGAAGTGGAGCTGAGCAGAGGCATCCTTGGGAACATTTTAATAATCTTGGCAGGTCTTTCATGGGCAATAGACAGCAATTTGAGCAAGCTGCTAAGCGTTAAGAGGGATCTGCTTTTGGTAACCTCCCTAAAAGGGCTGTTTGGAGGGAGTGCTCTGCTAATCTTGGCGTCTCTACTTAGGATTCCTTTGTATATTCCACTTCAGAGTCTTCCTTATATACTAACGGTCGGTGCTTTCAGCATAGGTTTTTCCATCGTACTGTTTCTGTTCGCCTTAAGAGAAATTGGGGCTATGAAAGCTGGGGCAATTTTTTCAACTTCCTCATTAGTTGGCGCTTTCTTTGCTTTTCTAATTCTCGGAGAGAGCTTCACAGCAATTAAAGCATTTCTTGGCATTTTGATGTTTTTTGGGGTGTATTTGTTATCTTTGGAGTAGTCAAACAAGTTCTTTTTAGAACCACCTGCGGGCCCAATCAGGAATCTTGACAATATAACGAAGCACTGAAATGATTGTCAGAATATCTGACATCAACATGCCCACATAAATTTTTTGAAAGATACCAGAAAATAGGGCCCAGATGAATGCTGATTTCTGTTTAGCTTTTTGACTTTTGCCCAAAAACGTTATATAACATACAACCTTTACTGAAAACAGAGATTTAGGGAGGTTTTCAAAATGGTATCACCAAGCCCACCTCCAATAAGAGGTGATTGGGTAGAACGTGGAGAAACTTTTAATCCTGAATTTGTTGTTCATGCTGTTGAGGCCGTCAAGGCGGCACTGCCAGTTTTCACTGTGGGTGTCCCCCTGATAAGAAGAGGTCCAATAGGAGAGGTACATGTTGATGTGCCTATAATGTACATGAACTTTGCCATAGATAGAATTCATTATGATCCCTATTCAAAGGCTCCTTCTCCCAAAGGAAGACCCGTCAGGGCGTGGAGAGTAGATATCGATCCCCAGGAAGTCCAGAGAATTGTTGAAAGTGCCCTAAAGGAAGTCCATGTTGTTGAGGCTGCCGAATTCAGAGAGCCAGAAAATGCATGGGCAGTTCCTGTAGTCTGGAACCGTCTCATTATAATGCATGTTAAGGTTTCCTATGATGGCAGAGAACTCATACCGGATTATGGCCTCACAGAGGAGGTAAGGAGATACGTCATTTAGCCCCGGTGCGTTGGTTAGAACCGTGGCATCATATGCTCGAAGGGAGTGGTTTCTGGCGCTTTTAGTATTATTGTATCTATTCCTCTCGGTTGTGGATCCCTCTCTACCAGGTAGGAGCTTACATCTTATAGATTATGAGAGTTTGGCTGCAATAGTATCTCTCCTTGCAGTTTCAAGAGGAATTGAGCTCTCGGGGATATTTAGCAGAATTGCGCCGGGGTTAATCAGGCTCTCAAACGGCTCAGAATGGCGACTCATGGTCCTCCTGACTTTGACCACTGCCCTCTCATCAGCGTTTATAATGAACGACACTGCAATGTTTATCTTCGTGCCTCTTGTAGTCATGATTTCAAGGATTACAGGAATGAACACTGGCAAAGCAGTAACGCTCACAGCTATAGCAGCCAATGTAGGTTCTGCCATGACCCCAATAGGCAATCCACAGAACATAATCATCTGGAGAACGTATAAAGTTTCAATCCATGATTTTGTTCTGAATATGCTACCATATGTTTTGGCATGGATGATAATTTTGCTTCTTTTTGTTTATCTGGCTGGCAGTAAAAAACGGATTCAGTCTTTCACAATGCCACGCATAAAAATCAACAGGCTATTGCTTGCTGCTTCTATGATTCTCCTCATAACTGATGTAATTCTCATCCAGCTTGGTTATGCATTTATCGGCCTTGTAGCGACCCTAATTGTTTTGGCACTCCTTGGAAGAGAGGCAATTTTATCTGTTGATGTTGCATTAATAGCAATTTTTGCACTGATATTTGTGGACTTCGGAGAAATATCACTCCTCATATCTTCTCTTGGTCATACATTGTTCCATAAGAATTCACTGACGATTATTGTGATGGCAGCTGGATTAAGTCAAGCAACAAGCAATGTACCGGCCACAGTTATGCTACTCCCGACAAGACCGCCATGGCTTCCCCTGACACTGGGCGTGAATCTTGGAGGCACGGGGATAATAATTGGTTCCTTAGCGAATTTTATAGCACTCAGAATTTCCAGAACTGGGATGGGACAATTTCATAAATATTCTCTGCCCTATTTTCTGGTTGCGCTGTTGGTTACGCTACTCATTTTTGTGCTGTGATCCTCTTTAGTGCTATAGTAATGCTTATAAAAATATTTGCATAATTGCTCAAATGTAGAGGTGATGAAAAATGACGGAAGTATGCAAGATGTATGAGGAGCATATTGATAAGATCCTTAAGGCTCAGACAAAACTTCCCGATGATGAAGCGGTTTTGGAGCTGGCAGACTTTTTCGATGCTCTGGGCAATCCAACGAGGCTTAAAATCCTGCTCGCCCTTCTCAACGCAGGTGAGTTATGCACATGCGACCTCTCGGCGATAACCAAGCTTTCCGTTTCGGCTATCTCTCATCAGCTCAGGATTTTGAAAGATAGGAAGATAGTGACCTATCGGAAGGACGGCAAGAACGTCTTCTATAGGCTGGACGATGAGCACATAACCGAGATTCTAAAGGTTGCGTTGAAACATATGGAGGAGTAATGTCATGTCAAAAAAGCTTAAACTAAAAGGCCTCGACTGTGCGAGCTGCGCCTACGAGATAGAGGAGGCCCTCAAGAAGGAGGGCTTTGAGTTCGCGCTGGTCAACTTCGCCACCAAGGAGGCGGTTATAGAGGGCGACGTTGATAGGGCGAAGGAGATAATCAGAAAGGTCGAGCCGGACGTCGAGGTCATCGAAGAGGGCGACCACGGAGAGGAGGACTTCAGGAAAACGGTGTATCAGATCGGCGTTTCCCTGGTTCTTTTTGCGGTGGGCATGATAATGCGCTACCACTACGGGATAGAGGGTACCTTTGTCCTCGGCATTTTCCTAGCCAGCTACCTCGTATCCGGGTGGAAGATTCTTAGAAGTGCCATCATCAACTCCCTGCACGGCAACGTCTTCGACGAGAACTTTCTGATAGCGATAGCCACCGTTGGTGCGTTCCTCATCGAGGAGTACCCGGAGGGAGTGGCGGTCATGCTCTTCTACGTTGTAGGGGAGTTCTTCCAGGACATAGCCGTTGACAGGTCAAGGCGCTCCATAAAGGCACTGCTTGCGCTCAAGGCCGAGCACGCTAACCTGCTCAGGAACGGCAAGGTCGTTAGGGTGAAGCCGGAGGAGCTGAAGGTCGGCGATACAATCCTGGTAAAGCCGGGCGAAAAGGTTCCCGTTGATGGCGTTGTCATAGAGGGTGAATCAACCGTTGATACCTCCGCCCTGACGGGCGAGAGCGTTCCCAGGACGGTGAGGGAAGGGGAGGAAATCCTCTCCGGCATGGTCAACCTCTCTGGAGTTCTCAGGGTGAGGGTCACCAGAGGGCTGGGCGACTCCACAGTCTCCAGGATACTCGAGCTGGTCGAAAACGCGAGTGCCAGGAAGGCCAAGACCGAGAGGTTCATAACCCGCTTTGCCCGCTACTACACTCCAGCAGTGGTCGGCATAGCGGCGCTCATAGCCACGGTTCCACCGCTGATTACGGGAGACCCGTTTTCAACGTGGGTTTACAGGGCGCTGGTCCTTCTCGTCATCTCGTGCCCCTGCGCCCTCGTGCTCTCGATCCCGCTCGGCTACTTCGGGGGTATTGGAAAGGCCGCCAGGGAGGGGATACTCGTCAAGGGCTCCAACTACCTCGATGCACTTAAGGACGCAAGCATCGTCGCCTTCGACAAAACCGGCACGCTGACAAAGGGCGTTTTCAAGGTCACGAAGGTGGAAACGAGGAACGGATTTAGCGAGGAGGAGATCATCAGGTTCGCGGCCCTTGCCGAGGCTCACTCGAACCACCCGATAGCAAGGGCAATACGCGAGGCATACGGCAAGGAAATCAACGAGGCCGAGACAGTCGAGTACGAAGAGATAGCCGGCCACGGCGTCAGGGCGAGGATTGACGGAATCGAGGTCATGGTTGGCAACGACAGGCTGTTACACCGCTTCAACATCGAGCACGATACATGCAGGGTTAGAGGCACCGTTGCACACGTCGTTATCGGCGGGAAGTACGCCGGGTACATAATAATCTCGGACGAGATAAAGGATGACGCCCCGAAGGCCGTGAAAGAACTCAAGCGCCTTGGAGTCAAGAAGGTCGTGATGGTCACCGGCGACAGCTGGGAAGTCGCGGAGGAGATAGCGAGGCGACTTGACCTCGACGGCTTCTACGCCGAGCTTCTGCCGGAGGACAAGGTGGGGGTCATAGAGGAGCTCGAGAAAGGAGACGGAAAGGTAGTCTTCGTCGGCGATGGGATAAACGACGCTCCCGTGCTGACCAGGGCCGACGTCGGCGTTGCCATGGGTGCGCTGGGAAGCGACGCTGCCATAGAAACGGCAGACGTTGTCATAATGGACGACAAGCCCTCGAAGCTCCCCCGGGGCATCAGGATAGCCAGAAAGACCCAGCGGATAGTGTGGCAGAACATAGTCTTCGCCCTCGGCGTTAAGCTGGCCTTCATAGGGCTCGGAATCCTTGGAGAGGCTACGATGTGGGAGGCGGTCTTTGCCGACGTCGGCGTGGCCTTGATAGCGGTCCTCAACGCGATGAGGATTTTGAGGTGAGAGGCTTTTGTTAATCCAATGTCCGGGCTCTTTGAGGTATCCACCAACCGGGCATGTGAAGTCATAAATATCCCTGAAATGTAAACTTCATCTGGCGGATTGGAATGAAGTCAGAGGTGTTGAGGGTGCACCGAACCCGGGAGCAGGCAAAAAGATTCTACGACAGAATCAGCAGATTTTACGATTTCTTTGCTTTTCCGGAGGGAAAATACCGGGATAGGGCGCTAAAACTCCTCAATATCCGGACTGGGGAAACTGTTCTGGAGATCGGCTTTGGAACCGGCCGCAGTCTGGTTGAGATGGCCAAGATGGTAGGGGATGAGGGAAAGGTTTACGGAATTGACATATCCCCCGGCATGTTGAGAGTCACGAAAAGAAGGCTCCAGAAAGCTGGATTGCTGAGTAGAGTTGAGCTGTACTGCGGTGACGCCATGAGCTTGCCCTATGAAAACGAAAAGTTTGATGCGGTTTTTATGAGCTTTACCCTTGAACTTTTTGACACACCTGAAATTCCGAGGGTTCTTGCCGAGGTCGGGAGAGTTCTAAAGCCCAACGGAAGACTTGGAGTTGTTAGTATTTCGAAAGGTGAGGGACTGGTGGTGAGAATATACGAACGACTCCATGAGAAGTTCCCCCAGTGCTTCGACTGCCGGCCGATATGTGCAGCGGAAATTCTAAATGATGCTGGGTTTAAAATCCTGCACAGAGAGAGGGTGAGTCTCTTTGGCCTTCCAAGCGAGATAGTTATTGCAATGAGATACGGGAACACTGATCATTGTTGCGCTTCTGGTTTCTGAGTTATCGATACTTCCCGGCCATATCTTTCAATCTTGAAACTTTCCACGAGAAAATTTTCCATTTTGGAAATAAGAAGTCTATTAACGTTTCACGCTTAGACTGGCTCAGGTGAATGCCGTGACTGAGGAGAAAACCCATAAAAAACACCCCCATGAAGGGCACTCCACCCATAACGGGGGACATTCTCATGCAAAGCACCATGAAATGATGATGGAGGACTTCAAGAGGAGGTTCATAGTTTCTGCGATACTCACCGTTCCGATACTTCTCCTCTCGCCGCTGATACAGAACTTCTTCGGCTTTGAGCTGACTTTTCCGGGCGACCACTACGTCCTGTTTGCGCTCTCAGCGGTGGTGTACTTCTACGGCGGCTGGCCTTTCCTCAAGGGGATGGCTGACGAGCTGAGGAAGAGACTCCCGGGAATGATGACGCTCATAGCTCTGGCAATCACGGTTGCCTTCTTCTACAGCGCCGCCGTCACCTTCGGCCTCTCTGGGAAAACCTTCTACTGGGAGCTTGCGACGCTTATCGACATCATGCTTATAGGGCACTACATAGAGATGCGCTCCGTCCTTGGAGCATCGCGGGCCCTTGAAGAGCTGATAAAGCTCATGCCCACCGATGCCCACCTTGTAACGCCCGAAGGGGTAAAGGACGTCCCTGTGAGCGAGCTGAAGAAGGACGACATAGTTTTAGTCAAGCCCGGCGAAAAGGTGCCCTCCGATGGCGTCATAGTCGAGGGTGAAACGAGCGTCAACGAGGCGATGCTCACCGGCGAATCGAAGCCCGTTTACAAGAAGCCCGGCGACACCGTCATCGGCGGTTCAATAAACCTTGAGGGAGCAATAAAGGTCAGGATAGAGAAGACCGGAAAGGACACCTACCTCATGCAGGTCGTTGAGCTCGTCAGACAGGCGCAGGAAACGCGTTCAAGAACGCAGGATCTGGCGAACAGGGCGGCCTTCTACCTCACGCTCATAGCCATAACGGCCGGAACGGTAACGCTCGGGGCGTGGCTCTACCTCGGCAAGCCCTTCGTCTTTGCCCTTGAGAGAATGGTAACCGTCATGGTCATAACGTGTCCCCACGCTCTTGGCCTGGCAGTCCCGCTGGTAGTTTCGGTCTCGACATCAATTTCGGCCAAGAAGGGCATACTCATCAGGAACAGGGAAGCCTTTGAGAGGGCCAAAGACGTGCAGGTCGTTGTCTTCGACAAGACGGGAACGCTGACCGAGGGTAAGTTTGAGGTTACTGAGGTAATCCCGCTGGACGAACTGAGCGAGGAGGAGATTCTGAAGTACGCCGCCGCCCTCGAAGCTCACTCCAGCCACCCGATAGCCCGGGGAATAGTGGAAAAGGCCAAAGAGCTCGGGCTTGAAGTCTATGATGTAACCGAATCCAAGGTCCTGCCCGGCAAGGGCGTTCAGGGCGTTATAAACGGTAAGGAAATTCTCGTCGTAAGCCCCGGCTTCCTGAAGGAGAACGGGCTCTGGAAGGGGGATGAACGTGTCAACGCGGTTCTGGAACAGGGGAAGACCGTTGTCTTCTTGGTCATCGATGGAAAGCTCGTTGGTGCTCTGGCACTGGCGGATAAGATAAGGCCGGAATCGAGGGAAGCCGTGGAAAAGCTCCACGAGATGGGCATAAAGGCTTACATGCTCACCGGAGACAACGCCAAAGTTGCCAAATGGGTTGCCGAAGAGCTCGGTCTGGATGGCTTCTTCGCCGAAGTTCTGCCCCATCAGAAGTCTGAAAAGATACAGGAACTCCAGAAACAGGGGTTCGTCGTTGCAATGGTTGGCGACGGCATAAACGACGCTCCGGCTTTGATTCAGGCCGATGTTGGGATAGCCATCGGAGCTGGAACGGACGTGGCAATAGAGAGCGCGGACATAATCCTCGTCAAGAACGACCCGGGAGACGTCATAACTGCTGTACACCTTGCTAGAGCCACCTACAGAAAGATGGTGCAGAACCTTGCCTGGGCGACTGGCTATAACACCTTCGCGATTCCCCTGGCGGCGGGCGTTCTCTACGGCTACGGGATACTCCTGAGCCCCGCCCTTGGCGCCCTGCTCATGAGCCTGAGCACGGTGATAGTTGCCATCAACGCGAGGTTTTTGAAGGTCTGAGGCTTCTTACTTTATCTTTTGTGAAAATCTTCGCGTATTTCTTTCCTTTTTGCCAATAATAAGCCCTATATCCCTTACCACTGAGTAGTGTTTGAGGAGATCAAAATGATGTTCGAAAGTTTGGGAGGCCGGTTCCTGGCCCATGCTGGAGAAGGAGAATGGGGGTGGCATGAGATGATGGGATTCGGCTACTTTGGAATCTTTGGGGCAATATTCATGCTCCTGTTCTGGGTGCTGATAATAGTCGGCGTTGTCTGGTTTGTCAAGTGGCTCGTCGAGCAGGGCTCAGGTGGAAGCGCCGGTACTTCGAAAAGGCGTGCCCTTGAGATACTCGATGAGAAGTACGCGAGGGGAGAGATAGACGACGAGGAGTATGAGAGAAGAAGGAGAAATCTGCTCGGGACACGATGACCCGTCAGCCACTTTTCTGCTTTTTGGAGGCTTTTTCCATGTTCTCCCGCGTTCTCTTGAATTCTCTTAAACAGGTCGAGCAGCAGAAGAAATAGACCCTGTTGTGGTACTTGTACACTATCGGCTCGTCCAATATCTCCTTGCCGCAGTAGTCGCACTTGAAGGGAACCTTTACATTTGGTGGATTCGCTCGTTCGATGCTCTCCAGAATCGGCATTATCTCGATGACCTCAAACCCCGCTCCCTCGATGACATTTCTCAGTTCCTCCATGCTTTCGATGGCAATTTTTATGAGGTACTTCCTGCTCGTGAAGCGGTTTATTTCGATTATTTCTTGAAACTCCTCCATCCTTTGGGGCTCTTCCGTCTCTACGATGAGGGCAACGACGTTGTGGCCCCTCACCAGCCGGGGATTGAGTTTGATGGTGTACTTCAGTATGGCCCCCTCTTTCTCAAGCTTTTCAAGTCTTGATTTAACGGTCGGCCTGCTGACGCCCAACCTTTCAGCGAGCTCCGAGACGCTCAACCTAGAGTTGTCCATTAGGAGGTAGATAAGCTTCAGGTCGAGGGCATCGAGTTTCATGGATTTTCACCACTCCAGTTATGCCTCCAAACTATAAAAATTCTCTGTGTTCGTCTTTTTCAGTTATAGCTCTTTACTCACCCGATAATGTAATAAAGAACAAGGTTGTTCCAATATTATGAAGCGCCTGAAGATCGCGATACCCTACGACGGGGAGCTCTTTGCCGGTCTTGAGTGGCTCCTCGAAGCGATAGAGTGGGCCTACGGGGACACTTACTTCACCATAGACACCGATGTCATCAAGCTGGTGGAAGTCAAGTTCCGGGAATCCCCTGAGAAGGTCATCGAGCGGTTGCGGGCGCTCCACCAGGTGAGGGACGTCAGGGCCTTTCCCAGGAATGGTATGCACCTGCTCTACATCCGCGCCTCCCTTGAATCCCCGAGAGAGCAGGCGGATAGGCTCTTCGAGCTTCAGAAGAAAGGCCTCGTCATTTTTGAGAGCGGAACCTTCGTCGGGGGTGAGAGCATTCTTTCGGTTTTCTGCGAAGAAGAGCTCCTTGGGGAAGTAGTGAGAACATTTCGGGAAGCCTACGGTGCGAGGGTGATCAGCGTTGAGGAGGCGGAACCGGAGAGCAGTCCTCTCTCAAAGCTGACGAAGAGGCAGGCCGAGGTTCTCTTCTTGGCTTACAAGAGCGGCTACTTCGACGAGCCCCGGAAGGTCACTTTGCGGGAGCTGGCGGAGATGCTGAACCTCAGCCCCTCAACGGTGAAGGAGCACCTGCGGAAGGGGCTTAAGAGGCTCCTCGACGAGACCCTCAAATAACCGCACATGTGCGGGGTTACTTATAACTACCCGAACGCCTATTTTTAACCGGTGGAACCATGCCCATTATTGAGGTTGAGAAGGTCAGGAAGTACTACAGTGAGGTCAGAGGCGTTGATGGTCTGAGCTTCTCCGTCGAGAGGGGCGAAATCTACGGCTTTCTTGGGCCGAACGGTGCGGGAAAAACCACAACGGTAAAAATTCTGGTGAAAATTCTGAGGGACTATGAAGGGACCGTCAAAGTCCTCGGAAAGGACCTCCGTGAGTGGGGGAAGGAGTACTACAACAGAATCGGCGTCTCCTTCGAGTTTCCTGCCGTTTATTCCCGGCTTACCGCCCTCGAAAACCTTGAGTTCTTTGCGTCGTTCTATAAAAGGCATCTCGACCCGGTTGAAACCCTCAAGATGGTGGGCCTCGACAAGGAAGCCGACCAGCTCGTCTCCAGCTTCTCAAAGGGCATGAAGAAGAAGCTCGATCTGGCTAGGGCTTTACTGCCGGATCCCGATATACTCTTCCTCGATGAACCCTTAGAGGGCCTCGACCCGGCGAGCGCGAGGAGGATAAAAGACCTGCTCCTTGAGATGCGCGAAAACGGGAAGACGATCTTTCTGACCACCCACAACATGTACGTCGCTGATGAGCTCTGCGACAGGGTGGCTTTCATCGTGGAGGGTTCGGTGAGGCTCGTCGACAAGCCGAGTGAATTGAAGGTGAAGATGGGTAAGCGCCTGATCAAGATCGAGTATGTGGCCAGCGGTGATGTTAGGACCGCCGAGTTCCCGCTTGAGAACCTTGGAGGAAACGAGGAGTTCCTGAGAATCCTGCGGGAGCATGTGATAAGGCGCATAAACACTGAAGAACCGACACTCGAGGACATCTTCCTGAAGGTCACGGGGAGGAGGCTCGTATGACAAGTCAGCTGGTGAGGCTCGACCTGAAGGTCGGAACGAGGGGCTACGTCTATCCGATATACCTGCTCGTGGCTTTAGCTTATGGCCTCATGGTGATGGCGTTTCCAGAGGGGTACCGCTCAACCGTCGTTCCCCTCTTCCTCATCCTTGAGCCCGGGATGGTCGGCTTCACCTTCGTCGGCACAGCCATCTTCGCGGAGAAGAAGGACGGAACGATAGGCGCTTTGGCGGTTACGCCACTCGACTGGAGGGCTTACATCCTCGCCAAGGCTCTCCTTATGGCGCTGGTTTCCCTCCCGGCGGCAGCGCTTATATTCTGCCTCGGCACGCGCTCCCTGAACGGGCTTCCCTACGTTTTGGCAGGTACCCTGTTAGTTTCGGTAGTCTATACGCTCCTTGGCATAGCAATAGCCTCAAAATACCGCGATTTAGACGACTACTTCGTGCCGCTCCTCGGCGTCATGGTGCTCTCCCTCCTGCCCTTCGCCCACTATCAC
>Ga0256914_1002868_pt1 | contig 14088 bp, 14 predicted proteins | sample HulkmetaG_FD_191571 | JGI IMG/M metagenome (GOLD analysis project Ga0256914, IMG submission 191571) | Hydrothermal chimney microbial communities from Main Endeavour vent field at the Juan de Fuca Ridge, Pacific Ocean - Hulk | ecosystem: Environmental > Aquatic > Marine > Hydrothermal vents ... | reverse complement strand
GCGGTATTCGTCGGGGTCTTCGGGGTCGGCGTAGGGTTCCCGCAACAGACGCTGGCGGTGTTCTTCGAAGGCGTCGGAGATGTATTTGAGAAAAATGAGCCCCAGCACTACATGCTTGTACTCGGCCGCATCCATCGAGCCGCGCAGGGTGTTGGCGGCCTCCCAGAGTTGCGCTTCGTAGCCCAAACGCACATGCGTTCGATGCACTTTCCGAGGTGGCATGAGCAAACCTCCTTGTTAGGAAGTATAGCATATCTTATTCAAAACACACTCGCCAAAAAAACAAGGCCGTCGCGGGGGACGGCCTTGTCCAGGGGCGTGGGGGCGGGGCTTATTCGTTCTTGGCCAAGCCCCGTTCTTTGATGACGTTGATGAGTTCGGGCACCACATCCCACAGGTCGGCCACCACGCCGTAGCGGGCGACTTTGAAGATGGGGGCCTCAGGGTCGGTGTTAATGGCCACGATGACCTTGCTGGTGCGCATCCCTGCCAGGTGCTGGATGGCCCCCGAGATGCCGCAGGCAATGTACAGGTCGGGCGAGACCACCTTGCCCGTTTGCCCCACTTGATGGTCGTAGGAGATGTAGCCCGCATCGACCGCGGCGCGACTGGCGCCCAACGCGCCGCCCAGCAAGCGGGCCAGTTCGCCCAGCATCTCGAAGCCCTTTTGGGCCTTCTCTTTCTCGTCACCAGGCACTTTGTTGGTATTGGCCACGCCCCGGCCGCCAGAGACGATGATGGAGGCCTCGGTCAAACTCACGCCTTGCGCGGCCTGGCTGAAGCCCAAGGACTGCACGTTTTGGGCCGTCTCGCTCACCTGCGCGGCCACCGAGATAATCTCGGCCGCGGCTTCGCCGGCCTCCGCCGCGGGGAAGGCCCGCACCCGGGTCGTCACCACCGCGGGCGGCTCGGTCTCGACCTTGGCCAACAGTTTGCCCGCATACACGGGCCGCGTGGCCACGATCTTGCCGTCTTCCACAGCCAAGTCGGTCACATCGGGCAGCGCGCCCACTTGCAGCCCCGCGGCGGTCAAGCCCGCCACTTCGCGCCCGCGCATGGTGGTCGGGAAAACCCACACCGCGATATCGTGCGCGGCGGTGAGGGCCACCAACGTGTCCGCGTACGCGTCGGGCACATAGTCGGCCAACGCGGCATCGTCGGCCACCAACACGGCTTTGGGACCGCGGCGGGCAGCCTCTTGGGCCAAAGCCTCCACGCCTTGCCCCAGCACCACGGCCACAACCTCGCCGCCCAGTCCTTGCGCCAAGGTTTGGGCCGCGGTCAGGGCTTCCCACGATGCGGCAGCCGCCTTGCCGCCGAAGTGATCCACATAAACAGCGATTTTGCTCATGACCCCGCCTCCTTACAGCACTTTGGCCTCAATGAGTTTGTCCACCAACTTCTCGGCGATCTCCCGCGGCGTCGCGCCCTCGATGAATTCGACCTTGACCTCACGCTTGGGCGGCATGCTGATCTCAGGCCAACGCACTCGGGCCGCGGGGGCCTCCAAGCCCAGGTCAGCCAAGGTCCACACCGGCACCTTGGCGCGCGACGCCTTGCGGATGCCCATGAAAGACGGATAGCGGGGCTCCGCGAACTCCTTGGCGATGGTGACCACCGCGGGCATCGTGGCCCGCAGCGTTTGCTTGGCCTCACCTACGCTGCGTTCCGCGGCAAACGAGCGTCCCGCGGGGTCCATTTCCGTAAACGCGCTCACTAAACCGACAAAGGGCCAACCCAGCGCGCGGGCGGTGTACATGGGCGTCAGGCCAGTATCGCCGTCAATGGCCTGGCGGCCGAAAAAGACCATGTCCACATCGCCCATTTTGCGCACGGCCGCGGCCAACACTTGCGCGGTGACGCCCACGTCTGCGCCGGCCAAAGCCTCGTCGTCAATGCGCACGGCCTCTTTGGCCCCCATGGCCAAGGCCTTGCGAATGGCCTCCAGCGCGCTTTCGTCGCCCATGCTGATGACCGCCACCGTGCCACCGTGCTTTTCCACGGTCTGCAGGGCGGCTTCCACCGCGAATTCATCCCAGGGGTTGAGCACCAGCGGCGCGTCCCCCCATGTCACCCGGCCATCCTCGACCTTGAGGGTGGCCGCGGTGTCCGGCACGACTTTGACGGGAACCACGATCTTCAAGGCACACCTCCTTTTTTTGAGAGAGTCAACGGGGGTGGTTGGACGCCTCCGGTCGCGGCACGGGGCTATGCCCCTTCGGCCAACCACTCCTCAGGGTCATAGGGCGGCAATTCTTTGCGCAAAGGCTTGTCGTAACGATAGCCCAGCGCGTAGTCGGCCTGAATCAGGGTCTGGATCTCACTGGAGCCTTCGTAAATCATGGCCCCGCGACTGTTGCGGAAGAAGCGCTCCACATCATACTCATCGCTGTAGCCATACGCGCCGTGGATCTGAATGGCCTCGTGCGCGGCGCGGAACGCGGCTTCGGTGCCAAACCACTTGGTGAGCGAGGCTTGGCGGGTGAACCGCCGACCTTGGTTCATCAACCAGCCCGTCTGCAAGTAGAGCAAGCGGGTGATTTCATAGTCGCGCGCCATGCGCGCGATTTTCTGCTTGATCAGTTGGTGCTGCCCAATGGGCTGGCCAAACGTGCGACGCTCGCGCGCGTAGGCCACGCTGGCGTCCAACGCGGCCCGAATGAGCCCAGCCGCGCCCGCGCCGACCGTGTAACGCCCGCGATCGAACGCGGACATGGTGACCTTGAACCCCTCGCCCTCTTCGCCGATGCGGTTCTCCACGGGCACCTCCACATTGTTGAAGGCGATCCAGCCCGTGGAGCCGGCCCGCACGCCCAATTTGCCCTTGATGTCGCCGCGCGTCACGCCCGGGCTGTGCAAGTCCACAATGAACGCGGTCAAGCCCCGATGGGGCGGATCTGCCTCGGGGTCGGTGCGCATGGTCACCAGCGCGTAGTCGGCTTTGGTGGCCAGGGAGATCCACATTTTCTCGCCGTTGAGAATGTACACATCGCCTTCGCGGCGTGCGGTGCCTTGAATGCGGGCGAAGTCGGAACCATGGCCCGGCTCGGTGAACGCGCCCGCGCCCACCTTTTCACCCTTGGCCAGCGGCACCAAGAACTTCTGCTTTTGCTCTTCAGTGCCCCAGTGCAAGATGCTCAGCGCACATAGGCCCATGTGCACCGACATGACCACCCGCAAGGTCGAATCGACATACTCCAGTTCCTCGCTGACCAGGCCCAACGAGATATAATCCATACCCTGGCCGCCATACTTCACCGGGATGCTGATGCCCAGAATGCCCAACTCGCCCATACGCTCCAGCACCCCGGGCATCGGCTCGTGCCGGCGGTCATACTCCTTCACCTTGGGCGCGACCTCCTTTTGGGCGAAGTCGCGCACCATCTGCTGCACCATGCGGTGTTCGTCGGTGAGTTGGAAATCCATGCTCGCTGTCCTCCAGGGGAAGGTGCGGCCATTATATCACGCTGTCTCCGCCCACCGTATAGGACGGGTGTCAGGTCTCACCTCATTGGCGATAGCCTGGCAACAGGTCGTCGTTTTATGATATACTTGAACCTACAGATTGTTGGCCGATGATTCAGTCATCGTACGGGGGTGGTTATATGCAATCTGTGCAACATCTCACCGACGCCTTAAATCACGCGTTGCAAGCCCGCAAAGACGGCGCTTTAGACGAACGCGGTTTCTACATGCGGCTGCTGGAACTCAGCGCTTCGCTGGTCACCTTGCTCCAAGACGAACTGGCCAATCGCCAGATCGTCATGGCCGAGGGCGAGATCCGCAAGCAAATCCCCCTGATCCTCATCATGCTGGAAGAGCAAATCGCCCTCTTCCGCGCTCGGCGTGGCTAACGAATTTCTGACAAGCCCCGAGTACAATTAGCGACACATCCGCAAAAGGAGGTCGCATATGGAGGCCTTGGAGCAGTTGGCGGCCGCCTTGGAGCAGGCCAAGGCGGAACGACGTCAAGGTACATTGGACGAGCGGGGTTTTTATGCGCGGTTGTTGGAGTTGAGCGCGCAACTGGTGCCCATCTTGGTGGCCGAAGCGCAAGACACCCAGATGGTCATGAAGACCGAAGACATCCGGAAGCAAATCCCCCTCGTCTTGGCGTTCTTGGAGGATCAAATCGCTCGCTTCCGCGCTCGCGAGACCGCGGTCTAACGCCGCGCGGTGACGCGGCATCCCATCACAAAAGGCCCACCGGCCGCGTGACGCCGGTGGGCCTGCCTTTTTGTTGCTTGGGGATGCAAAGGGGGAAAGGCTCCGCGAACGGCCCGCGCCGACCGCGCGAGTCACATCTCGTGCGTCAGCGTTTCCAGAAATTCCATATTGTCCTTGGTCTTGCGCAATCGTTCCAAGATAGCCTCGGTCGCGCTGGCCACATCCATGCCCGCGCCTTGAGGCGGCGGCGCGATCATCTGCTGGAACATGCGCCGCATCAACCACACCCGTTGCGTAATGTCGGGGCCCAGCAGCAATTCTTCACGACGCGTGCCCGAGCGGGTGATGTCAATGGCCGGGAAGATCCGTCGCTCTTGCAACTTGCGCGACAAATGCAACTCCATGTTGCCCGTCCCCTTGAATTCCTCGTAAATGACATCGTCCATGCGGGAGCCCGTGTCGATGAGCGCAGTGGCGATGATGGTCAACGAACCACCGCCCTCGATGTTGCGGGCCGCGCCGAAGAAACGTTTGGGCGGGTATAAGGCCGAAGGGTCCAACCCGCCCGTCAACGTGCGACCTGAAGGCGTAACCACCAAGTTATAAGCCCGGGCCAGGCGGGTGATGGAGTCGAGCATGATGACCACATCGCGGCCCACTTCGACCAAGCGCTTGGCCCGCTCAAGCACCATCTCAGCCACCCGCACATGCGATTGCACCGGCTCGTCGAACGTCGAGGCAATGACCTCGGCATCGACCGAGCGGTCCATATCCGTAACCTCTTCGGGCCGCTCGCCAATGAGCACGATCATCAAGTGCACATCGGGGTATTTTTGCGAGATGGCGTTGGCGATCTGCTTGAGGATGGTGGTCTTGCCGGCCTTGGGAGGCGACACGATGAGCCCGCGTTGGCCCCGACCAATGGGCGCGACCAGGTTGATCAGCCGGGTGGCCAGGGTATAACGGTCCGTCTCCAAGTCGAAGCGCTGATCCGGGAAGATGGGCACCAAGTCCTCAAAGCGCGGACGATGGCGCACCGCGTGCGGGGGCAGGCCGTTGATGCTCTCCACCCGCAGCAGCGCGTGGTGGCGTTCCGTGTTGCGCGGGGGGCGCACATAGCCCAACACAAAATCGCCGGGCCGCAAACCATGCCGACGAATTTGCGTCGACGACACGTAAATGTCGTCCGGGCCGGGACGATACCCCTTGGCGCGCAAAAAACCCACGCCCGAATCGCTCAAAATTTCCAACACGCCGCCGCGCAATTGCAGACCTTCACGCTCGGCTTGGGCGCGGCGAATGGCCACGATGAGATCTTCTTTCTTCAGTCGACTATAGCGGGGGATGTCTAATTCGCGGGCCTTGCGACGCAATTCGGCCAGTGAGGCCTTTTCCAGTTCCGCGATAGGGTTCATAGGCCTACCTCACGATTGTGCATTATGGAGGAATGCGGGGCACGCCGCCCATGCGGCGGCTTGGCGTGCGAACGCGCGAACCAATGAAGGTGTGTTGAGCAGGCCCTCTCATGACGAGGGCCATCGAATGCGGGCACATCATGGGCTTGTCACAAACATCCATGAGGAAGGCGCACGGCCTCAGGCGATGGATGGCCTTACCCGTTGCTCGTCCCCAATGACACCCCAGGGGTTACGCGAGCCAGGGCCTGTCGCCCCAATCCAATGTCCGCCAAGAGGGAAAACGCGGGACATGCGCATCTCTATCATAACATATTCTGCAAATTTGGCAAGGCTTTCGCGCGCAGATGCGCGTTTTCGAGTTACGCGTCGCCGTGCGGGCAAGTCGCGCAAGGCCCCGCCGCATTGCCGTTGAGCAATTGCACCTCGTCGCCCGTGAACACCAGCCGGCCCTTTTCTGGGATCTCCACCGTCACCCGACCGGCCAACGGGTGCACCGCGACCACGCGCCCCTCGCCTTCGGGCGTACGCACGCGTTTGCGCTCCCGCGGCAAGTGGGTCCGGGCCGCCGCGTATTGCTCATATTCAAAGCGCAAGCAACAACGCAGGCGGCCGCACATGCCCGCGATTTCAGTCGGGCTGAGGGAAACGCTTTGGACTTTGGCCATGCGCACCGACACACTGTGGAAGGTGGTCATGAACAAACTGCAACAACGCTGGGGCAAACCGCACGCGCCCACGCCCCCCATGATCTTCGCCGCGTCCCGAGGGCCCAAGCGCACCCAATGCACCTGCCGTGGCCCTACCAAGCGCTGCAATGCTTTGCGCAAGTTGCCGCTGAGCCCTCGCTCATCGTCCTCGTCAGTGTACAAAATGCGCACTTGCCGGTCGTCCAACGACAGTTCGACCTCGATGATGCGCACCTGCCGGTAGCGACGCTCATGTTTGGCCATTTCTTTGAGCCGCGCCCGCAGGTTAACCAGCAGTTCCACCTCTTTGCCTTGGCGCAAACGGCGCAAGGTGAGATCTTGGGCCGTGGCCCGCCTCAGCACAGGCTCCAACGTGCGTGGTTCGGCAGACTCGGTGGGTTCAGCCTCGGTCGCCTCGAGCGCCTCGGGGGTTTCGGGGGCTTCAGCAGCCTTGGTCGCGTCTTTCGCGGCAGGGGCTTGGGCGGGCACGCTGGGCTGGTGCGCGTCCTCCGCGGTGTAAACCTGCACCACTTCGCCGACCTGGGGGCCGAATTGGGTTTGCACCACGACAAAATCGCCCCGCTGCACCTGCGGCAGCGCGGAGGCATCGTAATCGTACAAACCACGGGTGGGGCGAAAGCGCACGCGGACCACGACGGCCATGAGGGCCTCAACCTGGCGTCGCGCCGACCTGAGGTCGGGCGAAGATGGACTTGTCGGTGCGCTTCATCATACCACAAAGCCAAACCGCGGGGGCCGGCCGCCATACGGAGCGGGGCCGTGGTCGTGGCCCCGCCCCGCGCCCAGGCTCATTTGTCGGGCTCGACGATCTCAATGGGCACCACCGACATGCCCCCGGCCTGCAACGCCTGGATGCTCACCTGCGCGGCCACCCGCTCGGCCAACGCGTCCAACGCCTTGGCCACTGGCGATTCGGGCTGGGTGATGACCACGGGTTTGCCCGCGTCGCTGCCCTTGCGCACTTCGGGGTCCATGGGGATGGCGCCCAAGAAGGGCACCCCTGTCTCGCGCGCCAAGGCCTCGCCACCACCATGGCCGAAGATGTCCATACGGGTGCCGTCCGGGAGTTCCAAATAACTCATGTTCTCGACCACGCCCAGCACGGGCACATTGAGTTTGCGATACATCTCCAAGGCCCGCCGCGCATCGTCCAGCGAGACCTGTTGGGGCAAGGTCACCACAATGCCACCGCTCAAGGGCAGCACTTGCGCCAGGCTCAGCGGCGCGTCGCCCGTGCCCGGAGGCAAATCCACAATGAGATAATCCAGTTCGCCCCAATCCACATCGGTGAGGAACTGCCGAATGGCCGAATGTAGCATGGGCCCGCGCCAAATCAGGGGCTGATCAGGGGGCACCATGAAGCCGATGGAGATGATTTTCACGCCGTAGGCCTCGGCAGGGCGAATTTTGCCCTCGGGCGTCAGGGGCGGCAGGCGGAACACGCCCATCATGGTGGGCACATTGGGGCCGTAGATGTCCGCGTCGATGAGGCCCACTTTGGCCCCCTTGGCGGCCAGGGCCACGGCCAGATTGACCGCGATGGTGGTCTTGCCCACGCCGCCTTTGCCCGAGCCCACCGCGATGGCATTCTTGGCCTTGACCGGCACCACGCCCCGAATGCCTTGGGGCACCGTCGCGTCGAGATTGACCTCGACCTCCTCCACCCCGGGGAGCGCGGCCACCGCCCGGCGGACATCCTCGGCAATTTGGCCCTTGAGCGGGCACGCGGGGGTGGTCAGCATAATGGTCACCAGCACACGGCCGCCTTCGATGACGATGTCGTGCACCATGTTGAGGGTCACCAGATCCTGCCCCAGTTCGGGGTCCATGACCTGGCGCAGCGCGTCCAAGACTTGTTCACGGGTTACAGCCATGGGGCTTGCCTCCTACACAAAACTTGACAAACGGGCGTGGCCCGTGGGGGTGGGGGAACACCTCCGGGCGGGCACACAACGACCGGGAAGGGCGACGCGCGTCGCCCCTCCCGGTGGGGTCGTGACACGATAGGGAGTGCGTGAGCGGGCTATTTCTTCGCCCCGCGGCGGGCGGCCTTGGCTTTGGCCTTGGCTTCTCGCTCCGCGGCCTTTTGCGCGTATTGGGTCGGCCGGATGTTCTGATAGTACGACGCGGGCTTGAGCAACCGCTCGATGTCGAACACCATGTCGGCCTTGTCGTAGACCGCGATCTCGTAGTCGTGGTCCATGATGATGGCGTCGAAGGGGCAAAACTCCGCGCACAAGCCGCAGTTCATGCACAAGGTGGTGTCGATGTAGAACTCCGCGGGTTTCGACAGGGGCCGCCCGGTGTTGGGGTCTTTGGCCCGCACGATCCAGATGGTCTGCGCGGGGCACACCTTGGCGCAAATACCGCACGCGGTGCAGCGAATGTCCCTTTGGCCGTCTTCGCCTTCGTCGTAGACCAAGAAGGGAATGTAGCGGAAGTTCTCGTGCAGAATGCGGCGCTCTTCAGGATATTGAATGGTGAAGATGCCCTCGACTTCGGGGCTGGAGCGATATTTGACGCCCTCGTCGGTGAAATAGCGCCGCTTGCGCTTGAAGTCGTCCACATAGGTGGCGATGAAGTGCTTGAGGGTAACGGCTAAACCGCCGAGAATGCCGCGTCCGTCCATAGGAGCCTCCAGAAGCAGCCGAGCACAGCGAGCCCAGAATCGGGGCTACCGATCCACCTCGCCCAAGACGATGTCGATGGAGCCCAAGATGACCACCAGGTCGGCCACTTTGTTGCCAATGGCCATGGCCTCCAGCGCGGTCAGGTTGATGAACGAAGGCGCGCGCACATGATAGCGCCACGGGTTGGCCTTGCCCGTCGAGACCACATAGAAGCCCAACTCACCTTTGGGGCCTTCGACCCGGCCATAGGCCTCGCCCGCGGGCACCCGCACCTGATATTGGGGCTTGCCGGCCAAAATGGGCGCGCCCCGCTCGGGGATGTCGCGGATGGCTTGCTGCAAAATGCGCAAACTCTGCCGGGCTTCGTCCAGGCGAATCAAGTAGCGGTCGTACACATCGCCGTGGTAACGCACCGCGACATCGAAGTCGAAGCGGTCGTAGATGCCGTAGGGCTCTGCGCGGCGCACATCATAGGGCACGCCCGAGGCCCGCAGCACCGGCCCCGAGGTCGAGAGCGCGATGGCTTGCTCGGGCGTCAGCACGCCCACACCCAAGCAACGGCTCTTGATAATCTCGTTGTGGGTCAAGAAGCGATCCAACTCGTCGATCTTGCGCGGCAGTCGGTCGGTGACCAACTTGACCAACATGTCCCACGCGTCTTCGGGGATGTCACGCACGACACCGCCGAAGCGCATGTAGTTGTTCATCATGCGCGAGCCGCTGGCCGCCTCGAAGATGTCCAAAATCAATTCCCGCTCTTCCAGCGCGTACAGCGCGGGAGTGAAGAACGCGCCCAAGTCGTTGAGCAAGAAGCCGATGGCCCACAAGTGGTTCATGATACGGGTCAACTCGGCCATGATGACCCGCAGATATTGGGCCCGCTCGGGCGGCTCCAAGCCCATGAGTTTTTCCACCGCCAGCACATAGCCGAAGTTGTTGCTCATCGCGGTGATGTAGTCCAGCCGGTCGGTGTAGGGGATGTTCATGATCCACGTGTTCCGCTCACCGATCTTCTCGTGGTTGCGGTGCAAGTAGCCCATCACCGGCTCCAGCGCAACCACGGTCTCACCGTCCAGCGTGGCGATCATGCGGAACACGCCGTGGGTCGAGGGGTGCTGCGGCCCCAGGTTGACCACCACCTGCTCGCTGTGGAGTTCCTCCTGCTGGGGCTTGCGGGTGCGTTGGATCACCGACTGATACAACACCTCGTCCGGCGTGGCCGGATCCCACGCGTAGGGGTCGAAGCCGGGCGGGTAATCCACATTCTTGCCAAAGGGCGTGTGGTCTTCATGCCAAAAGTGGGGGCCAGTGGTACGGTTCTTGAAGGGCTTGTGTTCGCCTTCGTAGTACGGTTCCCGCCAATCTTTGCGCAGGGGGTGGCCCCAGAAGCCTTCCCACAACAAAATGCGCTTGAGGTTGGGGTGCCCTTCGAAGCGAATGCCCAGCAAATCCCAGGCCTCGCGCTCTTGGAAATCCGCGCCAGGCCAGATGGATGTCACCGAGGGCACGACCGGGTCCTCCCGGGGCACTTGCACCTTGAACACCAACGGCGGGCCGCCGGTGATCTTATACGCGTGGTAGACCACCTCCATTTTGCCTTCGGGCAGGTAGTCCACCCCGGTGACCGACGAGAGGTAGTCATAACCATACTCGTCCCGCAGCGCGCGGGCGAAGGTCAACAAGCCCTCGGGCTTGACGATATAGCCCGAATAGCCCTTGCGGGTGTCGGGGGTTACCAAGTCGGGGAAGCGGGCCGTCAGGTCGGGCGCCGCGACAGCCGGTTGCGCCATGATTGCCTCCTTTGCCTCCGAGGAACTATCCTTGCGCGGCCTGCGCGGCCTGTTCTTGCAGCGCTTGCAGTTTCTTTTGGGTGTACTCGCGAATCTGGGGGTAATCCCGCGGGTCCATCAAATCGGGCCCCAGCACGGGCTCAGGGATGTAGTCGGGTTTGGTGTACACCTCTTGGAACGACTGCTTCTCGATCTTCTGCTGCAATTTCATCAGGCCAAAGAGCAAGGCTTCAGGGGTTGGCGGGCAGCCCGGAATGTACACATCCACGGGGATGAGTTTGTCCACACCCGAGACCACGTTGTAGCCCTCTTTGAAAGGACCGCCGCCCGAAGCGCACGCGCCCATGGCGATCACATACTTGGGCATAGGCATTTGGTTGTAAAGCCGCACGATCAGGGGCGCCATGCGTTTGGTCACCGTGCCCGACACGATCATCACATCCGATTGACGCGGGCTGGGCCGCATGACCTCCATGCCAAAGCGGGCCAGGTCATAGCGGCTGGCCGCGGTGGCGATCATCTCGATGGCGCAGCACGCCAACCCAAACATCATGGGCCACACCGAATTGCGCCGGCCCCAGTTGTACAGCCGGTTCAGCGTCGTGACTACGACGCTGCCCTTGAGTTCGTCGGGGATCTCATACCCCGGCTTCTGGAGTTCGTCGCCGTTGGGTCGCTTCATCGCTGTTTCCTCCTGAGGATGCCTGCGCCTTGCGGCCAGGGGGCCTCCACAAAAGCCGCCGCCATTATACCCCAAATTCGCCCGCCTTTCTGCAAACTTGCATTTGCTTAATCGCGTCCCTTTTGCTAAAGCCCGTTTTCGTTTTTTGCGGGACACCCTCCGCGAACGGCCCGCGGCCGCCGCGGGTGGTACAATACGGGCGCCGACCCGCGCGCGAGCGCCCTGGTCGGTCTGGGCCCGCCGCGCGCACCTCACGACGGCAAGGAGATGCCCCATGTACCGCTATTCACCGCAACGCGTCCAAGTTGACTATCCCCGCCAAGTGGTGGTCATTGAATGGACCGACGGCCACCACAGCGAATATCCCTTTCGCTACCTGCGCGAGCAATGCCCATGCGCGGCTTGTGTCAAAGACCGCAGCGAAAACAAGCCCAAAATCTTGCTCGATGTGGCCTTTCGGCTGGACGGCATCGCGCCAGTGGGCAATTACGCGCTCAACTTGATTTGGGGCGACGGCCACGCGCACGGCATCTATAACTGGGACTATCTGCGCGAGATCTGCCCTTGCCCTGAATGCACAGCGGCCCGAGAAGCCCGCACGGCCCAAGAGGCCACATCCCCCACCGAGGAGGTCTGATGTCGCAGCCCACGCGGTCTCTGCCCGAACTCACGCCCGAGGAACTGCAACGGTACTCCCGGCATTTGCTGCTGCCCCAAGTGGGGCTGGAAGGGCAGCGCAAACTCAAGGCCGCGTCGGTGCTCATCGTGGGCCTGGGCGGCCTGGGCTCGCCCATCGCCATGTATTTGGCCGCGGCCGGCGTGGGCCGCCTGGGCTTGGTCGACGCGGATGTGGTGGACGAGAGCAACCTCCAGCGCCAAATCGTTCACGGTCAAAGCACTGTGGGCCAACTCAAAGTGCACTCCGCGCGTGAACGCCTGCTCGACCTCAACCCCCACATCCAGGTGGATGTGTATCCTGTGCGCTTGACCCGCGAGAACGCGCGCGAGATCCTCGCGCCGTACGATATCGTGGTTGACGGCACCGACAACTTCCCCACGCGCTACTTGCTCAACGACGCGTGCGTGTTCTTGGGCAAACCCTTTGTGTATGGGTCCATCTACCGTTTTGATGGCCAAGTGAGCGTGTTCGACGCGCGACGGGGGCCGTGCTATCGCTGTTTGTTCCCCGAACCGCCCCCGCCCCACCTGGTGCCCACCTGCGGTATGGGCGGCGTGTTCGGCGTGCTGCCCGGCGTGGTGGGCACCATCCAAGCCACCGAGGTGCTGAAACTCATCTTAGACATTGGCGAGCCCCTCATCGGTCGCCTGCTGCTGTATGACGCGCTGGACATGACCTTCGACACCGTGCGGGTGCCCAAAAACCCCAAATGCCCGGTGTGCGGCGAGCATCCGACCATCACCGATTTCATCGATTACGAGGCCTTCTGCGGCCTCACACCCGAAGCGTCGGCCGCGGCCGATGAGGACGAACTGGAACTTTCGCCGCAAGCCTTGGTGCAGCGGCTGGCCACGGGGCAGCGCCTGCGGGTGGTGGATGTGCGCGAGCCGCATGAACTGGAAATTTCGCGCCTGCCCTTCGCGGAGAACATCCCCCTGGAGCATCTGTGGAACCGCATGGACGCCTTCGACCCTGACACGCCCATCGTGTTCGTCTGCCGCACGGGGGAGCGCTCGCGGCTGGCCGCGGAGGAGTTTCGCCGCGCGGGTTACCAGGCGTGGAACTTGCGGGGCGGCATCAACGCGTGGGCGCGCGAAGTGGACCCGTCCTTAAAGGAATATTGACCGGCTGGGCCCTGCTTCAGGGCAGAGGGCGCACCGTGCCGCCGTGGTGCACGACTCGCGGCCCCTGGGCCGTGTGCACGCGCAATCCTCCCGCGGGGTCCAAGCCCAGCACACGGCCTTCGAGCACCTCGCCCGCGGGGGTGGTCACCCGCACCCGTTGTCCGCGCCAGGCCAGGCGCTGCTCCCAAGCGGCCACCAACGCGGGTGAGCCCACCCGGGGCCGCCACCACGCCCAACGCTGCCAAAACGCGGCCACAACTTGGGGCCGCGGCAAAGCCCGACCGGTCAGGCTTTCCACATCCCCCGCGGGGTAGTCGAGGACCTCGGGCCGCGGCGCGCTGCCGCGCAGCAAGTTCACCCCCACGCCCAGCACGGCCGCCCGGGGTGTTTCGCCCTGCCAACGGGTTTCGGCCAAGACGCCACCGACTTTGCGTCCCTGCAACAGCAGGTCATTGGGCCACTTGAGCGCGACCCGCACCCCCCACTGGGCCAACGCCTCGCTCATGGCCAGAGCCGCCCACGCGGCATACCGGGACAGCCACGCTTCTTCGCCCGGCAAAGGGCGCACCACCACGCTAACGGCCACGGCCGCGCGCGGCGCCGTGTGCCAGCGTCGCCCACGACGGCCCCGGCCCGCGGTTTGCTCGTCGGCCACGACCAGGCAGCCCTCGGCCGCGCCTTGCTCGATCCAGGCCCAGGCCGCATCGTTGGTTGACCCCACCCGCGGGTAGTAGCGCCACGCGGGCAACGGTAAACCGTCCAGCGCAGCCCGCCACCCCGCGGGCGGGGTCTTCCACGCCCAAGACATCGCGCCCCCTCGCCGAGCGCGCCGTGTTCGGCTAAATCATGCGCAGGCCCGTTTCCAGGCGGGCGATGACCAAGCGCTGAATC
>Ga0256914_1002867_pt1 | contig 14091 bp, 13 predicted proteins | sample HulkmetaG_FD_191571 | JGI IMG/M metagenome (GOLD analysis project Ga0256914, IMG submission 191571) | Hydrothermal chimney microbial communities from Main Endeavour vent field at the Juan de Fuca Ridge, Pacific Ocean - Hulk | ecosystem: Environmental > Aquatic > Marine > Hydrothermal vents ... | reverse complement strand
GATCTCTCCAGGGTTATTGGTTCTGGTACTGTTCTTGATTCTTCGCGATTAAAGGCCTACCTTTCACGTATGTGCGGGGTTAATCCTATAAATATTCATGGTTACGTTTTGGGTGAACACGGAGATACCTCTTTCCCGGCCTGGTCGTTGATAACTATAGGAGGGGTGAGCCTTAAGGACTTCTGCGCAACCTGCGGTAGGGGATGCGATTGGTCGAAGCTTGTAAAGGAGGCCTCGGATTATGTCCACCGGGCTGCCTACCAGATAATAGAGGCAAAGGGTTCTACCTACTATGCGGTTGCTCAAGCGGTTTCCGTTATTATAGGTGCGATTGTAAGGGATGAGAAGAGGATTCTTCCTGTCTCTACCATTAAAGAGAACTTTATGGAAATAAAGTATACGGTGTTTAGTTTTCCCTCCATCCTCGGAGAAAGGGGGGTGGAAAAGGTTTTAAGGGTTAATCTTTCTTCCGAGGAGGAGGATTTACTCTACAAGTCAGCCTCGTTTATAGCTAAAAATATAGAGGAGTGTTGTCCGCAGGGGGCGTAACCGGTACTTTTTTCTGTTGGTGCTTGATAAAGGTTCTGCAGCGCTTGACTTTCTGATCCTCTGTTATTACTATAGAAGCAGTAATTGTAATGATTACAAATTTAATATTATAATAAGGAGATTAGAGATGGAAGAAAGAATGCCTTTGTTAGGGGATAAGTTTCCGGAGATTGAGGTTCAGACGACCCGTGGAAAGATGAAACTGCCAAACGATTTACACGGGAGATGGTTTGTTCTTTTTAGTCACCCCGCGGATTTTACGCCAGTTTGTACCACGGAGTTTGTAGCGTTCCAGAAGCGTTACGATGCCTTTCAGGAGTTAAAGTGTGATCTGGTAGGTCTTAGTATTGATCAGGTTTTTTCGCATATCAAATGGGTAGATTGGATTAAGGATAACCTGAATATCGAGATTAGGTTCCCTGTTATTGCTGATGATACGGGAAAGGTTGCAGCAACTCTTGGGCTAATTCATCCCGGAAAGGGAACAAATACCGTACGAGCGGTCTTTGTTGTGGATCCCAGTGGAATCATCCGCGCTATACTTTACTACCCTCAAGAACTCGGTAGGAATATGGATGAGATTTTGAGGATGGTTAAGGGACTTCAGATAAGCGATAAAGAGGGAGTAGCAATGCCTGCAAACTGGCCGGAGAATGAGTTGGTTAAGGATGAGGTTATAATTCCGCCTGCTTCGGACGTGGATGCTGCAAGAGAGAGACCCAAAAAGTATGATTGCTTTGATTGGTGGTTCTGCCATAAGAAGTTATAGGAAATAGTTGCAGGGTGATTTTAGGAGAATCCGCAAGTTGAGTTACCAACCGGCTTGCGGATTTTTTAGTTGAGATCTCCACTTGCATTCTCTGTTGTGTTGTATACAATTGTATCTATAATATTAAAAGCTGAATTGATATCAAATATGGAATGAATTATGGAAAAAAGTTTTACGACAGGGCTTCCTAAGTTTAGAATTTTGCGAGTACTGGTCGTTGTAACTTTAATTTCGGTGTTGATTTCTGATGGTATTTATTTTGTAGCGACGTTGATTGATCCCGCACTCCTTATTAAGGAGGGGTATATTATCTCGACGATTGTTCCCCTTCTTATAGCACCCTCCATGTCATTTTTCATTGTGAAAGCCAGATATAGAGCGGAAGTTTTAATGCGTGAGCTTGCCGTTGCCAAAAGCAAAGCGGAGGCCTCTGCTAGGGCGAAGGATTCGTTTCTTGCAAATATGAGCCATGAGATGAGGACCCCTCTCACGCATATACTTGGCTTTAGTGAGCTGCTTGTAGAGGGTGCCTTCGGTCCCTTAACCGATGAACAAAAGGGTTGCCTGAATGATATTTTAGCGAGCTCCAGGCAACTTCTCTCCATTGTTAATGATGTTTTGGATCTTGCAAAGATTGAGGCTGGTAAGATTGAACTGGAGATGGAAGGGATAGATGTTAAAGATTTTTTGGAGGAGATTCTTAAGGTTTTTGAGCGAGATGCGAGGGGTAAGGGAATAAAAGTGACCAAGAGCATAGGAGATATTGAGGGAAAATTGGTTGCTGATAGAAAGAAACTTGAGCGGGTTTTCTATAATCTCCTCTCTAACTCTTTGAAATTCACACCACCAAATGGGAGAATTCGTATTAATGTATATTCATTTCGAAATAGCAAAGGAAAATCGAGGGTGCATTTTGAGATAAGTGATACGGGAATAGGAATTGCCTCTGAGAATCTTGTGCGTATTTTTGATTCCTTTGAGCAGGTCGAAAATGGGAGAATGCGGGAGTATCATGGCACGGGCCTTGGGCTTGCGATCTCTAAGAGATTAGTTGAACAGCACAATGGGGAAATCTGGGCGGAGAGTCCGGGTGAGGGGAGGGGAAGCACTTTCCATATTGTTTTGCCTTTGAGAGATCTGAGTGATGAGTAACCTGCATTGCATTGGTTTATGATTGAGAATAGACAGGGTATATTGTTTTTCTCCTATATATAGTGTAATGTAACCTGTAACAAGTTAGAGGAGTAATTTGATGGCAGAGAGATACTATCCGGATTCAAAGGTCGAGATTCAAGGGTTTACAGCCCGTAACTATGATGCCATGCTCAACGTGGTAACCCTTGGTGGGTATGGCCGTTTTATACGAAATGCTATTGGTGCGTTGGGCTTGAGAGAGGATGAGCACATTCTCGATTTTGGATGTGGTACCGGAAGGAACGATTGTCTTATGATGGAACATTTGGGACCGGGGGGTTCTATTCTTGGAATGGATGTTTCCGATGAAATGGGAGAGCAATTTAGGGAGAAGTGCTCGAGGTATCCAAACGTTAGTTTTAAAAAACAGAGGATAGATGTTCCCTTTTTGTTGGAGGATAAGTATGACAGGGTTTTTATCAGCTTTGTAATACATGGCTTTCCCCATGAGGTTAGGGAGGTAATAATTAAAAATGCCTACGATAATCTCGTGGAGGGTGGAGTATTTTCGATCCTTGATTTTGGTGAGTTTAAATTGGATGAGGTACCCTTCTATATTCGTATACCCTTCATGAAGATAGAGTGTAAGTATGCCTTTGATTTTGTCGAGCGTGATTGGAAGGGTATTCTTAAAGAGAAGGGTTTTGGCAATTTTAGAGAGGTCGAGTTTTTTAAGGGTTATGTACGTCTATTAAATGGGGTGAAACTATAAAAAGAGCCACACCATTTAGGAGGTGAAAAATGGTGTGGCCGGAGGGCCTCACTTTAAAGAGACCCTAAGCAGGTGGTGTTTGTACTTAGTGGTAGAGTATCTTCTGAATATCAGGATCGTCTATGTTGGTTTTGTCTACCCACTTGGCACCTGTGTCAACAACCTTGGGGACTTTTTCTCCCATTAAAGCCTTGTAGAGTGTTTTTACACCGAGATAACCAATGTTAAACGGATCCTGAGATATAAAGCCAACCTCTGTTCCGTCCTTTACAAAGCCTATCTGCTGTGCACCGGAATCGAAACCTACCAGTTTGATGTCTGTTCTCTTCATCTCTTTTAGTGCGAGGGCTGCACCGACTGCCGAACCCTCATTGGCAGCGAAAATACCCTTCAGATCAGGATTAGAGCGGATCATATCAATGATTAAATTGGCGGATTTTCTGTGGTCTCCCTCCCCGTATACCGGACCGACAATTGTAATACCGGGGAATTTCTTTTTGATCTCGTTGATAAACCCGTCTCTTCTCTCTATACCGGTCTGGCTGGTTGCATCGTGAACGATGACGCCAACTTTACCCTTTCCGCCCACAATCTCACCAAGTTTGTCTGCCGCCAATGCTCCTGCCTTTAGGTTGTTAGTTGCAATGTGAGATACGGGGATGTCACTCTTAACACCTGAGTCGAATGTGGCAACTACGATTCCAGCTTTATGTGCCTTTTCCACGTAGGGTACCAATGCCTCGGAATCGAGTGCGGCAAGTAAGAGCCCGTCGCAGCGTGTGGTAATAGCATTCTCTACCATATTAATTTGAACATCGAGCATAGCCTCTGTTGCAGGGCCCTCGTAGGTTGTTCTTATTCCCAGTTCTTTGGCTGCTTTTTCTGTACCTTTCTTGACTGCCTGCCAGAACTCATGCTGAAATCCCTTGCTGATAACAGCAATGTAGATGTCTTTCTTTTTGCCGGATTTGGTTGCCTTGGATTTTTCACCCTGTCCCCCGGCAAATGCCGCTCCGGTTACCAATGCCAGAATTAATAGGACTCCCAGCAGTTTTTTCATACAAATCCTCCTTGTAAGATTTATTATTATCCCCAACGGGGTTAATTCCGTTTTAATTCCTCTTCGTTGTGGGTCTGTCGGAGAACCCTGAACCCTGTTAAAAAACTTATTTCCTCTTTCTCTTTATATCTATGTATACGGCGAATATTACAACCAGCCCTATAATTACCTGTTGCCAGAACTGCGAGACGTGCATTAGGTTGAGACCGTTCTGTAGAACGCTCATTATCAAAGCACCAATAAGTGTACCGAGGATGGTTCCCTCTCCTCCTGCGAGGCTTGTTCCTCCTATAACCGCCGCCGCTATGGCGTTTAACTCAAAACCCTGTCCTACGGCGGGTTGTCCGGAGTTTAATCGTGCAAGAAGGATTATACCTGCTAGACCGCTCATAAACCCGGAGATTCCATACACCGTTATAAGTGTACTTTTTACGTTAATTCCGGAGAGTCTTGCCGCTTCCTCGTTGCTTCCAATTGCATAAACTCTCCTTCCCAGAGTGGTTTTTACCAGCACGATGTGGGATAGATAGGCAATTACCAGAAGATAGATTACAGGCATCGGAATTGAATTAAAGAGGTTGTAGTTATAGATGAGCATGAAGGTATTGTTGTTTGTAAAGTAAACGGGTCGTGCGCTTGTTAGTACCAGTGCCACCCCTCTTGCACTCATCATCATACCGAGAGTTGCGATAAACGGTGGTAATGCCCCGTAACCTACCAGTAGGCCACTAAAGATTCCTAGAAGGGCACCTGTAGCACTTCCGATTATAACTCCCAACCAACTTGGCACCCCTGCTCTAAGGGCTATTGCGGTAACAACACCTGCTACCGCAACAACAGACCCCATGGACAGGTCTATTCCCGCCGTGATGATAACAAATGTTACGCCTATGGCTATTATGCCGATAACGGCCGTCTGTTTTATGACAGTTATAAGATTGTCGTAGTTAAAGAAGTAGGGAGAACCGAATGAAAAAAAGATAACCAGAAGTATCAAACTGGCAAATGCGGCCAGTTTTTGTATAACATTGGTATCAAGTTTCTTTTTACTCTCCTGTACTACAGTACTCTGTTCTACACTGTTCATAGCATAACCCTCTTATTTGTTTCCTGTTGCAAGCATTAAAATTTTTTCCTCTGTTGCCTCTTCTCTCGAAATTTCACCCGCAATTGTGCCCTCGTGCATAACGAGAACCCTGTCGCTCATCCCGATGATTTCGGGGAGTTCCGATGAGATCATTATTACGGCAACACCTTCCTCGGTAAGTTTGTTTATTAGTTCATAGATTTCACGCTTTGCTCCGACGTCTATTCCCCTTGTCGGTTCATCAAAAATCAGCACCTTGGAGTTTCTGCACAACCATTTTGCCACTATAACCTTCTGTTGATTCCCCCCGCTTAAGAATTTCGTTTTTTGTTCAAGGGAGGGTGTCTTTATTCTCAGGAGTTCTACAAGTTCGCCGGACCGCTCCGTGATTTTTTTATCATTCAAAAAACCGAGGTGAGTTACAAAGTATTCAAGGCTGGAAAGAACAATATTATCCTTTACATTTAAGCCCAATGCCAGACCGTTTCTCTTTCTGTCCTCGGTAAGATACCCGATTCCCTTTTCAATGGCGTCGTGAGGAGATGTTATCTTTAGTTTCTTGCCCTCTAGGTATATCTCGCCGCTGTCAATGGGATCGGCACCAAAGATAGCCCTTGCCATCTCCGTTCGTCCTGCGCCGACAAGCCCTGCGACCCCTAGAACTTCTCCCTCTCTTACGTTAAAAGAGATGTTTTTTAATCTCTTTCCCTGATTTAGATTTTTAACCTCAAGCATAACCTTCCCGGGTTTGTGTGTGCGTTTCGGATATATCTCTGTGATTGGACGGCCGACCATCATCTTTACCAGTTCAGGGATGGTGGTATCTCTGTAATTTACCGTTTTTATGTAATGGCCATCCCTCATAACGGTTACTCTGTCCGCTATATGCTTTAGCTCTTCCAGACGATGTGAGATATAGATAATTCCTACCCCGCTTGCCTTGAGTTGTTTGATAACTGCAAATAAATCCTCTATCTCCGCCTCCGTGAGCGCAGCGGTTGGCTCGTCCATTACAAGAATTTCCGACTTGAAGGAGATGGCCTTTACGATCTCTACCATCTGCTGTTCTGCGACACTCAGAGAAGAGACCTTCCTCTGTGGATCGATATCCAGGTGTATAATCCCCAGTTGCTCTTTGGCCATTTTGTTTATTTTTTTCTCGTCGAGTAGGATTCTTGTTTTTGTTTTTGGTTCTCTGTTTATGAATATATTCTGGGCTACAGTAAGATGTGGAAAGAGGTTAAACTCCTGGAATATTATACTTATGCCAAGTTTTTGAGCACTTAGCGGATCCGGTATGGTTATCTCTTTTCCCTTGTATATTATTTTTCCCCCGTCGGGTTGATATACACCGGTTAGGATTTTCACGAATGTGGATTTTCCGGCTCCGTTTTCTCCGAGAAGGGCATGAACCTCACCGGGCAGAACATCTATATAAGCCTTATCCAGAGCCTTAACCCCGGGAAAGGATTTGTCGATATCTTTCATTATTAAAATTGGTTCGCTCACTACTACCGCCTCTGGATAATAAGTCTGTGCTAACGATTTTTCTGTGTGTTAATCGTTAGACTACTATGCATTTCTAGTTTTTATGCGGAGATTCCTCAATAGAATATCTTACGGAAAAGGGTTAAAATTTTACGATTTGAGGGAGGAAAACTAATCAAACTGGCTAAACGGAAAGATTATCTCCTGGTACTCCCTCTTAAACATATTTTCTTTTGTTATAAGAAGGGAGCCTGTGTTTATTATAGGTTGTACAGCCTGGCCTTTGAGATAACGGACCGCTGTTTTTACCGCCAGGTAGCCCATCTTATAGGGGTTTTGTATAACGGTGGCCTTTATGACCCCTGCCTCTAAGTATTCCATTTCCCTTGGTGCATTGTCAAACCCCACCACTGTTACCCTATCTTTTGCATTGAGTTCGTCCACTGCTTGAGCAACACCCAGGGTTGAGACCTCATTGAGTGCCACTATCCCGTCTATGTTGTAGTACCTGAGTAGTTCCAGTGTTATTCTGTATGCTTTTTCCTCTTCCACGTCACAGTACCATGTGCCTATTATGTTACACCCCTCACAGGCCGCTCTTACCCCTCTTTCCCTCTCTATTGCCGTTGCGGTGCCCCTTATATGACTTACAATGGCGATGTTTTTTCTCCTTTTGTGCTTTAGAAGGTTTACCATTTCTCTTCCCGCTTTCTTGCCTGCCTCTATGTTGTTGGTAGCTATAAAGGAAATTGGTATGTCTGAGTTTACGGCAGAGTCGAGGGTTATAACGGGGATTCCGTGGTCGTGCGCCTCTTTAACCGGTTCTCTTAGCTTGTTATAATCAGATGCCGCAAGAATTATCAATCTGGGGTTTTGCTTTATGACCTTCCGCATTATTCTGACCTGGTCTAATACCTCTCTCTCGTACATGGGTCCTGTGACACTAACCTGAGCACCAAATTCCCTTGCCGCTTCCTTTATCCCCTGTTGGACTATAGCCCAGAAATCCATTGGCTGGCCTATTGCCTTTAGAACAATAACGATATTTCCCTCTACTTTAGCAGTTTTACTGGTACTCTGTTCGTAGTACATTGTTAGTGAGATAAACAGGAGGGTCGCAAGCATGATACTCATTAGTAGGAGGTGAAGTTTTTTCATATCTCCTGCTCGCCCTCCGATGGCGTTTGGATCGCCGGAATTTTTATCGTTACTCTGGTTCCCTCTCCCACTTTGCTCTCGAATGTTACCCCGTACTCCGGGCCAAAGTAGAGTTTTATCCTTTCGTTTACATTCTTAACCCCTACTCCGTGATGTTTTAGCTTCTGTATCTCTTCTGGTGTTTCATTGCTGTTGAGTAATTTCAATTCCTCCGGTTCTATTCCCCGGCCATTGTCGGTTATAGTAAATATTACACTCTCCCTAATTCGTTTCCCCTCTATCGCTATGTGTACGGTATGTTCGATTTCTTTTGTCCCGTGATAGATAGAATTTTCCACGATGGGCTGTAGAATTATCTTGAGGGTGTGGAGATTTAAAATGCTTTGATCGATGTCAAAAGAGTAATTAAACTTGTCTCTGTAACGCATCTTTTGGATTACGAGGTATGATTCGACGTGAGAGAGTTCGTCTTTTATGCTTATAAGTTCTTTTCCCTTACTTATACTTATCCTAAAGAGTTTGGACAGAGCAGAGGTCATCTTAACAACCTCGGAGTTCTCCCCCATCTCGGCCATCCATATAATAGAATCCAATGTATTGTAGAGGAAATGAGGGTTGATCTGTGCCTGGAGAGCCTTTAAATCGCTCTTTCTTTTTTGTTCCTGTTCTCTTATGTTTGCTGCCATTAATTCCTCGATTCTAGTTACCATTGTATCGTACTCCCTGGCAAGCTCCTTTATCTCCTCTGTTTCTCCTATGTTTCCCGCCTTTTTAAACTCACCGGTATCCACGCTTCTCATTGTTTCCTGCAATTGACGAAGTGGCCTGGTAATGCTCTCTGATATGGCATTTGTTGCCAGACCACTGGCAAAGAAGAGAAAGAAACCGAGAAGGGAGTATATGATCTGCACGTAGTTCCACCTTGCTGCAATGTCACTTACGTATGAAACACTTACGATATGCCATCCCGTTTGGTCCGAGGTGTCTATCATGTAGTATTTTTCTCTGTCCTGATAGAAGGTTCGCGGGCTTTCCTTTAGAAGGGCAAGGATGGGTTTTATTGGCTCACTCCTAATTCCGCTGTATACGAGTTGTTGAGTGGGATGATACACGTAGTTTCCCTTGTTGTCGATTATAAAATTGTACCCCTTTTCCCCTATTACAAGGGATTTACAGAGGTCTTTGATTTTATTGAACTTTAGATCTACCAGTATTATTCCGATTTTTTTATTTGTTTCGATGGATTGAATTTCTCGACTGAGTGAGACAACCCAGGAGTATCTCCCCTTAATGAGGTTCTGGACGTACGAAGAAGAAACCACAGTTCTTCCCTTTGCAGCAACTGTCTTTTTGTACCATTCCTTTTCCCTGTAGTTTGTCCATGGGTTTAGTTTAAAGCCAGGTTTCCCTGTTATTACCCTCCCGTTATTGCTGAACAAGAATATTGAGGAAATGTCATCCCGTACGTCGAGGTAAGAGACAAACCTTTCTTGAATCTTCTTTGCCAGAAGGGGATCGTTGGTAATGAGGTAGTTCTGAACATCCATATCCGAGTTTACCATAAGGGCTATGTGTTTCATGTCTATTATGTACTTGTCAATCTGGGTGACCAGTTGTTTTAAGAGTGCTCTGTTGTTGTTTAGGGTTGAACTTTTTATTGTAGAGATGGTAAATCTAAAAGAGACTATCTGCATAATGAAAATTGTGAGAAAGATAACAATTGTAAATAGCGTATAGATACGTGAGCTGAGTGTCTGAAATTTGAATAATTTTTTCATTTTCCCCTTGCCAGGTTTTTTCTAAACTCGCCCGGGGGCATACCGGTGTATTTTTTGAATGTTATTGAAAAATAGTGGGGATCACTGAATCCCACTCTATCTGCTATCTCGTATATTAAAAGGTCTGTGGTTTTTAACAGTTTCTTCGCCTCATTTAACCTTATTTTGGTGAGATATTCAACAAAAGTTTGATTGGTAGCCTCTTTGAATATACTACTGAACTGACTTACCGAGAGGAACATTTCGTCCGCTATGTCTTTAAGTGTGAAATTGGGATCACTGTAGCGTTGTTTGATGATTTTTATGGCCCGTTCAGTACGGGAGAGGGTTAGGTTTTTCCTTTTGAGCTCTAGAATATTTTCAATCCTCTCTATGAGTTCGAGAAAGTATTCCTTTGCTGTGGTTAATTTTTTGTACTTATTGAGGTTGATTTCCCCGGGGTAGAGTGGCCCAGACGTATTATGATTGGCGTCGCTCTCTTTCTCGGCGGATTTATGTGATATTGGTCCGATTTCCTGGATAAAAGTATTCAGAAAGAACTGAAGTTGGGCGTAAAATATGGTTAATTCTTCCCTGGTAAGGTAGTGCTTTTCCAGATAGGAAAAAACATCCTCGAGAGTTTTCCTTGTGGTTTCTCTGTTGCCCGTGTATAGGGTGTCACCTATTCTCCTTATTAGCGAGAAGTACTCTTCCGGAAAGAGTTTGCGTTTGTTTCTAATGTCCCTTATAGAAATTATTGTGGGAAGATCAATTGTTCTGGCATATTCCATAGCATTTTTTGCATCGTTATAGGAGAGGGATAGGTTTGCTATGCCTCGGATAATCTCCCCACTCCCTATTGTTGTCTTTATACTGTAATTTTTTGTCAACATATCGAATATTTCTTTCGATGTAACGGAGGAGCGCTTTTCTAACTGATGTCTCCCTTCCCCGTTAAGGATAACTACTATACAGCTATCGTAATTAAGAAATACCTCATCGTTTTCCGTGATGGCGGTAGCTATCCGTTTGATAATTGAGAGTTTTGTTTCTCTCTTCGTTGTTTCGGGTAGGAAGATTGTTAGAACTTTGAAAAAAGTCTCCGTGGGAGATTTCCATTTTAAGAGTGTTAGATTTTCCTCTATTTCTCTTTCTTCTACCTCTCCTCCGATGAGGCTCTTTAGGAGTTGTTCTTTGAGTAGAGGGGTTGTTCTCTGTAGTGTGGATTTTAGAATATTTAACTCTTCCTTCTCCTCTGAGAGTCTATCGAGTTCTCCCTTGATTTTCTCAAGAACGTTTTCCAGCTCTTCTGCCGTTATCGGTTTTAGGAGAAAATCCTTCACCCTGTAGCGTATTGCCTGTTGGGCGTATTCGAAATGATCGTATCCCGTTAGGATTATTACCACTATTTCCGGGTATTTTTCGTGGATTATCTTGCTAAGCTCTAACCCGTCCATTTTGGGCATGTATATATCGGAGATAATAATATCTACCCTGTTGTTTTTTAGGAACTCAATAGCTTGAAGACCATTTTCGAAGACACCCACGAGTTCAAAACCGTTTTCTCCCCATTTAATCCTTGTTTTTATACCCTCCCGAACTATGTATTCGTCGTCGATAAATATTAAACGGTAGTTTGAACCTGACATTTCCCTACATCTTTGAGTATATAAATAGTTCCGGGGATATACCCGCTATGGTTTCGTTGCGACCGATAGATATTCCGTAGGCTACGTCTATGATTAAGCCACTCTCCTCTGTTAGGAATAAGCTTAAACCTATTCCGCCCTTGGCAAATCCCAGTACTGTAGATTGGAGTTGGTTCCTGTTGAGATTGACTGTAAGTATTGCGGCTCCCTCTGCCGTGTATATAAACAGACCAATGGGAAGATTAGCCAGCGGGTTTGATACGTATGATATATTTGTTCCTATCTGTGTTAGGTACACGTCTGCCGCTGCATTGAATCCTACGGCAAAGAAATAGTTGACGCCGATAACAAACCCTAACCCCAGGTATCCGGTTGGAATTTTCGATTGGTAGCTTATATCTAGGGTGGGGTTCATTCCCAGATAAAAGTAACCCTCTGCTTGCCCCATAGGGAAAAACGGGGAAAAACCAAACGACATAAGGTAGAATTTACTGCGAGAAGGGGGGATCCCGCCGTATGCCGGATAGGGTGTGGTTTCTTCCGTTTTCATCGCCCCTGTTGCTTTACCCTTTTGTGAGAGAGCTACTTTGGGCTTTGGTAGTTGTCTCTCCTCCTGCTGTATCTCTTGCTTTAGAGCTCTTATCTCTGCATTTGCCTCTCTCAGGAGTTTGGCGGTAAGAGAGGAAACCCTTCTATCAAATTCGAAGTTGAGGTATAACTCCTCACGTTTATCTATGGTTATTTCCCCCTTTGCTTTGTTTAACCAGTACATGTTTAATCTAACCCTGTTTTTTTCAATGGAGCTGTAGGTGATGATTAGCACGAAATCGTCTTGGATGTGGTTTAGAAACTCATGTACCTGTTGTTGAGAGGAGAGGACGGTAGAGTAGTCAAATCTTTTTTTGTACATGTATGTGTTTAGACCCCTCTCTCTGAGACTTATCTCAGCCGAGGTTTGAATTATGTTTTTTAGGGCTCTGTTGGTTTCACCCGTCTCCGGTTCTACTATTTCCAGTACGGATATACTAAGCTTCTTGGGGAATGGTTCTTCTCCCTGAATGTACTTAGACTGAGCCGAACTAATAGTGGAAACCCCGAAAAATACACACATGAAGAGAGAAAAGAAAAGGACACCTTTTTTCATTTAAGGAGTATAATACCAGAATTTTAAAGAATATCAAATGTGTATTCTTCGCCGGTAGCGAAATATGTGGAATTTTTGGGAAATGCTGCGTTTAATGCACATCCGGCCTTAAAACCTGTGCAGTGCCCGTGGTATATGAAGAGATTGTTGAATTTTTTTAGGTAGTCGATTGTGCCCTTTATTCTCTCTTCGTCTGCCGTTATGAGATGGGTACCACCAAATATAGCCCTTAGGTTGTGATTAGGGAGGAGAGTTTTTACATGCTCAATCGTGTTAATAACACCGGAGTGGCAGCACCCGAGAAGTAAGAGAAACTCTTTCTCTCCAAAAACTATAAGGGCCTGGTCGTCGGGGATAGTATCGTGAATGGTTAGATTTCTATCCGTAAAGATGCTTGAGTCTACCTTTTCGAATTTTACCTTTCTCGGTATTTGGCCCGTAAGCATAAGGTTTGTGTCTACTTTCAGTGGGGTGGTATTTTTTATCACTCTCCCTTCCAGCCGTTCCACCTGTTTTATAGTGTCTTCCGATAATCCTATCTCTCTAAAAGAATTTTTACTGTGGATAAGGTGCTTGCTGTAAGAGTTTCTAAAGGTTTGGGGGTGTGAGTATATTTTTGCCTTTTTGTTTATCTCTAAAAATTTGGGAAGACCACCTGTATGATCGTAGTGATTGTGGCTTAAGACTAACGCATCTACCTCTTCGATAGTTTTTCCCATTATACGAGCATTTTCGTAGAAGAGTGAACCCTGTCCCGTATCGAATAAGAGCCTATATCCTGGTGTTTCAAGCAAGAGTGAAAGGCCGTGCTCGCCTTTCACTCTTGGCAATGCAGTATAATCGTTAACAAGTACCGTTATTTTCACTTCCATTGTACAGATTTTTCCCTTCTGTTTTTGTAATCTTAATCCTGTAACTCTAAGCCACTAGGCCTGTCTTGTCATAACGGTTCCGCACTTTGGACATGTCATCTGGTTGCAAGGGGTACCCCTTTTATGAGGAACAACGGTCCCACAGTTAGGGCATACACAGTTTCCCCCTGGACCTAATCCGGCTCCGCCACCTCTTCCTCTTCCTATCATACTCTTTTACCTCCATATATTAACATATTTAGAATCAATTTCGACTCCAAAAAAGTGCCTTTGTGGGACATGAGGGTATGCAAATGCCACAGCCCCTGCATATTGAATAATCAATATGGGGGAGTTTATCCTCACCCCTTGTTATAGCGTGTAAAGGGCATCCTTTTATGCATAGCATACACTTTGAACACTTATCGTAATTTATCGATACACTTGTTCTGCGAAGGGTAGTAGGGGGATTGCCATAGTTTCTACCGTAACCCCTGTTTCCCATTCCCATTGGTCTTTCCCACATACCTCTCATATCTATTCCCTCTCTTCTCTATTTGAATCACTTAGAGATGTTCTATGCTCATTCTACAGATTAATAAAGCAAGTTCGATGCCAATATTTTTGAAATGTGTGCGGATAAGCGGTGCTTTTCTATTCCTTGCGTTGAAAG
>Ga0256914_1002866_pt1 | contig 14093 bp, 13 predicted proteins | sample HulkmetaG_FD_191571 | JGI IMG/M metagenome (GOLD analysis project Ga0256914, IMG submission 191571) | Hydrothermal chimney microbial communities from Main Endeavour vent field at the Juan de Fuca Ridge, Pacific Ocean - Hulk | ecosystem: Environmental > Aquatic > Marine > Hydrothermal vents ... | reverse complement strand
TTTATACCAGAAATTATCCTTTAAGTGCTTTTCTAATTGATTTACTGATATTTCTCTGTTCTGAACAGCGTAGTTTGCGACGTTCCACAGTTTTGATGCTGAATATGTTAAATGTCCCAATATTATTCTGTGTTTTCTGCTGCAGTGAGAGAATTGAAACACTACAACTCTCGTTGATTCTATTTTTCTCACCTCCTTCCTGTTTTAACTCTGTTTTGATTTTATCATATTTTTTTACTGCCTTTCATCTCTTCAATAAATTGGAGAGCATTCTCGGCGGATGATCGTAAAGATTCAATAACAACCCTCTTTGAGTGAGGGGCATATTCCTGCCACCCCAATATTAATACTTTCCTCTCTTTTATATTTTTTCCTTGAGTAGAGCTCTTTCTTCAAGCTTGTCGTTCGTTTGAGTAGTTACATGATTCTGGCTGCTTTTTCTGCTGAAGATCTCTGTTGAGTGAAACATTAGTTGACCTGTAGATTGTTGTGTGGGGCTTTTATGCTTTCATAGAATGGCTCTCTGTGGTGTAGTGCCAGGCTTTCCTGATGATGAGAAATATCAGGGATGGGTATGAAAACAAGAATATCGGAAGAGCCACGATGCGAGGTATCACGAGAAGTGCATAAGGCATGTGGAATATTGTGTGTAATAAGTATGGTACCAATACTGTTGACACAGTGCTGATACCTATAGCATTGGATATGAATATGTGCCAGAAGTTGAAACTCTTCTTGAATATGTACTTGTGAACTGCAGATGGTATCCACCCCTCTAGTGCGCTTGTTAAGGTGAAGTAGGGAATGTATGGCCCCATAGGACTTATGGAATAACCAATTATGTCAGAAATTGCTCCTGTGAGAAGCGCGTCTGTTGGCTCGAATATGAATCCTGCTAATATGAGTGGGAGTGAGCCTACTCCGATTCTCACGCCTTCTACACCAAATATGGTCAATCTTATGGAAAAGAATCTTGTTAGTACTATTGATAAGGCTATAAGTATGCCATCTGTGACAATTCTTCTTGTTTTGCTTGTTGTACTTCCCCCCTCTGTTAATAGAGTATTTATGATTATACCACAGATATGCTAGGAAGTCTATGGAATTGGTTGTCTAAAGGGACGTTGCGACTGGATCTGGTGGGGTTTTGTAGTTATGTTAGTGTGAGTAGGGGTTGGCTTTAATTGCCTTTGTGTTTTGTTGAATAGTTCTGATTACAAAATGGGAGTAAATTATAGGTTATTTTACTTGAATGTGTCTTCCGGGTATATAATCTGGAGATTTTTGCCCGTAACTCGCTTTAATGATATGTGAGTGGGATTTTTCTACGTTGACATGTTGGGGAATAAGAAATAAGCTTTTTGTGAGCTATTGTTCAGGGGGTTGAGCAAATGTTTACAAACAAGGATTTGCTGGTTAAGGTGGCGTGGATGTACTACATGGATGGCAAAACACAACAAGAAATCGCTAAAGAATTGGGTATTTCCAGAATAAAGGTTCAGAGACTTCTTAAAAGGGCCGTGAAGGAGCATATAGTTAGAGTTCAGATATCTCAAGATGCTTATAACCTTCTTAGTTATGAAAGAAAACTTGTGGAACTTTTTGGTCTGAAGGATGCTGTGGTTGTCCCTGTGGAAGCTAAGCTTTTGAAGCAGGAGCTGTATAAGGAATTAGCGAAGGCTGCGGCTTCTTATGCGATGTGGAAGTGGTTGCCTCATATAGAGATTTTGGCAGTTGGTATTGGTAGGACGCTTTTTTATCTACCGGATTTTCTCCAACCGCTTCCTCGGAAGAAAAAGCTCAAAGTAGTCTCACTTCAAGGGGCGCTGCTCCCCAATATTGCTTTGAATTCTAATCTTATAGGGCAAAGAACGGCCCAGAACCTGAATGGGGAGTTTTTTGGTCTGTGGGCACCTATAGTTGCGAATACACCCTCGGAGGTAGAGATAATCAGGTCACAACCCTATGTGAAGATGGCATTGGAGTTGGCGCAGCAGTCGGATCTTCGAATAGTAGGGATTGGAGCAGCAAGTCATGAAGCTTTATTAAGGACGTTTGGTTTCTTAAAAGATCGCGAAATTGACGAACTCTTAAGCGTTGGTGCTGTGGGGGATATCCTGGGACGGTTTTTCGACAAGGATGGAAAGATGATAGAGGGTAAGACCAATGAAAGGGTTGTCTCGATAGATTTAAAGCTCTGCTCCAAGGGAGCCACTGTGGGAGTAGCTGGAGGGATGGATAAAGTGAAGTGTATCTTTGCGGCGCTTACTGGGCACCTTGTGGATATTTTAGTTACAGACATATTTGTGGCTGAGGCTTTAGTAGGAATCAAAGAGGGAAAAATTCAATTGGATGGGGGGTGATAAAGAAGTAGCTGAATTTCACATGGGTTTTGTAGACTATCCAAATACTGAAACAGGAGGGAGGGTGTATGAGTAGAGAATGGAGATCGGTGAGAAGAAGTAGGTTGTTGGTAAGTTGTATTTTAGTGGTGTTTCTTCTTGTCATTCCGGCAGTTGTGTATGCCTCGAAGCTCTCAGATTTTACTTCTGCGAAGATTAACTGGAAGCAGTGTAAGGGAGAAACTATATACCTCTTGTTGAATAAACACTTGTATACGAACTCCTTAATTGCACAAATACCTGTCTTTGAGAAACTCACAGGCATACATGTAAAATACCTTGTGCTACCAGAGCAACAGTTCTTTGAAAGACAGCAAATTGTTTTGGCCAACCGTTCCTCAGAGTTTGATATAACTATGACAGGGCCATACTTTGAGTGGAAGTTCGCACCTGCAAAATATATTCAGCCGTTAGACTCCTTTATAAACGATCCTTCTCTCACGGATAAGAAGTTCTATGACTTGAAAGACTTTTATCCAAACCTTATAAAGGCTAACTCCGTAGGTGGCAAAATATACGCGATACCCGTAATGGTTGAAACTTACATACTCCAGTATAGGAAGGATCTCTTTAAGAAATATCACATTAAGGTACCTACTACAATGGAAGAGCTGTACGCCGCAGCAAAGAAACTTAAAGAGGGACTAAAGAAGGATAATGTTAAGGGGATTTACCCGTTTGGTGTGAGAGGAGTGAAAGGGTTTGGAACACTGGTTACTGGTTATTACACAGAATTCTGTTCCTATGGAGGTAAAGACTTTGTTAATGGAAAGTGCGCGATAGCGAGCAAAAAGGGCATATATATAACGAATTTGTGGATAAAGACCATTAAGAAGTTCGGTCCTCCAGATTGGCCAACTTATGACTGGTATGATGTGAAGGATGCTATGGCTTCAGGTAAGATTGCAATGACAATTGACTGTGATTTCTTTGCAGCTGAGTACGCTGATCCAACTCATTCGAGTGTTGTTGGAAAGGTGGATTATGCGCTACCACCTCATGGTCCTGCAGGGCAGATGTCTAACATTTGGACGTGGGCGCTTGCGATGAATGCTGCATCTAAGCATAAGAAAGCGGCGTGGCTCTTCTTAGAGTGGGCTACTTCGAAACCTGTGCTGAGATATGCATCAGTAGTGTACAACAACTATGATCCGACGAGAAGATCTGTCTGGAATGACCCCAAAGTTGTTGAAAAGACTTCGAAATGGGGTGACTGGAGAAAGGTTGTGGACCAGAATCTTTCAAAGTATGCAAGGATACTGTTTACATATAACCCCAATATCTTCACAGTAGGTGAGCTTTGGGTGGAAAAGTTGCAGTCTATATGGAATGGGGAGTCAGCTAAGAATGCTCTTACTTCCCTTTGCCGGATGCTCACTATTCGAAGATTGTTACCCCCTAAACATTAAGAGCTGGAGTGCCACCAAAAAATCTGGTGGCACTCTGAACTTGATAAGTGAGGTGGATAGTTCTATGAAGCTTAAATTCTTGGTAATTCCTGCCATTGTTATACCTGTGGCGGTTGGGGTGATACCATTTCTCATAGGGTTAATTTTCTCCTTTACGGATTGGAATCTGACTGTTCCAGGTGTGCACTTTATTGGGATCCAGAACTATATCGAAATACTAAGGGACTCGAGTTTTTGGGAAGCTGTTTTGGTGACCATTGAATTTACGGGATTAGCTGTTGGGATAGAGATGTTGTTGGGAAGCTTTGTGGCATTTTTATTGAGCAGGAATGTGAGAGGTCAATGGTTCTTTAGGAGTATAATTCTTATACCCTTGACAGTTGCTCCAGTACTTTCTGCTTTGATGTGGAAGCTGATGCTTGCTCCAACGGGAGGAGTAATAAACTATCTACTGGGTTTTCTTGGTATGCCTAATGTTGCGTGGTTATCTAACCCGTCCACTTCTTTGCTATCTTTAGTTGTTATAGATGTTTACATAAATACACCATTTGTTGCTCTGCTGGTGTTTGCAGGGATTCAATCTCTACCTTTGGAACCGTACGAAGCTGCACAGGTTGATGGGGCCTCTGGGTGGTTTGTGTTTAAGAGTTTGACGCTACCGATGCTAAAACCCATATTGATTTTGGCGCTAGTGTTCAGGTTAATATTGTCCCTTAAAACATTTGATATTATATATGCCACTACAAGGGGTGGTCCAGCTGCACTTACCACTAATCTACATCTCTGGTCGTACATAAATTCGTTCCAGTATGGTGCTATTGGTTATTCTATGACGGGGGCGGCGATTCTGTTTATAATGATTTTTGCCTTAAGTATGTGGTTAATTAAGGTTTGGAGCAGATCTGTATCCTACATGACATCAAGTCAGTAGAAGGAAGGGATGTACATGCAGAAACGAGAAGAGTTACATAAAGTGTGGATATATTTTGGCTTAGTGGCTACAGCGATTTTAGTTTTGTTCCCCATGTTGTGGACGGTTTCTCTCTCATTTAAGGTACCACAAGACATAACTTGTGCTGTCCCAAAGTTTATATTCAAGCCTACATTGGATAACTACAGACATCTCTTTTCTATCGCGAAGCTTTCTAAGAGTGTTGGTACTACTAGCCTTAACTTTCCGCGTTATTTCCTTAACAGTTTGATAATAAGTGGTTTTGGAACATTACTTTCGCTTCTTGTTGGAGTACCAGCGGGCTATGCACTGACACGGGGGAAGTTTAAGAAGAGCTCTACGAGGGAGAATATAGCTTTTACACTGTTGAGCTTTTGGTTCGGTCCGGAAATGGCTATACTCCTGCCACTATATAAGCTATATAGGACATTTGGTTTGATGGATTCTTACATAGGGCTTATCCTTTTATATCAGCTTATAGGAGTACCTTTCGTAGTTTGGATGAGTAGAAGCTACTTCTTGGATATCCCTGTTTCTATAGAGGATGCATCCTTACTTGACGGATATACGAGATGGCAGACTTTCTGGAGAATAGATTTTCCCTTAGTTAAGCCAGGGATAGCGGCAACGGCTGTGCTTACATTTATTTTTGAATGGAACAATTTTGTTTTTGCACTGGTTGTTGGAGGAAGACATACTATGCCAGTGACTACTGGGGCGTTAGGTTTCATATCCTATGAAGCGGTTTTATGGGGGCAGATGGCTGGAGCTATAGTAATATCGGCATTACCAGAGATCATACTTGCGATAATTGTTCAGAAGTATATGATAAGAGGTCTTACTTTTGGAGCGGTTAGAGGATAATTAGGAGGTAATTTGGCAATGAGGGAGGTATTAAAGGTAGTTAATTTGAAAAAGAGCTTCGGGAAGATCAAGGCAGTTAATGGGATAACCTTTTCGTGCAATGAGGGAGAGATTTCGGTAATTCTTGGTCCTACTGGTGCAGGCAAGACAACCACGCTAAGACTCATAGCTGGACTGGAGCAACCGGATGAGGGAGAGATATACCTGGATGACACCATTATCAATGATCTTCCGCCTTTTCGCAGATCTTGTGCAATGACCTTTGAAGATTACGCACTATATCCACACATGAGTGTATTCGATAACATAGCTTCCCCTTTGAGAGCACCCGTTAGGAGAAAGCAGTTTACACCGGAAGATGTGAGACGGATAGTAGTTGAGACGGCAAAGCTCTTAGAGATAGACAAGCTTCTTGATAGGAAACCCTCAGAGCTAAGTGGAGGTCAGAGGCAGAGGGTAGCTCTTGGGAGAACGCTTGTTAGGAAACCTAGGGTTTTCTTGCTAGATGAGCCAATTGCGCACCTGGATGCAGCTCTTAGACATAGAATGAGAGCAGAGATGAAGAGGATATTTGGGGAAGTGAAGACGGCTGTTGTATATGTAACCCATGATTATCTGGAAGCTTTGGCTTTGGCTGATAAGATTATTGTCCTTCGAAATGGGGAGATTCAGCAAACTGGTACTCCTCAAGATGTCTATTTTAAGCCTACTAATGTTTTTGTTGCAAGTTTTTTAGGAGATCCTCCTATGAATTTCTTAGAGGCAGCTTTGGTGAGAAAGGATGGGCACGTGTTTGTTAAGGTTGATGGGATGCTGGTGTCCCTTGGTGAGGATGTGGACCTTGATCTTAGCAGAAAAGTTATGTTGGGGATTCGTCCTTCAGATATGTACATATTGAAAGGTGATAATGGAGGAGGAAGTGGGATAAAGGTTACTATAAGAACAATAGAGCCTTTGGGAAATAGATATATAGTTACGGCGTTGCTGAGTGGTGGGAAGATGATAAAGATAAAGCTTGAGCATAGACCTGGTGTGGCACCGGGCGATAAGGTGATTGTGGGTTTTCTTCCGAGTGATGTTCATCTGTTTGATGCCCAGACAGAGAGGGCACTCTGGCATGGAGGGGAGAGTAACCGTGGCTGAAGTGAAAATAAGATCTGTGTGGAAGAAATATGGGGATGTAGAGGCAGTAAAGGGGTTGACTTTGGATTGTGAAGATGGGGAATTTCTTGCGTTGCTTGGTCCTTCTGGATGTGGAAAAACTTCTACACTTCGTATGATAGCAGGACTGGAAGAAATTACAAGCGGTGACATATTTATAGGTGATAGGCGTGTAAATGATCTTCTGCCTAGAGAAAGAAATATTTCTCTAGCCTTTGAAAACTATGCACTTTATCCTCCCTTGTCAGTATTTGAGAATGTGGCTTTTCCATTGAAAGCGAAAGGTTATTCGTCGGAAGTGGTGGAAAGAAAGGTTTCAGAAATTCTGAAGACTTTTGGGATATGGGAGCTGAGAAATGAGAGTCCCATGCATCTTAGTGGAGGGCAGCAGCAGTTGGTTTCTCTGTGCAGGTGCCTGGTTAAAGATGTTGATGTATATTTACTTGATGAGGCAATTTCCCACCTAGATACAGAGTTAAGAGCATACATGAGGAGCATCTTGAAGGGTATGCATCAAGATATGGGGAAAACCTTTGTTTATGTTACACATGATCAATTGGAGGCAATGGCTATGGCAGACAAGATAGCTGTTATGAACTTTGGGGAGCTGCAGCAGGTTGATACACCAGAGAATATTTATGAGCATCCACATAATCTTTTTGTTGCAGGCTTTATAGGGGAACCTCCTATGAATTTCCTTCGTGGGAAAATAGTAATGGAAGGCAAGTATTACTTTGTGGGTGAAGGTTATCGTATTGATTTGTCACAGGGGCTTTTGGATTTTCAGTTGGTGAAACCTGGCCGTGAGTATATACTGGGTATGAGGCCGAGTGAGATAGATATCTACACTACTCCAGGGGAAGATGAGGAGTTAGTTGAGGCCCGAGTGTTTGTTTATGAACCCCAGGCGGATCATGCGATAGTGACGCTTCTGTTGGGGGAAGATAAAGTCATAATTGAAACGCCAGATGTAAGGGAACTGGAACCTGATACCAAGGTTTTCTTGAGGTTTAATCTTGAGAAGCTTAGGTTCTTTGATCCAGTTACTGGAGATTCAGTTTTGCAGATTGGATACAAGGGGGACAAAAGATAATGCTTGCAGCCTTTTTGAGTGGTTTGGAGAGGTTTGAAGTGAAAGACATCTCAGCACCGAAATGTGGCCCAGATGAGGTTGTGGTTAGAGTTATGGCATGTGCGGTGTGTGGTACAGACTTGCGTATATTTCTTCATGGGCATAGGAAAGTTAAGTTGCCGTGGATAATAGGCCATGAGGTAGCAGGTGAGATCTTTGAGGTTGGGAGTAATGTTCGGAATAGGTTTCCTCACATTAAAGAAGGTTTGCGAGTTCAGGTTGTTCCGGGGATTAGTTGTGGAAGGTGCGATGAGTGCTTACGTGGGCTTGTATGCTCTAACATGAGGGCCATAGGTTATGATTATCCTGGTGGTTTTGAACAGTTGTTGTTGGTTCCTTCTGATGCTGTGGCTACTAATCTTTTGCCTATACCTGATGGGGTCAGTTTTGTGGAGGCTTCTTTAGCTGAGCCGATTTCCTGTGTGCTGAATGGGCAGAAGATTATTGGTGGAATCGGTTTGGGGGATACTGTTGTAATTATAGGGGTTGGACCTATGGGGATAGTGCATGGGAAGTTGGCGAGGTTGCAAGGAGCCTACAGGTTGATATTGGTGGATATTTCTGATGCGAGGTTGGACCTTGCAAAGAAGTTTTTTGGGACGGATGAGGTGTTTTATATCAACTCTTCTAAGGAAGATGAAGTGGAGGCTGTAATGGATGTGACTTCTGGAAGAGGGGCGGAGAAGGTGATAGTAGCTTGTTCTTCTGCTTCAGCTCAAGAACGGGCTCTTAGTATGGTAAGAGCTTATGGGAAGATACTTTATTTTGGGGGGTTGCCGCCTCAGGTTCCCGCGATTAACTTTAATAGCAATGTATTACACTACAAGTCGGCTTCTGTGTACGGTACATTTGGATCAACTGTTCTTCAGCAGAAGGAGTCGCTGGAACTCATAGCTCGTGGATTTGCCAAGGGGTTGATTACACATGAGTTTTCTTTGAATGAGATAGAGGAAGCGTTCAGGACAGCTATAGAGGGAAATGCTCTGAAAGTTGTAATAAAGCCGTGGGGTGATGGAAGTTGAGATATTTGATAGGTGTGGATGTGGGGACATCTGGTGCTAGAGGAGTGATCCTTTCTGAGAAAGGGGATATTGTGGAAAGCTCTAGTGTCTCTCATGATTTTAGGATACCCAGGTTTGGATGGGCGGAGCAAGATGCAGAGGTTTATTGGGATTCCTTTTGTAAGGTTGTTTCATCGTTGACAGCCAAGTCTGGGATTAAGAATGTGGATGGTATAGGTATAAGTGGCCTCACGCCTGATTGTTTACCGGTAGATTCTCAAGGAAATCCACTTGCCCCAGCTATTTTATGGCTTGACCGCAGGGCCTCAACGGAAGCCGAGTGGGTAAAGCGTAACCTCGGAGAGGAGCATATACTTCAGATAACGGGTAATGGGATAGATTCGTACTTTGGGTTAGTAAAGCTTCTATGGTTGAAAAATAACATGACGGATTTGTACGCACGCGCCTATAAGTTTTTGAATGTAAAGGACTTTATTGTTGGTAGGATTACAGGAGAGTTTGTGAGTGATTATTCTGATGCTGCTTTGTGGGGGATAGCTTTTGATATTAAGAAGAAGTGCTGGAGTGAGGATATTCTTGATGAAATTGATATAGATATTCGTAAGCTCCCTGAGCTTTACAGGAGTGACCATGTTGTGGGGAAGGTTAACATGGAGGTTGCTGCTGCGGTTGGTATTCTGGAGGGTACGCCTGTTATTGTGGGAGCACCGGATGGGTTTGCTAATCTGGTATCTCTGGGGGTAGTGAGTGTTGGGGATAGTGGGATGAGTTTGGGGACATCGGGAGTTTGGGGAGTGCTGCATAATCAGGAGAGGTTCAGTAGGGAAATCTTGACATGTCCTAGTGCATCTGATCCGGATATTCTGGTTTCCCTTGCAGCTTTGGCAATATCGGGTGGGGTTCACAGATGGTTTAGAGATACTGTTGCTACTGCAGAGAAGTTCAGTGGAGGTCTTTTAGGAGTTGAGCCGTACAATATCATGGAGTTAGAGGCAATAGAGTCTCCTCCGGGCGCGAAGGGGTTGTTTTTGCTACCGTACTTTGCCGGAGAAAGGACTCCTATATGGGATCCTGCTGCAAGGGGGGTACTTTTTGGATTATCCTTGATACATAATCGGGGAGATATTTATAGAAGTATCTTTGAGGGGATAGCGTATGCATTTCTGAATAATTGGGAATTTATGGAGAAAATGGGATTGAGATTGCCTGGTACGGTGAGGCTTTCTGGTAGTGGTGCAAAAAGCAAACTGCTTAGGAGAATATTAGCGGATGTTCTGAACACAACTGTGGTTTTAGTGGAAAATCTGGGGGGTGCAGAAGTTGGAGATGCTTTTCTTGCAGGGAAGGGTGTGGGTATCTTTGAAGATTTTGAAGTTCTTAGAGGTAAGCTTAAAGTTATAGGGCGAGAGATACCTGACGTGGAGCTGAATGAATTTTACAAGGATAGGTATGAGAGGGTTTACAAGAGGATATATCCTGCACTTAAGGATTTGTTTGCGGAAGTTCATAATATGGAGAAATTCTGAGAAGGAGGTTGTATGGGATAATGAGAGGGAAGGAATTAAGAATGTCAAAGCTATTTAATGCCGAGAGCGGAAATGCAGTTATTATTCCTGTAGATCATGGTTTAGTTATGGGCAGTTTGGAAGGATTAACTGATCCTGTGAGTGTTTTGAAGAAACTTGTGGAGTCTGGGATAGATGCAACTTTAATGTCTCCGGGTCTTGCTAAGATGACTGCCAATCTCTTTGTAGGTAAGAATTCTCCAGCGAGGATATTGACAGTAGACCTGCCTTTGATATCTAGTGTGCCTGGGGAGTTTGAAGATGTTGTTTCACATAAGCGAGTTTCGAGCGTAGAATATGCTTTAAAGTGGGGTTTTGATGCGGTTAAGGTGCTCTTTCCGTGGGGGTTGGAGAGGGAGATTCAAGCTCAGAGTATTAGTGTAGTGGCAGAGTTTGTTGCGGAGTGTGATAGATGGGAGGTTCCGCTCATGGTGGAGCCGGTTCTCTGGGGCAATCTTATCCCCAAGGAGCGAAAGAAAGACTCCAATTTGATAGAAAGCGCTGCCCGCATAGCTATGGAGATCGGGGCTGACATTATCAAGATGCCTTATACTGGTGATAAGGAGGAGTTCTCCAAGATTGTTAGTAATTTGCATGTTCCGGTTGTTGTGTTGGGTGGTCCTAGAATGGAAAGCATCATAGATGTGCTAGGTGTTGCAAGGGATTCAATTGATGCGGGTGCGAAGGGAATAGTGTTTGGAAGAAATGTTTGGCAGTATCCCCGTGTGAGTGACTTGGTGTCGGCACTTAATGAAATAGTGCACGGAAATCTGGAGGTATCTGTGGTGGTGCAGAAGTACAATTTAAGCTGAGATTTTGCTAGGAGCCTTGTGATTGACAGCTGTTTTGGGGTGGGGAGTGTGATGAGTAAAGAGGCCATAGTGTGTAATGTTAAGGATAATGTCGCAACTGCTATAAGGGATCTTCAGGAAGGTTCTATTGTTGAGATTGTCGTGGGAGGGAGAGCCATAACTGTAAAGCTGAGAGATAACATAAGTTTTGGTCATAAGTTTGCATTGGAAGATATTCCGAAGGGGTACTCGGTAATAAAGTATGGAGAACCCATTGGGACTGCTACTTCTGAGATTAGGAGGGGAGAATGGGTTCATGTTCACAACCTTGTGAGTAATAGGGGCAGGGGAGATGTCGAAGGTGGGTAGGATAGTAGATGGGTTTTTTGGATATGTTAGGAATAATGGGTTAGTGGGTACTAGAAACTATTTGGGCATATTGTCAACAGTGGGGTGTGCAAATGAGGTTGCGAGAGCTATTAGGAATAACCTTGATGGGGCTGCGCTTATTACGCATCACCAGGGGTGTTGCCAAACACCGCCAGATTTGGAGATAGTTACGGATTCACTCATAAGCTTAGCTAAGAACCCGAATATTGGTGCAGTTTTGCTGGTTAGTTTGGGGTGTGAGGGCACAAATGTGGATAAAATAGAGGAAGAGATAGCTAGGTTTGGTAAGCCTGTGGAGAGGGTTGTGATTCAAAAGGTTGGGGGGAGTATTAACGCTGTTGATGTAGGATCGAGAATGGCGGCCTTGTTGCTTTCAAAGATTTCCCCTTGTAGGCGTGAAAAGGTTGACATATCTCAGTTGGTTGTCGGTGTCAAGTGTGGAGCATCGGACGCAACGTCGGGTCTTGTATCTAATCCATCGGTTGGAGTCGCTGTTGACATCTTGGTTAAGGCAGGTGGTAGTGTAATTTTTGGTGAGACTACAGAATTTATAGGAGCTGAGCATATTTTGGCGAGTAGGGCCTCTAGTGAGGATGTCTCGCGGGAGATATATAGAATAGTTGTGGAAATGGAGAAAAGGGCTAGGTCTATGGGGGCAGATATGCGTAGGGGGCAACCTACGCCTGGTAACATGGAGGGTGGTATAAGCACGATTGAGGAGAAATCGTTGGGAGCAATTGTCAAGAGTGGTTCTTGCAAGATAGATGGGGTTTTGGGTTATTCGGAATTCTTGGGTAGCCGTAAGGGGTTGTATGTGAAGGATACGCCTGGTAGGGAGCCGGAAGCACTTACAGGCTTTGTGATTGGTGGAGCAACCTTACTCCTTTTTACTACAGGTAGAGGGGCACCACAGGGGCACCCTGTATCTCCGGTGATTAAGATCTGTGGTAATCCGGAGACAGTTGGTGCTCTTGGGGTACATATTGATGTTGATCTTAGTTCTGTATTAGCTGGAACGTTGTCGATTGAGGAAAGTGGTATGAAAATACTTGAGGAAGTAATAGAGGTAGCCTCAGGGAAGAAAGTGAGAGCGGAGGTTTGTAATTACAATGAGACAATGGATATATGGACTGTTGGGCCTGTAATTTAGGTTGATGGAGGTAGTTTTGCGAATTTGTAGAGTTTCTTCAATAGAATACCCCATGCATTGAGAACGAAATGGTTAAGAGGTAGTAGTTTTTCTCTCTTGTAGTAGATTATTGAGGAAGATAGGTAACTAACCATGAATGAGCCGAGTATATCGAATGGGAAGTGGACTCCACAATAGACTCTTGCGAAACCCCCGATGAATGATAGTAGGAGTAAAGTTATGCCGCTAGCTCTTCTCCCAACGTATAAGAGGGTTAATGCAATGCTGAACATAAAAGTAGCATGGTCTGAAGGGAAGGATGTTTCTGGTGGATGAGGGATAAGCAAGTGACCTACAGGTATCATAAATGGACGGGGGTGAAAATAGAAGAGAGTTATAACGAAGTTGAGACATAGGGATATGCCGATACTGTATATACTGAGTAGTACAATTTTCTTCTCCTCTTTTTCCTTGAGGAACCAGTAATAGGAGAGTATGGCGAGAAAGACTATTGGCATGTATTCTGCTGAGATGATAGCAAGATTATCTAAAAGCAGGCTTGTTCCGCTTAGACCGTTTATATAAGCGAATAGGAGATAGTTAATAGTTTCCATTTATTTTTTTACACACCCTTTTTAGTATAAGAGTGGACATTTTCCTGTTTGTGGTGAGGATATGTAAGAGAAAGTAGACAACCAGAGTACCTATTACTATGAACCAACACTGACATACTCTCTCCACTTTAGTGGAGAGGTTCTTTAGGCGAAGGTTGATAGTCTATGCTGCCCTTATTCGCCTGGGGTTGCCAAACCCTCTACCCCTATCCAACCTCGGATTCAGGGTTACTCTCTTTAATATGTTCACTGCACCATTTATATCTGCATTCATCACTGTCCTACACCTGCTGCAAACATATAACCCTCTGTATGTGCGATTATTCTTCTCCACTATACCGCATACAGAACATGTTTGAGAAGTATATGCTTCATCTACTTTTTCTACCTCTATTCCATATTCTTCACCTTTGTATTTTATCATATCAAACAATCTACCAAATGGTATTTTGTGCAGCTTCTCGTTATTCTTATGTCCTATATCCATATCTGTTATTCCGTTGCTCATTCCACCTATTACTATTTTGCTCACTTCATTCCGTCTTGCTAACTTTACTATATATCGTGAGACTTTATGGATATAATCTTTTACAAAGTTCTTCTCTTTGATTATTAAATTGTGAACCCTATGCGATGTTTTGTATCCTTGTTTTGAAATTACA
>Ga0256914_1002865_pt1 | contig 14104 bp, 15 predicted proteins | sample HulkmetaG_FD_191571 | JGI IMG/M metagenome (GOLD analysis project Ga0256914, IMG submission 191571) | Hydrothermal chimney microbial communities from Main Endeavour vent field at the Juan de Fuca Ridge, Pacific Ocean - Hulk | ecosystem: Environmental > Aquatic > Marine > Hydrothermal vents ... | reverse complement strand
ATGGAGATAAAAGAGTTATTAATTTTTCGATGTATGAGAAAAAATTTTATCCTTTGGTTGTTTGTTTATAAGTTGGGATTCTTTTTGGGTAGGTACTTAGTAGATGAAGTTTAACGAAAGATTAGTATTAAACTCCTATCTACTATCACTCTTTGGTGTCGATAATTTTGAAGAATTGGCAAAAGACCTAAAAGCTTCACGACTTGAAGAGCTTGATGAAAATGATAACTCACTTTTTTATCATGAGCTTAAAGATAAACTCATAAGCACAAGTAAACAAATCAGTAATGATAAGCTTTTAGAGTATGATGAAAATATAGTAAGACATACAAAAACTATGGGTCGTGATATAAAATGGAAATATTTTCAGTATCTATCGCTACTATTTGTAGAGATTTACTTAGATAAATACTTTGATGATAAAAAGCAACTCCTCCTTGACCTAAACACTTATCTTAAAGAGTTCAATACAGACATAGACAATAAAAAAGAGAAGCTTACTGAGTATGATGAGCATGAGCTAAATAAACTTGCTTTATATAATGCCACAGGGAGCGGAAAAACCCTTTTACTTCATATGAATTTATTGCAGTTTAATCATTACTCTAATGGTAAAATAAAAATCAATAAAACTGTTTTGATTACTCCAAATGAAGGGTTGTCAAATCAACATTTGGAAGAGTTTCAAGCTTCAAACATAGAAGCAGAGACATTTTCCAAAGAGAGTAAAGGGCTTTTTGAAAGTAATGCTATTGAGATTATAGAGATAACTAAATTAGGTGAAGAGGATGGAGACAAGACTGTAGCCGTTGATAGTTTTGAAGATAATAACCTTGTCTTTATAGATGAAGGACATCGTGGTGCTAAAGGTGAGATATGGAAAACCAACAGAGACAAACTAAGTGCCAATGGTTTTGCTTTTGAATACTCAGCAACTTTTGCCCAAGCAATAAATTCTGCAACAGGTAAAAAGAAAACTGATTTAGAGAATGAATACACAAAGGCTATCATATTTGATTATAGCTATAAGTATTTTTATAATGATGGCTATGGTAAAGATTACTCTATTCTAAATCTAAGTGAAGATAGTGAGGGTATAAAACAGACTTACTTAACAGCTTCACTTCTTAGCTTTTATCAGCAGATGAAGATATATGAGAGTTCAAAAGATATGTTAAAACCTTATCTTATAGAAAAACCTCTTATGGTGTTTGTTGGAGCAAGTGTAAATGCCGTTAGAAAAAGTAGTGGTAAAGATGTATCTGATGTCGTAGATGTTCTGTTGTTTATAGATGAGTTTATCAAGAGTAAAACGGAAAGTATCGCAAATATAGAAAAGATAATGAGCTTTGATAGTGGTCTTCAAACTGCTCGTGGTGTAGATATATTTGAAAATAAGTTTAGCTTTTTGGAAAGTACAAAACTAAATGCTTCACAACTTTTTGATGATATGTTAAATATAATTTTTAATACTTCTAGTGGAATGCTTCATATAGAAAATCTAAAAGGAGTTGAAGGAGAGAGAGATAGCTCTTCGTATAGGAGAGAATGAATACTTTGGTGTTATCAATGTTGGAGATAGTGATAAGCTGACAAAATTATGTGAAGCTAACGGTATGAGTATAACAAGTAGAGATTTTTCAAACTCACTTTTTAAAACTATAAACAACACTACTTCAAACCTAAATATACTTATAGGGTCAAAGAAGTTTAGCGAAGGTTGGAGTTCTTGGAGAGTCTCTACTATGGGGCTTATGAATGTTGGTAAAAAAGAGGGTTCTCAAATCATACAACTTTTTGGTAGAGGTATGCGACTAAAAGGTTATGATTTTTGTTTAAAAAGAAGTAGAGCTATTAGCGGTAAAGAGCTAGAGCGAAAATACCAAGCGATTGAAACACTTAATATATTTGGATTAAAAGCTGACTATATGAAAGCATTTAAGGACTACCTAAAAGATGAGGGTGTTCCAACAGATGAGAGAGTGGAGTTTGTTTTACCGTTGATTTATGACAAGAGCTATAAAACTAAAAAACTTAAAGTATTAGATCTTCAAGATGGTAAAGATTTTAAGAAAGAGAAAAAACTGGATTTAGAGTATAGCAATATTAGAGGTATCAGTAAAAAAGTAGTATTAAGCTTGTATAAACAAGTAGATATATTGGAGAGTGAAAGCAGAACTGGAAATAAGTGTGACTTAAACAGTGAGATACTCCAAAAAGAACATCTTAGTTTTATTAATATTGACAATATATTCTTCGCACTTCAACAGTTCAAAAATGAAAAGAGCTGGAGTAATCTAAATATTTCTAAAGAGAATATAGAAGATTTGATAAGTAGAAATGATTGGTATAAGTTATATATACCAAGTGACGATATGAAAGTAAGTAGCTTCAAAAACCTCTCTGGTTTTGAAACAATTATGATTACGCTTCTTAAAAAATATATGAAATCATTTTATGAGTATAAAAAGAGTGAGTGGGAGAGTCAATTTTTAGAATATAGAGAATTGAATGAAACAAGAGACCGTGCTAACTTAATAGATAACTATACCATTACGGTGGAAGATAAGGAAACAGAGCTTATAGATAGGTTAGAGGCTCTTAGAGAGATGCTTGAGAGTGGTGTTGTAGATGATACTGAACTTCATCGCCTAGCTAAGAAGGATTTTAGAGCTTTTTCATTTGACAAACACTTATATAATCCTCTTGTATTCAAGGATAGAGGCGAAACAGCTTTACAGATAAAACCAATAGAGTTAAATGATGGCGAAAAAGATTTTGTTGAAGATTTAGATAGCTACTTAAAAAGAAATAGTGCCAAGTATGAAAATACAGAGATATTTCTTCTGCGAAATCAAAGTAAAACAGGTCTAGGATTTTTTACTGAGGGTAATTTTTACCCAGACTTTATAATGTGGATTATTAAAAATGGTAAGCAATATATTAGCTTTATAGACCCAAAAGGTATAAGAAATTCAAATCCAGAAAATGACCCTAAAATCAATTTATCTATAAAAATAAAAGATATTGAAAATAATCTTGGAGATACAGATATAATTTTGAACTCTTTTATAGTGTCTAACACTTCATGCAATGATATCTTAGATTTGCATAATGATATTTCAAAAGCTAAACTTGAAAATAAAAATGTGTTCTTTCAAAAAGATGATAAAAATGACTATATTGGTAAAATATTTGATAGAATTTTAAATTAATTAAGAGGGAATTTAATGAATTCAAAATTCAAAATTACTCAACCAAAAATCTATTTTGTTTTATATAATAATTAGTGAGATATATGAGAGTTTCTCTCATATCATCACTATCATAAAACTTTATCATTTGAGTATTGAACTCTAATTTATCTTTTGCTTTTATATTTAATATAGGATAACCACCATCTAAAAGTATGCCATTCATCATGAGCCTAGAGACTCGTTTGTTTCCATCATAAAAAAATTGATTTTTTGCACCAAACAAAAAATATGTCAAAGCTTTTAAAATTGTATTGTTTATCTTTTTCAACTCTATAATTTCAGCTTGAAAAATAGAATCTAGCTCACTTGCTTTTGGTGGTAAATATTCACAGCCTCCTATATTTACGCCACTACTTCTAAACTCACCCCAACTCAAAGCCTCTTCAAAGGCTACTTTTTTATGAAGAGCTAAAAGGGTAGCTTTATCTACTTTAAATATTTTTTTCTCTAACATCTCAAAAAGTAGATTTAGACTTCTATTTTGATTTAAAATTTGCTGTTCATCACTCAGTTTATGCCCACCAATAGTTATACCATCCAAAAGAGTTTCAACTTCAGGATATGTCATAGCATTGCCCTCTAGTGCTGAAGTATTATAAATAAAATCAACTCTATCTTTTTTTGCCAATGCTATAAAAAGTTTTTTGTTTGGTTGAAATATCTCTAAATTTTCTATTTTATAACTATTTATAATATTGCTATCTATATTCATCTTTTAGGTAATAGACTCTAATTTTTTAGTCTAAAATCCCTAGGTTCAGGGCTTTCAAATGTATATCCTAAAAGTGAAATTTTACTAGCATGGAGAAGGACTCTGTTGTTTGGTCTTCCACCATATACTTGATCTCCGATTATTGGGAATCCTTCGCTTTTTAGGTGGACTCTTATTTGGTGTGTTCGGCCTGTTTTTATAACTACTTTTACTTTTGTACGCTTTCCATTTATCTCAAGAGGTTCTACTTCACTAATAGCAGGTCTGCCATCTTCTGATACTTTACTATAAGATTGGTTGTTTTTTTTGATAGTTAGAAGAGGGCTATCAATTGTCATTGGTTCAACGACCATGCCACTAACCCAAGCCAAATACTCTTTGATTACATCATGTTTTTTGAAGGCTCTAATAGCTTTTTCTCTAAACTCTTCATCTTTTACCAATAAAAGAACGCCACTTGTCTCTTTATCAAGACGGTGAAGAAGTTTATGCCCTCTTTTTTTGGCTATCTGCTCACTTGTGATAAATGCTGGTTTATCAATAGCCATAATATTCGCATCTTCAAAAATTACTTTGACTTTGCCAATGCTATCTACTCTAAATTTTGATGATGCGTCCATCTCTGCTCTTGCCATGACAACTTTTTTACCACTACTATATACAACACCTCTATCTATCAAATCTTTGGCAGAACGGTTTGTAATCCCCTCTTGTATTGCCAAAAGTTTATATGCTTTTTCTCTCACTATATATTTCCTATACTTTTTATAATTGGATCCAAATCAACACTACCCAAAATTTTTGTAGGTTTTGATTCATCCAAAGATTTATTCAATTTTTCTATATCCGATATTACTATATTTTCTACCAATTCAAAAAGGGCTTGTTGATTAAAAATATATTGACCACTTATAATCTTAGACCCAAAATAGGCAGGTTCAAGTGGATTATGTCCACCAATTTTATCAACAAAAGAGCCACCTAAAATCACACTATCGCTAATAGCATAGATATTTATCAATTCACCCAAAGCATCAACCAAAACAATATCACTATCAAAATCTTCTCTTTGAGAAAATTTATGATAACTCAAATCATGAGTAGTTGTAAATGTTTTCAAAAATTTATCTACACTATCAAATCTCTCTGGATGTCTTGGAACTACAATAACTACTCTGTTATCTTTTTTTACGCTCAAAGAGTCTAAAATTAGAGCCTCTTCTTTGTCATGACTACTTGCAATAGTTACTACTTCTCTATTTGGTTTTATAAATTTCTTAGTTACTTCTATCTCTTGATATGCTTTTATATTACCTGTAATTTTAATATTTTTGGCACCTAAACCTTTTAGTCGATCATAATCTTTCTGACTTTGAGTAAAAACTTCATCTATATTTGCAAAAATATATCTATAAAACCAACTAAATTTCATATAACTTTTATAAGAGTTATCAGAGATTCTAGCATTAATCAAAACTGTTTTTGTACCTTTTTGTTTTGCTATAAAAAAGAGCATAAACCACAATTCAGCCTCACTAACTACCAAAACTTTTGATCTTCTAATCCAAAAAGGGAGAAATATCTCAAAAGGCAAAAACCTAACATCAGCATCATATTTTTGAGCCTCTTCATAGCCTGTATTTGTAGTAACACTAATACTTTTTTTGCCATTTAATCTATTTAATATAGGTTTTAATGATCTAACCTCTCCAAAGGAGCAGACATGAAACCATATTGAATCTTCTTTAAAAGGTCTATTTTTATATAAAAAGAGGCGACTAGGAATTGAAAAATGGTATTTTTTTTTAAACGAAAGAAGCAATAGAAGGGGAATAGCCACAATATAAATAATAGTGGCTATCAACCAATAAAAAAAAGAGAAGAGAATCAAAACTAACTACTCTCTTCACCCTCTTCACTATTTGGCTCAAGATATAAAATTCTTCCACAATGAGGACAGTTTTGAATCTCTTCAGATCTAATTACTTCAGAGTAAACATGATCATTTAGTTTCATATAACAACCATAACATGCCTGTTTTCTTACAGGAACTACTGTTGTATTACCCGCCCATCTTCTAATTTTTTCATAAAAAACAATAATATTTTGACTCATATTAGATACTAATTTTTGTTTATCTTCATAAACTTGCATACGCTCTTTTTCAAGTTTTGCAAGCTCTTTTTCAGTAGCATCAGCAATATCTTTTGTTGTACCTTGCATTGCATCAATTGACTCTTGAGCCTCTTGAATCTCTCTTTGTTTCAAAACTTCTATCTTATCAAGTCTCTCAATCTCTTCATTTGCAAACTCTATCTGCTCTTTTGCAATCTCCTCTTCAAGTTGCAAAGCTTTAATCTCTTTTTCAGTCTTTAAAGAGGCACTTTTTGCATCCATGCCCTTAATTTTGGCTACTAACTCTTCTAAATGTTGCTCATTTTTAGCACGACTAAGAGCATTTGATTCTAAAATTTCTTGATCATCTTCAATTCTTTTTTGAAGAGCTCTCTCTCTTTTGAGTTGTATATTTAAGTTTGTTTTTATCTTCTCTATTTCTGGATCAAAAGAGTCTATTCTTTGATCAATATCTTTCAACTCTACAAGTTGACTCAAGTATTTATTCATGTATATCCTTCGAAATATAACTAAATGGATTTTTGGAGTTCGCGATTATACCAAATAAACCATAATTTTCTAACTCTCTTTGAAGTGATTGTGCAAAAAATATTTCACTTTCATAGTGTTGAATATCAATTAATGAGAAAGAGTTCTCAAAAGCCTCTTTGGCAATATGGTATTTTATATCACCTGTAATAAAACAATCAGCATCTACACTGTTTATTAATTCACTACCTGATCCAGTCGTAATAGCAGCTACATTTATCCAATCAGTTTTTTTGACAACCCTAATTTTTTCAATATTTAGTTTATAAGCCAAATCTTTAGCAAAAGCATCAAAAGATCTATCTACTTCAAAATAGAGAAGATATCCATCTCTTTTTAGAACTTCATATCCAAGTACCTCTTCTAAAACATATTGATTAAGGTGAGAAATATCATAATTCGTGTGCATAGAGACAATTGCAATATCTTTTTTAATTGCCTCTCTCAAAAAGCTAGATGGATAAGATGAACTTATAATAGATTTAAGCCCCTTGAAGATAGGTGGATGATGTACAATTAAAAGTGAATTTGACTCTATTTTTTGAATAAGTTCCAAATCTGCATCTAAACTTAGATAAATTTTACCGACCGCCTGATCAATATCACCCACACAAAGCCCACTATTATCCCAACTATCTTGTAGCTCAAAGGGACTAATCTTATCAAGAATCTCCATCAGGTTCTTTAGAACCATCAATCAACTCCTTATAAACCTTTGCACAACCTTTTGCAAGTTCTCTTACTTTCAACATATAGTTTTGTCTCTCTGTCACCGAAATAGCTTTTCTAGCATCCAATACATTAAAAGTATGAGAAGCCAAAAGACACTGATCATAAGCAGGAAGAGGCAAGGAAGCTTCTAAACATCTGTTGCACTCTACTACAAAATTATCAAAATGTCTAAAAAGCATATCAATATCAGCTATCTCAAAATTATATTTACTAAACTCATATTCACTTCTTTTATGTACATCTCCATAAGTTGTAACACCATGAGCATTCTCATTCCAGACAATATCATATACACTATCTTTATTCTGTAAATACATAGCAAGTCGTTCAGTTCCATAAGTAATCTCTACAGCAACACTTTCGCATGGATAACCACCAACTTGTTGAAAATATGTAAATTGAGTAACTTCCATGCCATCAAGCCAAACTTCCCAACCAAGTCCCCAAGCTCCAAGAGTTGGTGATTCCCAATTATCCTCTACAAAACGAATATCATGAGAGCTCAAATCAAGTCCCAATGCCTCTAGACTTTGAAGATATAACTCTTGAATATTATCTGGACTAGGTTGTATAATCACCTGAAACTGATAATAAGCCCCTAATCTATTTGGATTTTCACCATATCTTCCATCAGTAGGACGACGCGAAGGGGCAACATAAGCTACACTCCAAGGAGATGGATCTAATGTCTTCAAAAAGGTAGCATTGTGAAATGTACCTGCTCCTGCTGGAATATCATAAGGTTGAACAATATTACACCCTTGATCACTCCAAAAGGTTTGTAATTTTAGTAACATCTGTGAAAAATTTAATACCTTATCACTCATATATTTAACTCTCTATCTATTTTTTTTTGATCAAAACCACAAATCCAACGACTACCAATCAAAACTACTGGTACACCCCTGCAACCATGACGCTGACAATCTTCTGCTGCTTTGTGATCTTTGCTAATATCTATTTTTTTAAATTTAATTTGATTTTTTTTGAAATGTTGTGAGGCTACACTACACCAACGACACGAAGGGGTAGTAAAAAGTACAACTCTTTTTTGTCTTTTAGTTTTCTCTTCTGACATCAAAACTTCCTATTTTTTATCAAAATTTTCTACAACTTGATTCCACATAAGCTTATATTTTCTCTTGATAAACTCTATCTCTTCTTTTGATTCATCAAGTTCATTCATAAGCCTCTCAATAGTTACCCTATCCTCTTCATAAATATCTTGTAAAGATTTTAGAGCCTCTTTGAGAAAAGCATTCTCTTCTCTAACTGATTCAATAGTCTCATTTTTTGAATCTACGACCTGCTCATGAAGAGTTAGAACTGCTTCAAAACTACTCTTTACAAACTCATGGGTACCTATATCTTTATGCTGATGAATGTCAAAACTATCTTCAACAATCATCAAACCCTTTGATACTATATCCCTATTTTCATCCATAATTTACAACTTTATTTCTATATCACTTGAATCAACTTCAACTTTTTTTGCTTTTAAGATTCGATCCTCTTCTAGTTTAATCTTTAGATCATCATCTTCCAAAGCCAAGACTTGCATAGCCAAATAGGCTGAATTAGTCGCACCAGCTTTCCCCATCGCTACAGTAGCAACAGGCATACCCGAAGGCATCTGTACAGTACTAAGCATCGCATCCATGCCATCCATTGCTCCACCCTTCATAGGCACACCAATCACAGGCTTAATTGTCAATGCAGCAATAGCACCAGCTAGATGTGCAGCCATACCAGCAGCGGCAATAAAGACCCTAGCACCCTTCTCTTCCGCCTCTTTTACATACGCATGTGTTCTCTCTGGACTTCTATGAGCAGAAGATATTACCAATTCATGCAATACCCCAAACTTATCCAAAACTTTTGAACACTCTAACATAACCTCATAATCACTCTTACTTCCAATAATAATCGATACAAACTTCAAACAACACTCCCGTCACATTTCAATCTAATTAATTTTAACATAATGGATATTAATCCTCTTCTATCGGTTTTCTAAAGATTGAAAAAGAGGGTAATTTTATAGGCAATTTAATAGGGTTTAAATTACCACTATGAATCTCCTCTAGCTCTTTTCCACTTTCTGCTAAGAGCCTATAAAATCTTATATAATTCTTTCCATTCTTTGCAAAAATAGTACCAAATTCATTATCGATATAATCAATTTTACTCTCTTTTGGTAAAATTAATTCGATATCTTCATTTAAAAAAATCTTATATTTACACATAAAATATTCTCCATCTTCACGAACCAATCCAGCTACTTCATGACTACCACTACTAATAGCATTATCATGTTTTTGTGTATCATGTTTTTCAAATGGTCTAGATATTAAATAAGCATCACTAAAGCCTCTATGTTTAGTTGTGTGAAGCTCCTTTTGATATTTTTGAGCATCAAATTTATCTTCAAAATAGTCATCTATTGCATCTCTATAAGTTGAAGCTGTAATTGCTGCATAATATGCACTTTTTGTTCTTCCTTCAATTTTAAGAGAGTCAATAACTCCACTTTTGATAAGCTCATCTAAATGAGAAGCTAAATTCATATCTTTTGCATTAAATATATAAGTACCAATATCAGGCTGTTCTTCAAGCCTAAAAAGTGTTCCATGCTCCTCGTTTTCAGCATAAAGAGTGTACTCAAATCTACAATCATTTGCACAACTTCCCCTATTTGGAACTCTTCCCATCTGAACTGCACTTACAAGACATCTACCACTATAGGCAAAACACATAGAGCCATGCACAAAAACTTCAAGTTCAAGATCAGGAATATGTTTTTTAATCTCTTCTAAATCTCTCAAAGATATCTCTCTTGCGGCAATAATTCTTGAAACACCTTGATCATAATAGAACTGTGCATCCAAATAGTTTAAAACATTTGCTTGAGTTGAAAGATGAAGAGGAATTTGTGGAGCAACTTTTTTTGCTAATCCAATTACACCCGGAGTAGATATAATAAAAGCATCAGGTTTCATATCAGCCATCTTTTTTAGATGCTCTTCTAAGAGTTTGAGTTGATTATTAAAAGGGAAACCATTAATTGTCACATAAATTTTTTTACCTAAAGAGTGAGTATATTCAATCGCCTCTGCAAAGCTTTCATAAGTAAACTCTTTAGATGATCTAATACGAAGAGAGAAGTGGCTAACACCACCATAAACAGCATCAGCTCCATAAGCTAATGCAATTTTTAATTTTTCAAAATTTCCCGCAGGGGATAGGAGTTCTGGTTTTTTCAATTTTTTTCCTAAAAGTAATAAAAACCATTATAACAAGAAAATTTTATAACTCTAACTATTTTTTTCCAAAACTTGCAATTAATGCTTCAATATCATCTTCATCCATTAATGTATCTGAAGTATCTCCATGAATATGATTAGCAGAAGATACTCTACTCTCATCTTCAATATCAGAGTGAAAAAGTGAATTCATGTAAGAAGATAATGCTCTCATAACATTTACAACTCTTTCTATTTTCTGCCTATGAATATCTTGATACTGCATTACATCCATAATCATCATAATTTCATCCATACCCATTTGATCATTTGATATAATATTTTCTATTGTTTCAACTGCTTCTCTATTCTGTTTTAAGGATTTTTGAAAAGTTTCAATAGTTGTAAAATTTGAAGATAATTTATCAAAAATATCTATATTTTTTTTGAGTGTTTCCAGAATAATCGAAGCATCAGACTCTATATCCATCATATAACTGTTAACAACTTCTAGTTTATCAAAAATCTCTGTAGCTTTTTTCTCTGAATCTTTTGTAACATCATCTAGCTGGGTAACAACTTTATGATCATCTGTTGGTGGTGGTGGTGGCCATTTAGCACTAGCTTCAAGTTTATAATTTTCAGCTATATCATCAACATCTTCAATAGGTTTTGCCTCCTCTTTGGATTCACTATTATCTTCTAGAAGAGCAATCTCTTCATCGAGATCACCCGCCATCAAAGCATCAAGTTCTTCTTGTGTCATTCCTAAAACTCCCAAATTAATTTACTTATGTTAGTATATCGACGAATAGAAATATAAATTAATGAATAAGGAAGTTAATGTTAGTAGATCTACATAATCATACAATTTTATGTAACCATGCAAAAGGTTCAACTAACGAATATGTCCAAGCGGCTATTAAAGCAGGAACTTCATATTTTGGTTTTAGTGACCATGCACCTATGAATTTTAGTCAAAAATATCGTATGTCTTTTGATCAAATGGACATGTATGAAAAAGATATTCACTCATTAAAAGAGAGATACAAAGATCAAATAGATATTCTTCTGGCATATGAAGTTGACTTTTTGGAAGGCTATATGGATGAGAGAGTATTAAATGCAGATGTTGATTATCTTATAGGCTCTGTCCATTTTATCAAAAAATGGGAATTTGATAATCCTGAATTTATTGGAGAGTATAAAAACAGAGATATTAACCAAATTTGGCAAGAGTATTTCGACACAATTGAAGAGATGGCAAAACAAAATTTATTTGACATTGTAGGACATATTGATCTAATTAAAATATTCAAATATATGCCAACAAAAGATATTAGGATCATAGCCCAAAATGCAATTAAAGCAATTAAAAAAGCTGACATGGTTGTGGAATTAAATACAGCTGGATATAGAAAACCTATAGGAGAAGCATATCCTTCTAGTGATATTTTAGAACTTTTAAGTGATTTTAATATTCCTATTACATTTGGAAGTGATGCCCATGATCCATCTCAAATAGCTCTACGATCAAACGAAATTGAGAATCTAGCAAAAAGATTTGGATATAGAGAATGTGCCATCTTTAAACAAAGAGAAAGACAAATGATTAATTTTTAGGCAATTCTTTCATCTAAGTTTCTGCTTTTATTGGGTATAATGTTCCCACTTTTTAAAATTTTAGGAGAAATAATGGGAAAATTCGTAAACAATGTAGAAGAGTTTTATAAGTTTTGTGAAGAGAATGAGGTTGAATTTGTTGACTTTAGATTTACAGATATTAAAGGTGCGTGGCATCACATCTCTTATCGAATGAGTGCTGTTGAAGCATCAATGTTAGAAGCGGGTTTACCATTTGATGGATCATCTATCGAAGCTTGGCAACCAATCAATAAATCTGATATGCTTTTAAAGCCAGAAGTCGGTACTGCATTTATGGATCCATTTACTGCTGATCCTACAATCATTGTTATTTGTGATGTTTATGATATTTATGAGAATGAGCTTTATGCAAAATGTCCAAGAAGTATTGCTAAAAAAACATTAGAGCATTTAGCTAGTACTGGTATTGGTGATGAGGTATTTTTTGGTCCTGAAAATGAATTTTTCATATTTGATGATGTACAAATTTGGGCAGGTGTAAATAGATCAGGATATAGAGTTGAGAGTGAAGAGGGTGAGTGGAATGATAGCAGAATGGATTCTGATTATATCAACACAGGACATCGTCCTAGAACAAAAGGTGGTTACTTTCCTGTAATGCCTACAGACTCTATGGTTGATCTAAGAGCTGAGATGATGCAAATTCTTGAAGAAGTTGGATTAACAGTAATGTTAGGTCATCATGAAGTTGCACAAGCACAAGGTGAAATTGGTATCAAATATGACACACTTGTAGAAGCAGCAGATAATGTACAAAAATACAAATATGTATGTAAAATGGTAGCACACCTAAATGGAAAAACTTGTACATTTATGCCAAAACCACTTTATGGTGATAATGGTAATGGTATGCATGTACACCAATCAGTATGGAAAGATGGTAAAAATACATTCTACAAAGAGGGAGCATACGCAAACCTAAGTGAAACTGCTCTTCACTATCTTGGTGGAATTTTTAAACATGCCTCAGCTGTTGCAGCATTTACAAATCCATCAACAAACTCTTATAAGAGATTAATTCCGGGATTTGAAGCACCTTCAATCCTTACTTATTCATCTCAAAATAGATCAGCTGCTTGTCGTATTCCTTATGGTGCTGGTGAAATGGCAACAAGAATTGAGACTCGTTTCCCAGATAGCACAGCTTGTCCATATCTTGCATTTGCAGTTCTTCTACTTGCGGGAATTGATGGTGTTAAAAACAAAGATATTCCTGTAGGACCAATGGATGAAGATCTATTTGAATTAACTCTTGATGAAATTAGAGAAAAAAATATTCCTCAAATGCCTCATACTCTAAGAGAAGCATTAGAAGGATTGATTGCAGATCATGATTTCTTAAAACCAGTTATGACTGATGATTTCATTGATACATACCAACACTATCAGTTTGAAAGACAAGTTCATCCTGATGAAGCTAGACCAACAGCATTTGAGTTCAAATCAACTTATTCATGCTAATTTAATTTTTATAGGAGATCTCTCTCCTATAAAATTCTTCTTCTTTTTATGATATAATTCAACTATTAAAAAATATTTAAGGGGAATTATATGATAAAAAAAGTATTACTACTACTTATTTTCACTACTGCTTCGCTTTTTGCGATGAATTTTCAGACTGCTTCAAAAGATGAACTTATGAGCATCAAAGGTATCGGAGAAAAAAGAGCTGCATCAATCATTAAATATAGGAAGACAAATAAAATCAAAAGTGCTGATGATCTAAAAAATATTCCAGGTATCGGAAAAGAGGTTGTCAATAATGCAAAAAAGGGAATCAAAAACAGCACTAAAAAGGTAGTTAAAAAGAGTACAAAAAAAGTGACTCAAAC
>Ga0256914_1002864_pt1 | contig 14105 bp, 8 predicted proteins | sample HulkmetaG_FD_191571 | JGI IMG/M metagenome (GOLD analysis project Ga0256914, IMG submission 191571) | Hydrothermal chimney microbial communities from Main Endeavour vent field at the Juan de Fuca Ridge, Pacific Ocean - Hulk | ecosystem: Environmental > Aquatic > Marine > Hydrothermal vents ... | reverse complement strand
TATTTGGCGCCGATGCTACTCGTTTGAATATGATGTTTTCCGGTCCTTTGGAAGAAGATGTAATGTGGAAAGAGGAGAGTGTGAAGGGAGTTTATCGGTTTTTGGAAAAAGTTTGGCGATTATTTCAGGAGAAAAAATTGATTGAATGTGGTACCGGAAAATGTGGCGATGTTCCAAAAGAAATTCCTCCGTTATTTCACAAAACCATCAAGGGTGTAACGGAAGATATTGAAGAATTAAAATTTAATACGGCGATCAGTAAGTTGATGATTTTTATCAATGAATGTTTAAAGTATGATGCTTTGCCGAAGTCCGCAATGGGAAATTTCTTGGTAATGTTATCGCCTTTCGCTCCGCATATTGCCGAAGAACTTTGGCATTCCCTTTGGGACTCGCAGGATAATGCAGACGGAACGCAGGCAGACTCCAGCATACGCGGGGCAGGCGCAGAAAGGTATAAGTCAATATTTTTACAACAATGGCCGAAATATAATCCGAAAATGATTGTGGAAGACAAGATTGAAATGGTAGTGCAAATCAACGGAAAGGTGCGAGATAAAATTCAAGTTCCGGCGGACATTTCCGAAGATGAAGCCAAAGAAAAAGCGTTGGCGAGCGAGAAAATTAAAAAATATACCGACGGTCAAGAGATTAAAAAAGTAATTTTCATCAAAGGGCGATTGTTAAATTTGGTGGTTTGATTTTGATAAGAAAATGAAGTTGTTGAAAGATAGAAAATACCACAAGAAACAAAAAGCGACAACAATTAAAAAAACTTGTAAAAAATTGTTTTGTATATACCTAAAAAGTATTAACATTTTAGTAAAACTTTTAATTACAATTTAAATTTAATTTAAAAGAAAGAATATGGATGAATTATTGTTGGAAAATAAATCGGAATATAAGGGTATTCAGCAAATGCATATCCAAAATTTTTTATTGGAATTCAAATAAGAGAATAAATTATTAGAAAGTAAAAATAATTAAAACAAAACTATGAAAAAATATTTTTAAAAAATCAATTACTTAATTTTTAATAAATTCTTATTCACTTCATTTTAAAAGATACACAAGACTCTTAATTAAATAATAAAATTATGAAAAAAATAGTAACAATTGGTGGAGGGACGGGGAGTTTTACCTTACTTTCCGGATTAAAAGAATACGCTGTGGACATTTCCGCAGTGGTTTCCATGGCGGATAATGGTGGGTCAACCGGTCGATTGAGAGATGAGTTGGGAGTTTTGCCTCCCGGTGATGTTCGCCAGTGCTTGGTAGCCCTTAGTAATTCTTCAGAAACTTGGCGAGAATTGATGAATTATAGATTTGAAGGAGGAGATTTAAAAGGGCATAATTTTGGCAATCTCCTTTTGTCCGCTTTGGAAAAAATCGGTGGAAATTTTACCAACGGTTTGCGAGAGGCTGCTAAAATTTTAAATATCAAGGGTTGGGTATTGCCAGTTTCGGAGCAGAAAATGAATTTAGGTATTAAGTTGAAAAACGGGCAGGTTTTAATCGGAGAAAAACATTTAGACGACAATAAGGGAGTTAGAAAATACGGTATTGAAAAAGTTTTTCTCAGGCCAAAAGTCAAAGCTAATCCGAAAGTTATTGAGCGCATCAAGGAGGCCGATTTGATTATTCTCGGTCCCGGAGACCATTACGGTTCCATCATTCCCAATTTGTTAGTTGATGGTATTCCCGAAGCTATTCAGAAATCAAAAGCTACGGTAATTTATAATTGTAATTTAACCAATAAGCGCGGTGAAACGGAGGGTTTTGATTTGGATAAATATGCCCAAGAAATTAATGGTTATTTGGGAGGAGATAGAATTGACTTGGTGATTTACCCCAGTGGTCGTCCCACCAAAGAAATGATTGCTCGCTACGAAAAGAAGGAGGGAAAAAATAGCATAGTGTCTTTTCAGCCAAATAAAATACCCCAAAGAACATACAAAATTGTCAAAGCCGATGTCACCAGTAAAACAATCATCAAAAAAAATGCCAATGATTTAATAGCGGAAACCCGTTCTTTTATCAGGCATGATTCCAGAAAATTAGCTAAAGTAATGATGCTTTTAGCCGAACAAAAAGAATACAAAAAAATGATCAAAAAAGTAATTTAACAGTTGGTTAAAAATGTAGAGAAAGTATTTTTCATCGCAAATTTTCCGGTTGTAATTTTTGGTCATAATATTTAAAATAACACCATAAGCAAGATAATCCTGTCGGAAACTTGCGGTATTTGTTGTTTTCTCTTCCTTTTTATGGTATAGTTTGAAGTGTGTGGTAATTGCAACCAAAAAAAATAAAACTTAGCGAATTTAAAAAAGCTATGAATTTTTTGAAAAAAATAACCGTCTCAAAACGAAAGAAAAGTGATTTAATGTTGTCTTTGGATATAGGGACAGAGTGGGTGAAGGTTGTATTATTTAAAATTGATGATGAAAAACAAAAGGGAGTGGTTATTGGACAAGGACAAGTCAGACAAAGGTTGGGCAGTATGACTTCCGGAGCGGTTAGTGATATTAAAAGTGTTATTGCCACTTGCCGAGAAGCGATTGCTCAAGCGGAGGAGCAGGCCAAAGTTCAAAAAGTGAAAAAAGTCATTATGGGTATTGCCGGAGAATTGGTTAAGGGGACTACCACCACCGTTCATTATGAAAGGGCTAATCCGGAAATACGCATTGACTTACCGGAGCTTAGGAATATTTTACAGAAAGTTCAATGGAAGGCCTTTGACAGAATTAAAAAACAACTTGCTTGGGAGACCGGGCAGGAGACCATAGATGTTCGCTTGATTAATGCTGCTATTGTTAGTGTGAAAATTGATGGTTACCGCATTACCAACCCGATGGGTTTTCAGGGACGGGATGTGTCCATTAGTATTTTTAATGCTTACGCTCCGATGATACATTTGGGGGCGCTGCAGAGAATAGCTGATGAGCTTGGCTTGGAAGTGGTTTCCATCGCCGCTGAACCTTATGCTATCGCTCAATCTATCGGTGTTTACGGAGATCCGGATTTTGGTGCGGTTATTATAGACATCGGTGGTGGCACAACGGATGTAGCGGTTATCAGAAATGGCGGATTGGAAGGAACGGTAATGTTTGCTTTGGGTGGCAGGGCTTTTACCAAAAGATTGGCTAAGTCCTTTGGAGTTAGTTTTAATGAGGCTGAACAAATAAAAATACAATATGCCACCGAAGGAATTAGAGCTGACTGGGCGGTTAAGATTGATAAAATTTTTAAGGAAGATTGTTCCGTTTGGCTTTCCGGACTGGAAATAGCCTTTGAAAGTTTTCGCAGTCAAGAAGCCCTTCCTTCCAGAATTTTGCTGTGTGGAGGCGGTAGTGGATTACCAATTATCAGGAAGACATTGCTTAATGGGCAGTGGAAAGAAGATTTGCCGATTTCCAACAGTTTACAAGTCAGTTATTTGCAGCCTCGGGACATTGTCAATGTTATAGATCAGACCGGACAGTTGATTACTCCCCAATCAGTAGCTGCCTTGGGATTGGCTAGCTTAGCGGTTAATATGAAATTTGACGATGATGAAATAGTCAATGATGTCCTACGGAAAGCCGTTAAGATAATTCAAGATTAATTGACAAAAAGATGTCTTTCGATTGAATTCTGAAAACATTTTGTTTTGTAACTTTTAAATATGAAAAGCTATGCATCAAACCATATACATTGATGTTGATGAAGAAATAACCGGTATCTTAGATAGAATTCGCCAGGAACAGGTGATGGAAATATATTTGGTTGTTCCCAAGGGAGCGATGCTAATCAATAGCATTATAAATCTGAAGTTATTAAAAAAGGAGGCGGAGAAAATGGGTAAAAATGTAGTCATTGTTGCTCCCAATGATAAGCGTTCCAGAAACATAGTGGAAAGATCCGGTATAAGAGTGGAAGCATATAATGAACAAATTAACAAAAATATTCCCAAAACGACAGACCTGAATAATCGGAGTAGTTTGAGTGACTTGCAACAAACGGTTAGCGAGGCAAGTGAGGAAACTCAAAGAGAAATCCAAGAGGAAGAAGTAAGTTTGGGAAGTAGTTCGTTCTTCAGCGGTAAACCGGCTTCCGCAACGACAGCTGAAGCAAATTCAAAAATAAACACTCCGGAGAATAAATCGTTTGCTAAAAAACAAATAGTTACACCGAAACCGCCAGTCAAAGAGGAGAGTTCTTTTGGAGGCGGGAATAAAGAAGATGCCGGCTTCGGTTATTTCAATGATTTGCAAAAACATAATTTGGACAACGATAAATCATTTTCCAATCAACGAGCTACCGATAAAAAATCATTTTTTGTCCGGCATAAATTTTTATTGGGAGGCGGAGTGATTTTGGCTATTTTATCTCTGGCGGGACTTGGTTGGTTCTTTGTCAATTATCCGAAATTGGAAATAGTTATCCATCCTTTATCAAAAGAAATTGATCAGGAAGTTAAAATTATTGCCCAAGAGGGCAATGAGGAGGTTGATTTAGATAATAAAAAAATACCCGGTGAATATTTGGAGATGTCTGTGGAAAAAACTATGGAGTTTGATGCCACCGGCAGTAAAATTGTAGACAAAAATGCCAGTTTAGCCGAAGGAACCGTAACTATTTATAATCATTTTTCAGACAAACCCCAACCATTGGTGAAGACTACCAGAGTATTGTCTAAAAAAGACAAAAAGTTATTTCGTCTTACCAAAACAATCGTTGTTCCCGGAATGAATGGTGAAGAGCCTGGTAAGATAGAAGTATCCGTTCGCGCCGACAAGCCCGGAAAAGAGTTTAATATCGGTCCGGATGAATTCACTATTGAGGGGTTTAAGAGCAAGCCGGAAAAATATAAAAAATTTAAAGTTGTTTCTTCCGAACCTATGACCGGAGGTGACTTGTCTGATGATGCCAAAACTAAAAAAGTTGTTACCAAAAAAGATTTGGATTTGGCTCGACAGAAAACCATTGAGGCCTTGGATGAAGATATTTTGGCCGAGGTTAAAAAAAGGCTAAATCCCAATCAAGAGGTGATTGAAGATTCCATTGTCAAAGAAATTGTTTCCAGTAAATCTTCTCGTCAAGAAGATGCCATCGCCGATAAATTTTCCTATACGGTTGTTTACAAATTGAAGCTAATAGCCTTTGACAAGAATGACGCTCGGCAAGTTATTGCCGAAGCTATCCGGGAAGATTTGCAACAAAATTATGAGTTGGACAACAATTTTCAAGTAGAGTATAAAAGGGGTATTGCCGATTTGGATAAAAAAACTTTAACCATTTATGCCAATGTTACGGGCAAGGCCTGGTTTAAAGTTGATCGAGAAGAATTAAAGCGAGCCATCGCCGGCACCGACGGGGAAGTTACCAAGCAATCTTTAAATAGAGATGCCGGAGTGGATACGGCGGAATTAAAACCTACTCCCGCTTGGTTAAATAAGTCTCCCAAAAATTTAAATAAAATAACCATTCGGGTTATCCGGCAAGAATAGATTTTCAATTTAAAGTGTATTAATTGATTGCTGAAAGTTTAATTTATTGAATTTTGCGCACGATGAAAAAAGAATTAGTGGGAATTAACGGATCTTTTTTGAGGAAACCTGCCACCGGTATCGGGCAGGTTTCTTGGCATTTCCTTCAATGCCTGATTCAAGACAAAAAAAATAAGGACGGAATTAAATTTATCATTTACATAGAAGAAGAGTTGGGAGAGGATTTTTCCTTGCCGAGCAGTCAAGATTTTGAATTTAAAATTATTACCGGATGGTATAAAAGGGATGATTTGGTTCGGAAGATTTTGTGGGAAAAATTTTGGCTACCGAAACAAATCAAAAAAGATGGTTGTCAAGAATTCATCAGTTTATATCAATCAACAACAATCCTTTCTTCAAGAGTTAAGCATTTGATGATTGTTCATGATATTGTACCGAAAGTATTTCCCGAGTATTTAAACAATTGGCGGAAAAAAATATATTACGGTTTGGTAGATAAGGCAATTAAGAAAGTTTCAAAAATTTTAACCATTTCTAAATTTTCCCAACGGGAAATTTCCAAAGTTTATGATATTGATTTGTCTGGGATAAAAGTTGATTATATTGCTTGCGACCCGATTTTTCAACAGGAGATTTCTTCTCAGAAACGAACAGACATTTTAAAAAAGTACAAGTTGTCATCGGAACGAAAATATATTTTTAATTTTGGTGGTTTTGATGTACGAAAAAATGTCGGACGAACTATTGAGGCTTATGGAGAATTAATGAATGAAAAAATCAAACAGGGAGCGGAGTTGACAGAATTGCCTCAATTGGTGTTGGGGGGACAATTTCACAAACATTTGGTTCCCTTGGTAACGGATATTGAAGAAAAAATTAAAGAAACTTGTCAAAAATATAATCTGAAAACAAACTTGTTCCAACCAATCGGTTTTGTGGAACAAGTGGACCTGCCGGCCTTGTATCAATCGGCGGAAATTTTTGTTTATCCTTCTCTTTACGAAGGTTTTGGCTTGCCGGTGCTGGAAGCAATGTGGTCCAAAACTCCGGTGGTAACCTCCGGGACAAGTTCTATTCCGGAAGTTATCAGTGAAGAGGCGGGATATTTAATTGATAACCCGAACAACATGGTTGAAATAAAAATTCAACTGCAAAAGGCCTTGGAAGATTCTCCGGAAAACAGAGAACAAAAAATTTCACTGGCTTACCAAGAAGCTCAAAAATTTTCTTGGCAAAAATTCACCGAGCAAATTATAAAGGTGATTTTAAAGTAATAGCAATCGGATTGTAATCTGACTGTTTCTCACTCCACAAGTTTTGCTTGTGGAGTTGTGGAGTTGTAGTGGAAAATAAGCAAGATTTATTTTTAGCAGGGCGTTTCCAATAATATACAGCAAGGGTATATTATTGGAAACAAGTGATTTTAAAAAATGCTGATAGACAGTAAAATTATGAAAGATAAAAAAACTAACAAAATTATGAAAGGCAAAAAATCTGAAAATTATAAAAATAAGGACGAGGACAAAAAAACTGATGAAGTAAAACTCTCCAGGGTTTTTTATTACTATTGGAAATATGCAAAGAAGTACAAGTGGTGGTTTTTATTGGTTTCTATTTTGGTATCAGCCGGTTCAGTTGGATTTCAGGTTGGGGTTCCTTATATCTCCAAGAAAATGGTTGATGTTTTAACAAGCAATGAAGATTGGTCAAGGATAATGCTCTATTTCTGGTTGATATTATCTTTATTTTTTGTTGCTACCGTAATTAACAGAACCGCCGCCCATTTAGCTATTAAATATGGAGTGGAGTGCCTGAATGATTTGATAAAATTTACCTTTGCTGAAATTACCAATAAATCCATGTCTTTTTTTAATGGTGTGTTTGGAGGAGCATTGATAAATCAGATGGAAAAATTTGTGGTTTCTTTCGATGTTTTAAGGCAAGGATTGACGGAAGATTTGCTGAAAATTATTTTAAAAGTCATTTTTGCTATTGGGATAATATTCTGGGTTGATTATCGGATAGGAGTTATTTTTACTATTTGGTTTATGAGTTATATTGTGGTTACCGCATTAATGTTTAAAAAGAAAATGGTTCTTGATTATAACAAAGCAAGATTGGTTTCTAAAAGAATTGGGACAGCGGCAGATACAATTGGGAATATGTTGAATTTAAAATCTTTTAGCGCCTACAATCGAGAACAAGAGTACTATTCTCAGGTAACCGATAATAGTCGGGATGCAGTTAGGCGTTCATGGTATTGGGGAAATTTACAGACAACAATTACCGGACTATCATTTGTAATACTGGAATTTTTTGCTTTGGGAATAGGATTAAAATTGTGGCGAGAAGGAGAACTTACTGTTGGTGATATTATATTAATTCAAGGGTATGTGTCTACATTTTTAGTAAGTCTATGGTCAATTGATAATTTATTTAGAAGAATAGTCCAAGCTATTTCCGACGCTAAAGAAATGGTGGCTATTTTTGATCAGGAGGTTGAGGTGCAAGATATTAAAGGCGCAAAAGAATTGCAAGTTTCTCAAGGGGAGATAGTTTTTCAAGATGCGGTTTTTTCTTATCCAAACCAAAAAGAAAATGTTTTTAATAAATTTAACCTAACCATTCCGGCCGGACAGACGGTGGGGTTGGTTGGGACCAGCGGAGCAGGCAAGACAACTATCACCAAATTATTATTAAGATTTTCTGATTTAAGTTCGGGAAAAATATTAATAGATAATCAAGATATTTCCAAGGTTACCCAAGACTCCTTGAGAAATCAAATTGGCTATGTTCCTCAAGAACCGGTCCTTTTTCATCGTTCAATTTACGAAAATATTGCCTATGCTAAACCGGGAGCAACCGAAAAGGAAGTTTTAGAGGCGGCTAAAAAATCCTATGTTGATGAATTTGCACAGACACTGGAACAAGGTTATGATACAATGGTAGGTGAAAGGGGCGTTAAACTTTCCGGCGGACAAAAACAGAGGATAGCTATCGCCAGGGCTTTTTTAAAGAATGCTCCCATTCTAATTTTAGACGAAGCCACTTCCGCCTTGGATTCGGTTTCTGAAGAATTAATTCAAGACGCCCTGTTTAAATTGATGCAAAACAAAACGGTTATTGTAGTCGCCCATCGGTTGAGCACGGTGCAACGATTGGATAGAATACTTGTCATTGAGGATGGCAAAATCTTGGAAGATGGTAATCACGAAGAATTGTTGCAAAAAAGAAATGGTTTGTATGCCGGCTTCTGGAAAAAGCAAACAAAGAAATTTGAATAAAAATTAATACATTTAAAAAATAAAAAAATGAGCAAAAAAGAAGCAATTCTAACAAGAGAATCTCTTCCGTCTGTTCCGTTAAATCAGGTACGAGCGAATATTTTTAAACGGTTGAAAGATGAATTATTTAAGGAACGATTTGAAGGGTGGATGCAAAATAATAATTCAATGATAGAAAGCGGTATGGCAAGCATTGACCGTGAAGTGAAGATGGAAAAAGCAGAGGTTGTAGAATTATTTTTTCAATCAGCGGAGGAGTTGATTACGGCATTTTATAGAAAAGTCCGAGAGAACGATTTGGACCCGGTGGAAACATTTCAAAAGATTGACTGGGAAAAATACTTTTCGGAATTGTTTTCGGATTATCAAACAATGACAAAGTTACTCGTTTATAATTCCAAAGATAATGAGTTAAAAAAAATAGATAAAAAAATAATTAAGAAAAAGCTACCATATTTAAGAATTGCAGATATGTTGGATTTATGGGCGGAATATACCGGAGAGGGTGACAGTGATATTAAAGAATTTAGTACATATAGAATTAAACAAGCTATTATGATAGCTGGCAACGAAGCAAAGGAATTTTTGTCTGGAGCCAAAAAATATATTGATAGCTTAAGAGAAAGTGAAGATTTTAAAATGTTTACTAAATCACAATTGCAAAAAGTTTTTTTCGATAAATATGGAAACAGGCGAAAAGTGGAGAAGGTGTTGAATGAATATAAAGAGCAAATAAACAAGTTTGATAATAAGGATCATTTATTGACTATGCAATATATTACGAGGGCTATTGTTAGTAGAAGTAAAAATGCTGAGACATACCTGAATGTTGCTCGGGATAGCTTGCAAGAGGTGTATACTGAAATAGAAGAAAAGATAATTAACAACATAACGAATTATAGTAGGGGAGAAGGGATAAATAATAAAGTTAAAGGAGTGATAAGAAAGTATATTTTAGGCAGTGTAACAAGCAGATCGGTGCAAGAGATACAAAAAAGAAAGGAGGAAATTTTAAGAGTTTTAGGGGGAATGAATTGGGAGGAACTTGCCGATGAAATGGATAGTGATTTTGGCAATATAGCGGAAGTGTTAGATAAACCTGAAAATAGTATTCCGAAAAAAATTCGTCCATTGATTATGGCTATATTTTTGAAACATGATAAAATCGGGAATGTTATAAAAGAGGTTTGATAATAATTTAAATTATTTTGTAAAGTTGATAATAAAATGATTACCCAGGAAATAAAAACCAGAGTGGAAAAATTAAAAAAAACCATTGACGATTATCGCTATCGCTACCATGTTTTGGATGACCCGACGGTTACGGATGAAATTTATGATTCTTTGATGGAAGAATTACGCAAATTGGAAAAAAAATATCCGGAATTAAAAACACCGGATTCACCCACTCAGCGAATCGGTGGAAAACCCTTGAATAAATTTACCAAAGTTAAACATCGGCTCAAGCAATGGTCATTAGACGATGCTTTTTCCTTGGCAGAGTTGAAAGATTGGGAGGAGAGAAATGCTAAAATTTTAGCCAAGACCAAACTTCCCGCCGACCAATATAAAAAGTATAAAAAAGAATTAAAAAATTATACGGTGGAGGTTAAAATTGATGGTTTGAAAATAATTTTAGAATACGAAAAGGGCTTGTTAATTCAGGGAGCGACTCGAGGAGATGGTATTATCGGCGAAGATGTGACGGAAAATATCAAAACCATTCAAAGTGTTCCTTTGCAACTCCGTCAACCGCTTACTCTCACCGCCGTTGGAGAATGTTGGTTATCCAATTCGGAATTGGAACGATTAAACGCAGAGCGACGACAACGAGGAGAAGCGGAGCTGGCCAATTCCCGCAATGCCGCCGCCGGCTCTATTAGGCAACTTAATCCAAGAGTTGCCGCTTCCCGCAAGTTGGATTCTTTTATTTATGATTTAAATTGGCTGGCTCCCGGACAAAAAATTTCCGGTCGGGAAGTAAAATTTCCCCCAACTCAAATTGAAGAATTAAAATTTTTAGAAGAGTTGGGCTTTAAGGTGAATAAGAATTACACCCTTTGTCGCGGTTTGACGGAGGTGCAAAAAATATATGATGACTGGAAAGAAAAAAGAAATAAACAAGAGTACGGTATTGACGGTTTGGTTTTGAAAATAAATTCCCGTGAATTGCAACAGGTTCTCGGTTATACCGGCAAATCACCTCGTTTTGCCATCGCTTATAAATTTCCAACGGAAAAAGTAACGACGATTATTGAAGATATAAAATTGCAAGTGGGAAGAACAGGCGTCTTGACTCCGGTAGCAATTTTGCGACCGGTAAGAGTGGCGGGGTCGGTGGTTTCTCGAGCAACTCTACACAACGAATCGGAAATCAGACGCAAAGATATTAAAATCGGTGACACGGTGGTAATTCACAAAGCGGGAGATGTTATTCCGGAGGTGGTGGAGGTGATTAAAAAAATGCGTACCGGACAAGAAAAGAAATGGCAAATGCCCCAAAAATGTCCAATGTGTTCCGGTGAAGTAAAAAAAGAAAAAATTCTTGACAGCAAGAAAAAAGACAGCGTTGATTATTATTGCAATAATCCTCACTGTTTTGCCGTTGAGAAAGAAAAATTAATTCACTTTGTTTCCCGAAAAGGATTTAACATTGAAGGATTGGGGGAGAAAATTATTGAGCAATTGGCGGCCGAAGGATTAATCGCTTCACCGGCGGATATTTTTTATTTAAAACAAGGTGATTTGGAGCCTCTGGAGAGATTTGCGGAAAAATCCGCTCAGAACCTGGTGGAAGCGATTGAGGAAAGTAAAAAAATAGAGCTACCCAATTTTTTATTTGCTTTAGGCATTCGTCATCTGGGGGAAGAAAATTCTTATTTGATAGCCAAGGAAATGTTTAATGAAAATTCTCCGTTATATTTTAAAAAACACTCTTTGAAAAAAATTGAAAATCCGACAGATTTGGTGCGATATTTTCGAGATTTAAACAAAGAAGATTTGTTGCAAATTAACGGCTTGGGTGAAAGAATGGTGGAGAGTATTTTACGATGGTTTAACGACGACAAGAATTTACAAGCTCTTGAAAAAATGGAACGGGCCGGAGTACGCTTTGTTGTTGAAAACCTTATTGTTCAAAAAAAGAAAAATAAAAATATTCAAGATAAAACCTTTGTCCTTACCGGTGCCTTACAACATCTTACTCGGGAGGAAATGAAAAAAAAGATTAAGGAATTGGGCGGAAAAATCAGTTCGTCAATTTCTAAAAATACGGATTACTTATTGGTCGGTGATAAGCCGGGCAGTAAATTGGAAAAAGCAAAAAAACTGGGAACCAAAATAATCACCGAAGATGATTTTGAAAAAATGGTATAAAAAGTCGGGCAATTATTATCAAAAAACAACCAAGTATTGACTTTTAATTATCTTGAATGTAGGATATTTACTATAAGGGATGGGCAAGAGATGTAAAAATGTTCTTTGATAATTTAGGATAAAAAAGGTATTATAACATAATAAGGAGGATATAATAATGACGGAGATAAGTGGATCGTGTAAAATTTTGTGTAACACACCAAATTTTTGCTCTAGAGCAAGAGATGGTGGTGGTAAAAATATACCAACCAATGGACTTGGTCCAACTTACGAAAATCAAACGGGGAGCTGGTGTCAATTGCCAGGTAGTAATAAGTGGTGCCGATTCTTAAAAGTCGCACCATTATCCTCAACAATAATAAAATGGGAGGAGTAGGGCGTTAGTCCGTGTTTTTTGTTCTAGGCGAGGTTAGACAGAATGTCTTTCTTCGCCTTTTTTTATAAGTTTTTATAACTCTTAGTCGCTATTGTATGCATTTGCTAAACCCACACTTCTTTTTGATTTGTAGCAGGGTGTGAGAGCCGTGCCTTTTTGTTTGATTTGTCGGTGATTTTGGGGTAGACTAAAGGTGTAAAAAGTTTAACGGATAAAAATGTACTGAAAAATGGGAAACGAAGTTGAGCAAATTAAAGAACGATTGGGTGTCGCGGAAATTATCGGTGAATATATTAAATTGGAAAAATCCGGAGTGAATTATAAAGCTCTCTGTCCTTTTCATAATGAAAAAACTCCTTCTTTCACCGTTAACACCGAAAGAAATTTTTGGTATTGTTTTGGTTGTCAGGAGGGTGGAGATATTTTTTCTTTTGTGCAGAAAATGGAGGGGTTGGATTTTCGGGAGGCCTTGGAGAAATTGGCTGAAAGAGCCGGCGTGGAATTACCCAAATACAATCCTCGGTACAAACAGGAAAAATCCCAAAAACAAAAAATAACGGACATTCTGGGTTTTACCACAAAGATTTATCAACAACAGCTGATTAAAAATAAAAAATCCGGAGAAATATTAACTTATTTAAAAAAAAGGGGCTTTAATAAAGAGGTTATCCATAATTTCAAAATTGGCTATGCTCCCGACAGTTGGCGAGCGGTGGTTTCTTATTTATTAAAAAAGGGCTTTGCCTTAAAAGATATTTTGCAGGCCGGACTTATTATCGCCAAGCCGGGAGGAGATAAAGAGAATCCCCAAACTTATTATGACCGCTTTAGAGATAGGATTATGTTTCCCATTATTGATATTGCCGGTAAAACAATCGGTTATTCGGCTCGGGTGGCTCCCGGTGGAGATGAGGCGACGGCCAAGTATATTAACAGCCCCCAGTCATTGGTATATGATAAAAGCAAGGTGCTTTACGGCCTTTATCAATCTCGGCAAGCAATTCGTCAGAAGGGATATGCCATTGTAGTTGAGGGGAATGCTGATGTAGTCTTATCTCATCGGGTGGGAATTAAAAATATTGTCGCCGTCTCCGGAACGGCCTTAACACCCGAGCAAGTTAAACTTCTCAAGCGATACACCGATAAAATAATGTTAAGTTTTGATATGGATGAGGCCGGTCAGAAGGCCACCAAAAAAAGTATTCAAGTCTGTTTGCAAAATGACCTGCAAGTAAAAATTATTTTGTTGCCCAAGGGATACAAGGATGTGGGTGAAGTTGTGGTTGATAATCCGAAAATTTGGACACAAGCCATCAAAGAGTCTATTCCGATAATGGATTATTATTTCCGGACATTTTTCCGGGAATACAATGTTGAAGATATTCAGGAGAGAAAAATAATTGTAAAAAAACTTTTAGAGATAATTAGGCATATTGCCGATCCCATAGAGCAATCTTATTGGCTGAAAAAAATAGCTTTACGAACAAAAACGGAGGAAAGTTTATTGACAACTTTGTTGGAACAGGGTAAATTAAAAGGTGGAGAAGAGAGAATTATTTCAAAAAATCAAAGTAATCA